>Ga0307933_1000868_pt1 | contig 26717 bp, 28 predicted proteins | sample OrgLakmetageno88_FD_201811 | JGI IMG/M metagenome (GOLD analysis project Ga0307933, IMG submission 201811) | Saline water microbial communities from Organic Lake, Antarctica - #88 | ecosystem: Environmental > Aquatic > Non-marine Saline and Alkaline > Saline | place: Antarctica: Organic Lake... | reverse complement strand
CCGCTTAATAATAGCTACCTAGACGATTGGTTCAAATGCCAGCGCGAAGCAAGTGGCACCCGTCTTTTCAGTCGTCGTGACGGCTTCCATAAGCCGGTTGATTTTATTCGCAATGGCGGGATGTTGGGCATTTTGGCCGATCAGAAAATGCGCGAAGGGCCCTCTGCTAAGTATTTCGGGGTCGACACTGCTACCAGTCCTATTCCGGGGCTTTTTCACCGGCGCAGTAAGGCACCCATGCTGGCTCTTTCAGTTGTCAGTGTAGCGCCGTTACGTTGGGTGCTCACGCTCGCCCCAGTCGCTTTCCCTGAAGGTCTCGACCTAGGTAACCGTGAAGCGCTTGCGTCGATTTGCAATCAAGCTTTAGAACAACGCCTCGCCTGCAGTCCTTGTGATGGGTTTTGGCTGCATAAGCGCTTTTAGTCGGATTATATACCGTTTTAGTAATGCACCGTTTTGGCCTGTTTGTCGTAAAGGCTACGGTAGAGATCATTGCTCTGATAGAGGACTTCGTGGGTCCCTGATGCCGTGATTCGTCCCTTATCGAAAACTAGAATCCGATCGGCATGTTGGATAGTGCTAAAGCGGTGGGCGATAATGAAAACGGTGCGCCCTTTGGATAGATTTTCGAGTGCCGATTGAATTTGGTGCTCGCTCTCTGCATCGAGTGCGGATGTCGGCTCGTCGAGAATGATGATGGGGGCGTTTTTAAGGAAGGCTCTGGCTATGGAGATACGCTGGCGTTGGCCTCCGGAAAGACGTGAGCCACGCTCGCCGACTTCAGTTTCGTAGCCGGCTTCGAAGGCCTCAATGAAATCATGAGCGTTCGCCATGAGAGCAGCCTCCTTGACTTCCTTAAGTGTCGCATCCGGCTTTCCAACCCGGATGTTGTTGGCGATCGAATCGCTGAATAAGATGGCCTCTTGGGAAACCAGCGCGACCTGCGCACGCAAGTCTGATTTAAGGATGTCTCTCACATCGGTGCCATCAATTAATACCGAACCTTCGCTGACATCATAGAAGCGAGGCACTAGATTGGCAAAAGTGCTTTTACCTGCGCCGCTCGGTCCGACCAGTGCGATAACTTCTCCAGCCTTGATTTCGACTTGAACGTTTTCAAGCACCATAGCCTCGTCATAGCAAAAGCTAACATTTTTGAAGCTTATATTCCCTTGAGCCGCTGGCATCGCCACAGGATCGCTTGTCTCGGGGACCGAATCTTCCGTGTGTAAAATATATTCAAGTCGATTCAGCGAGGCTTCCGCTCTGCGAACAGAATTGGAAACAAAACCGAGCTTTTTGATTGGTTCGTAGCACATGTATAGAGCCGTTAAAATCGAAGCAATAATCTCGGGTGGGATGTCCTTGATGACGGCGATATAGAGAGTGAAGACGATGGCGCTTGCCGAGACTAATTCGATGAGAGGAGAGAGTAGCTTGTCATATTTGACTGTCTTCAGCATCAAGCTGAAAAATTTCCGGCAAGCCTTCGAGAAACGGTCAATCTCTCGGTCTTCCATGTTGTAGGCGCGAACCTCTCTGGTAGAAGAGAGGTTTTCGTTGATAATATGGTTCAATTCACCCGCATGCATTTGAGCTTGGGTCGATTTCTTTAAAATCTTTTTGCCGATCATACGGATCGGAATCACGCACGCTGGAACGGTTGCAATTGCAATTAGCATGAAGATAGCCTCCGTATTCGTCACGGAAAGGTAGACCAAAAACACAATTGCGCTAATTAATGTGGCCGGTTCTTTGATCAAACTGTTGACCACTGTAATGATTGCAGTTTGGAGGATCGAAGTATCTCCCGAGATTCGCGTCATTAAGTCGCCGACATTGTTTTTTCCGAAAAAAGAAAGCGGAAGTCGCTGGATTTTTTCGAAAACCCTTATACGGAGACACTCCAAGACATGCATCCCGGCGAAGGCCATATAGTAAGCGTTCAGAAAAGCTCCGCCCGCCCGTAGTATGAAAACGATCGGAATCGACGAAAGAATAAGTAACAATCTTGGCCCGGTGGGAGCCTGATCACTGGTGATCAGAGGAACCAAATATTTGATAACGAAAGGTAGGCCCGCTCCCGAAGCCGCCGCAGCGATGATTCCACAAAGCAAACCAAAGCCGAACTGTAGACGGACTGACTTCAGATGTTTAATATACGGAGTGAAGCGTCGTAGGATCATATGTAAGCTTGCGATTAATTAGCCCTAGGGGGCTACCACCTATAAATGTTATGGAAGCGATTCGTGCTAAGGTGTAGGTATCACATCGTTACAGCGAGGGGCGTTCAAGCTTAGTCCTTAGATTTTTTAGTTCGAATGCCAACATATTTGCGATCATATCCTCCACTCTTATCATTGAGTATTTATGAAGGATTTGTCTTTAATGTGTTATCTTTTCCAAAATACTTTAAACAAAGGCAGTGCCTTTTCCTGAAGTATCGAATCTGCTCTTTAATTATGCCTGAACCGCTACAGTCATCGAATCCTTTGATTTATTGCATAGGCGATAGCCATTCGTCTTTTTTTAGCGGCGTAGACAGGATGCAGCCGAAATGGCCTGCGCGAGCAGAGGCTTGTTTGTCTTTGTTTAAAGTTTTCCGAATAGGTCCTTCACTAGCATATAACCTAGCTATTGAGGGTAGTCGCACTAAAGGCCGCGAACGCTTATTTGAAGTGCTCGATACTGAAGTTCCAAAAGGTTCGTATGTAATGCTTATTTTTGGCGAAATAGATTGCCGGGCGCATGTTATAAATCAGGCATCTAGACGATCAATAACCGTTGAGGATGTAGTCACTTCACTCGTGAAAGCCTATTCTGGGGTCATTGACGAGGTGAGGGCATTAGGGTATAAAGTTATTGTTTATAATGCGATTCCGTCAAAACGTAAACCGCCTGCTAAATCCAGTCGAGATGTGGACCATGTTGCGGTTGGGACCTGCTTGGAGCGGAATCGGATAACGAAGCTTTTTAACCAATATCTATGCGATTATTGTGAGCAGAATGAGATCCATTTTTTGGATGTATTTGATAGCCTGGTCGATTCAAAGGGATTAACCGATACCTGGTATTATTTAGATTCTATCCATCTCTCTCAAAGGGCTATGCCAATTGTGTTGGATCGAATTTCAAAAATGTTGCCCGGGTGCGTGGTGCCAGACTCTAAAGTTGTTGCGCCTACGGTAATAGACCGCCTGGCAGATCGTCTTTATCGAAAAATCAAGATGTTGCGGAGGTAGAGTATGGAGGCCTCGATCCAGAGGGTAAGTGTCAGCGGTATTACTTCCCGAATTCATACTTGCACAGGTCGATGACGTCAGCCTCTGCCTCAGCTATAAGACGAATGGATTCATCGCTGGTGAAGTATTCGGTGTAATGAGCGTGTTTAGATGCGTTTTTCGTTTCGAGAGTTACGGTGGGGCAATTGTTTTTGTTAAGAAATTCGTTCAAGTCTTTTTGAATCGTGGACAAATCCAAAATGTCGTCGACGGCCAAGTTGCCAGCGTCATCGCACATGTAACTAAATTGTCCACGTGGTTCACGTCCCTTGTTTTGAGTAATATAAACTATGAAGTCGTCGAAAGACATGCCTGCTTCCAGGTATTTGAGAAGCTTTTGCGCGTTGTGGTGGTCTTTGAATTGCTGTATGTAGTGATACCATGAAACTGCTCTTGCCCATGGATTTCGAGCAATACAAAAAAAGCTAAGGGGCTCTTTAGGCCGGAAGAGCGCTTTAGTTTCTAAATAGGTTAAATGACCGACAAAACGCTTATTAGGGCGCCGTTTTTTCTTTTTGAGGTATGGGTTGTAGTTTTGGAGGCTATCGATTAAAGACGATCCCCCATTCTTCGGAATATGTATAAACACATGAGTCTTTTCCGGGACAAACTTATATACAAAACTCATGGGCTGTAGTGTTTTTAGATTAAGTAGAAGGGATCAGCTTGTTCATTAGAAAATAGAAATCTGGATGAGCCTAACCCTGAGCTAGTTAATGGTGGACACGGTTGGCATTCCATTAAAGCAAAAAAAATGAAAATCCATGTAATTTCTTAAGAATTACAGGTGGTGATGTATGTCCTACTCATCCAAGTCAATTGCCGGCCGGAGGTGATTATCTTTTGCCTTTACTCTTCAAGGATCTCAGTTTGAGTGTTGGGAATTCTTTTAGCAAACTTTAGTCCTTGAATGCACTCAGTGGCTGAAAATTGGGAGATCCAAAATATCTGCTCTAAGCCATCTCAGAGTATGTCCAATTTTATTAAAAATATTCGATTAAGCGTCGCGTCGTTAACAGGTAAGTTTATCGCTGAAAAGACTGATTCCCGGAGGGTTGGAGCGCTGATTCAGTCGCTCCACCCGATTAATTGCGATAAGCAACTAATCCGAATCGGTTCCAAAAAAGACGGCGGGTATTTAGTGCCAGACGATTTCAGTGGAATCGAACACTGTTTCTCGCCTGGGGTCGCCTATGCGTCGGATCTGGAATATGAATGCGCCGAGAGGGGAATGAACGTTTTTATGGCAGATAAATCCGTAGATAGCCCCGCCATGAATCACGAGCGCTTTCATTTTACAAAGAAGTATATCGGTGTCACAACGAACGAAGGGTTTATGACGCTCGACGACTGGGTCGCCAATTCGGTTTCCGATTCAACGAGCGAGCTATTTCTTCAGATTGATATTGAAGGCTTTGAATATGAGGTCTTTCTGGCTGCTTCGGATCAACTGATGCGCCGTTTCCGAATTATCGTCGCAGAGTTTCATCGTCTGGATCACTTGTGGGATGAGCCTTTTTTTAAATTGGCTTCCAGGGCCTACGAGAAGATCCTGCAAACTCACAGCTGCGTACATGCGCATCCAAATAATGGGAGGGGGACGGTGAAGACTCAAGGCATCGAAATCCCGCTTAACATGGAGTTTACTTTTTTGCGAAAGGATCGGATTAATGAGTCTTCTTACGCGACAACTTACCCGCACCCGCTGGATAGCGATAATGTTAAAAACGTAGCTCCAGTCATTTTACCTCGTTGTTGGTATGGGGGATAAAGTGGGGGTTAAATCTTGAATCAGAATATCAGTTGTTATTCTCCTCCGTTTATTCTAATTTATTTTGTAATGCTTATCATTTTAAATTTTCTTAGTGCATGAAGGGCATTATTTTAGCGGGAGGTTCTGGGACTCGCCTTTATCCCATAACATTGGCAATCTCTAAGCAATTGATGCCAGTGTATGATAAGCCGATGATTTACTACCCACTGTCGGTTCTTATGTTGGCGGGGATTAATGAGATTCTTATTATAACAACACCAGAGGATCAGACTGCCTTCAAGCGCTTACTGGGTGATGGCTCAGAGATTGGTTGCCGTTTAGAATACGAGGTGCAACCGATTCCAAATGGTTTGGCACAAGCGTTTGTTCTGGGTAAAGACTTTATTGGTGGAGATAAAGTAGCACTCATATTGGGAGATAACATATTTTATGGTTCCGGCTTTGGTGAATTCTTGCTGCAACATGCTGATCCCGATGGCGCGGTCATCTTTGCGGCACCCGTTCAGGATCCTAAGCGCTATGGAGTTGTGGAATTTGACCCTTCTGGTGAAGTTATATCAATCGAAGAAAAGCCTGCGCATCCAAAATCGAGGTATGCAGTTCCGGGGCTATATTTTTACGACAATGATGTTGTTGAGATTGCGAAGGGCATTGAAGCCTCGGATAGAGGTGAATATGAGATTACTACGCTTAATCAAGTTTACTTGCAACGGGGAAAACTGAAAGTGAGCGTTTTCAACCGAGGTATTGCTTGGCTAGATACGGGCACGTTTGCTTCATTGAATGAAGCTTCGACTTTCGTTCGTGTGATTGAAGAGCGGCAGGATACTAAAATCGGTTGTATTGAAGAAGTGGCTTACTATCGAAAATTTATTACTCGCGAGCAGCTTCTAGCCTCTGCCGAAAAGTATGCGAAGAGTGGCTATGGCGATTATTTGCGACTGGTGGCTTCGGCCTGAGTTCTTTAAGTGTTAATCAAAAATATTGTGCAAAGAATTGATGTAACAGAACCATTTCTTCCTCCATTAGAGGAATATGTGGAATATTTAGCGGGTATCTGGGAGCGCAACTGGTTGACTAATCAGGGGCCGCTGGTGAAAGAGTTTGAAAGAAAACTTCAGGATTACCATGGACTGTCAACGTCCGTGCATTGCGTCGCAAATGGAGCACTTGGACTGCAGATTGCTTTGAAAGCATTAGGGGTGAAGGGGGAGGTGATTACTACTCCCTTTTCCTACGTGGCTACTACCTCATGCCCCTTGTGGGAAGGCTGCCATGTGAAATTCGCTGATATCGAACCGGATTATTTGACGCTCGATCCGAAGGCGGTAGAAGCTGCAATCTCGCCCAAAACTGAAGCCATTATTGGGACGCATGTATTTGGGAACCCTTGTGACTGCGAAGCACTCGAATCGATCGCTAAGCGTCATGGGTTAGCACTGATTTTTGATGCGGCCCATGCGTTTGGCGTTCGTTATAAAGGGAAAAGTATTTTGGAGTATGGGGATGCCTCAATGGTCAGTTTGCACGCCACAAAGCTGATGCATGCGGTTGAGGGGGGATTTGTTGTTGCTAAAGATCCCGCTGTTTCAAGCAAGGTCGAATGGATGCGGCGTTTTGGTCACAATGGGCACGAAGCATTCCATGGAGCAGGCATAAACGCCAAAATGAGTGAATTCCACGCGGCGATGGGGCTTTGCGTTTTAAGGCATATTTCCAGATTACTTAGCCGAAGGTCAGATATTCTTAACGTTTATCGCAATAATTTATCTGGATACGGCACGCATTGTCGCATGCTTGATATTCGTAAGGAAACAGTGCCGAATCACGCCTATGCCCCGGTAATGTGGCAAAGAGAGCAACTGTGTGTTGATGCTCAGAGTGTGCTTTTAGAAAACAGTATCATTCCGCGGAGATATTTCTATCCTCTGTTGGACTGTTTGGGCGAGGCACACCCTGAAAAGTATCCTACTGCGATTGACGCTAGTAATCGCATTATGTGCCTACCCCTTTATGATTCATTGAAAGTGGAACAGGTCGAGGATGTGTGCTTAATTATAGGTCAAGAGGCGAAAGGGAAGACGCTTTGAAACTTGCCGTCATGCAGCCCTATTTACTTCCGTACCTAGGATATTTTCAGCTTATTCGAGCTGTCGATAAGTTTGTTCTTTATGACGATGTTACTTATATAAAAGGGGGTTGGATTAACCGCAATAGATTATGGGTTAGCGGTAAGGAATACCTTTTTACCCTCCCACTTAGTAATGGGAATAGTGGTGTGAGGATCCATGACGTTGAGATTGCGAATACTTATGGCAAGTGGAAGAGGAAGTTCCTGAGCTGTGTTCAACAAAGCTATTCTAGAGCTAATAATTTTGAAGAGGTTCATTTGATGCTTGAGGGGTGGCTTAATTTGTCGACTCATTCAATTGCTGAAATTAATTACAGGACCTTACTCGACTGTTGTGCTTGGCTCGGCCTGGAAACTGAAATTTGTAAGTCGTCCAGCGTCTACGGAAACTGTAATTTAGAGCGCGCCGATCGAATTATCGACATTTGTAAAAAAGAATGCGCAAGTGAATACATCAATTTTGCCGGAGGACGTAAATTGTACTCTCCGGGCTTCTTCAAGGATAAAGGGGTTAATTTGAGCTTTATAGAGTCAAATTTAGAAGCATATTCGCATGGTACGGACGTATTCGTTCCGGGGTTGTCCATACTTGATTTTATGATGCACGTTCCCAAGCCTAAAGCCTTGAGGTATTTGGGTGAGGGCCAAATTGTCTAGGATCCTGATACCATGCCGTTAAAGAAAGTAGCAGTTCATGGACTACCTCGCTCTGGAACGTCATGGCTTGGCGAAATTTTCAATTCATCTGAAGTTGTTGCTTATCGTTATCAGCCGCTTTTTTCCTATTCTTTTAAGCATTATTTGGGTGTCGACTGTACTGAAGAGCAAATAGAAGCTTTCTTTAATGAGATATTGGCAACCGAAGACCCTTTCATTCTCAGAACCGGAGACCGCGGGCAGGGCAGATGTCCTATGTTTACAAAATCAATCATTGGAGCCGTTGTTTATAAGGAGGTTCGTTATCATCAGATACTTCCAGCACTGCTCAAGCGATCAAAAGATGTCAAACTTGTGCTCATGGTTCGGCACCCCATCGCGGTAATAAATTCCTGGTTGAATACACCACGTGAGTTTCGTAGCGATCTGGGTTGGGGACGATTGGACGAATGGCGCTACGCGTTTAAGAAAAATTTAAATAAGCCAGAAGAATTTAACGGTTATGAGCGTTGGAAGGAAGCGACTCAGCTCTTCTTGAGATTAAAGGAATTATACCCCTATCGTGTGAAACTGGTCTTTTACAACGCTTTGATTGCGAATCCCCTGGCAGAAGTAGAGAAAATGTTTCGCTTTGTCGGATTACCACTTGAGGAGCAGACGCTGAAATTCCTGGAACCTCGCTGCGACTCAGTAGATTCCGATCCCTATTCCGTTAATAAGATTGTCAACGCGGACAATAAGTGGAAGAGCGAGTTGGAGCCTGAAATCCAGGAGGCGATTCGCTCTGATCTTAATGGAACTGATTTGGAATATATGTTAGAATTGTAGGTGAGTAAATTATACTTATCCGTAGACTAGTGTCTTGTTGAATAAATAATTTCTTAAAAAAAGATTGTACGCGCTTCCAATCCTTAGCATAAGATTGGGATGAGCAAAACACGGTATCCGATCAGATTGAGTTCAGACGAGCGATCTTACCTGCAAGAGGTTTACGATGGCTCTTTTCCAAAAACCAAGCGAAGACGCGCAGCAATTTTATTGCGAGCCGACGAAAACCGTAACGACGGAGGGTTGTGTGACCGGCAAATAGCACAGGCTCTGGAGTGCTCACTGCGAGGGATTCAGCGGATCCGTAGGGTCGCCGTCGAAAGAGGACTTCGTGTTTGTGTGGACGGCCACTACGGAGAGCGTCCATATGTGCGCAAGATAACCGGCGATGTTGAGGCCAGGCTGGTTGCTCTTTGCTGCTCGCAGCCGCCCGAAGGCAATGCCCGATGGACCCTACGCCTTTTGAGCAAGCGCTTGGTCGAGTTGGAGATCGTCGACTCGATCGATCACTCGACATTGCACCACTGTCTAAAAAAAATGAACTTAAGCCTTGGAGGAAAAAGCAGTGGTGCATAGCGCCCAAACAGAGTGCAGCGTTCGTCTGTTCGATGGAAGATGTGCTCGAAGTTTACCAGCGCGAGCGCGATCCGGATTATCCTTTGGTCTGTCTGGACGAGACAACCAAAGAACTGCATGGTCATAGCCGCGAGCCTATGCCGGTTCGACCGTCTCAAATTGCACGCGTTGACAGTGAGTATCTCCGAGCTGGTGTAGGCACCCTTTTCATGCTCAACGCACCTCTGGAAGGTTGGCGTGAGGTTATCGTCACCGAACGGAAAACACGCCAGGACTACGCGAAGATATTGCGTAAGCTCAGCGACGAGTGCTTCCCTGATGCGAAAAAAATCATCCTGGTGCAAGATAACCTGAACACCCACAATCCCACTTCTCTTTACGAAACCTTTCCCGCACAGGAAGCCCGCCGTCTGGCCGAGCGATTCGAAGTCCATTACACACCAAAGCACGGAAGTTGGCTGAACATGGCCGAGATAGAACTTAACGTTTTAAGCTCCCAGTGCCTGAGTTGCCGCATTCCCAATATGCAACGACTGTGCTTGCATACTAAAGCATGGGTTGAGCAGAGGAATCGGCAAAAAGCTAAAATCCAGTGGCGGTTCAGAACCTCGGAGGCACGCATCAAGCTCCAGCACCTCTATCCAAAATTTGTTTAATTATCCATTCAACAAGACACTAGAGTAAAGTTGCTACCCTAGGTGAGATTAGCTGAATCATGACGAACGCCTGTTCTTGGTTGATTTATTTTTCTAGAAAGACATCAATGCATGCGATCAACTAATGGTTAAGCCTCCTTCAGAATTCTGACACTAAAGAAGATTGTTTCGATTACACGTCATGATGAATAAAGCTATGGAAACTAATTTAATTTTGCTGGGATCAGAACGCTCAGGCAGTAATCTGTTGCGTGTTTTACTCGGAAATCACTCTCAAATTGATGCACCTGTTCCTGTGCATTTTTGTGATGCCTTTTGTGGTTTAATTCCCCGCTATGGCGGCTTGAGTCATAAAGATAATGCCGTGCGTTTAATCGAGCACATGTTGCGTTATGCAAATTCAGACTTCAGTGACTGGAAATTGTGTGCTGAGCCGAGTGATCTCGTCAATGACTACCATGTGGACTCTTTTGCGGCGGCGTTCAATGCCGTTCACTCGGAGAAGTGTAAGCAATCTGGGAAAGCCGCATGGTTTTGCAAAGACAACCATATGAATAAATATGCTTTCCAGTTGTTGTCTGAGTTCCCTGGCCTGCGTTTCGTGCACTTGTACAGAGACCCTAGAGACCAAGTTGCCTCGTGGATGAGAAATCCCCTCTTTCTATTAACACCTAGAAAGGCGGTTAAAAAATGGGTCGAAGAGCAGGAGAGTATCCGTCAATTAATTGAGGTTTGGAATTTGCCGACGTTTGGAGTTGGGTATGAGGATTTGGTTCAAGACCCGGAATCGACGATGACCACATTGCTCAATTGGTTAGATCTGGACGCTGAAAATGCATGTTTCGAAACCTCTGGTAACAATGAAGAGGCATCTAAGCTTCCTCAGTGGGAGAATCTGAAAAAACCTATCATGCGTGATAATTATAATCAATACGTTGATGTCCTATCAACTGAAGATGTGGCTCTAATCGAGCACTATGCTAGGGATTCGATGGAATGGTTAGGTTATCGTTCCTCCTTGAAAAAAACAGTTAACTTTAAAGGTTTTTTAGCGCGGTTACATGAGTATAGAACTGCTAGAATTAACAAATCGAAGGTCCGTGAAGGTTACGCGACTGGGCGATATTCCGTAATTGAAGCTAAGCGAGCCATACGCAAAGGTATACTTGCTGAATTGGAATCTTAGACTTTTTGTGTGAGCACTAAGCACTATGTATGCTTCATTAAACTGGCCTATTAACGAGATTCGACTTCACTGTTCTGGAAGAGTCTTAATCATGATATTCACTCATAGATGAAACAGGTTTTATCAAAGTTATCACAGACTTACTGGGAGTTTCGTTTGCGACATAACACACGTTATTTTTGTGTCGGACGCAACAAGACAGGAACAACTTCAATTGCCAAGGCATTCAAGTATGCGGGTTACCGTGTAGGGAAGCAGCGCCCCGCGCAAGCCATGGTCTCCGACTATATTAAAAGAGATTTTTCAGCGCTCATACAGTACTGTCGCAGTGCTGAAGTTTTTCAGGACTTTCCGTTTAGTTGCCCTGAGACATACCGCTATTTGGATGAAGCTTTTCCTGGTGCTAAATTTATATTATCGGTTCGTGATTCATCGGAACAGTGGTATAAATCACTGGTTCGCTTCCATGCATTAAGGTTTGGTAAGGAAGGGCGAATTCCAACAGCTGAAGATTTAAAATCTGCCCCCAGTTTATGGACGGGACGGCCTTGGGAAACAAATCGCGCACTCTATGACAGTCCAGACGACGATCCTTATAACAAAGATATACTCATTGCTCATTATGAGGCCCATAATCAAGCAGTCCGCAAATACTTTCGAGACAGACCGGGAAATTTTATTGAAATCAACGTTGCTCGAAAAACAGATTATCGACGATTTGTTGAATTTATAGGAGCAGATTCAGCTGACGTCGACTTCCCGTGGGAGAATTCTATTGAAAGCGTTCGATCAACCTCTACTCAATCTAAAAGGTAGTGCGTTCAACAGAATTAGGTTACATAGAATGTGTCACACAATGTATTATAGTGTCTTGGTAGAAAGCAAATTTTGAAGTCGCGTATACTAGCTCCTGTTGGCTTGTCGGTCTATAATCGGTTGACACACATTAAAAAAACTATCGAAGCGTTATCAAAGAATGAATTAGCGAGCGATACGGAATTATATATTTTTTCTGATGCACCGCGCTTAGGGGACGAAGAAAAAGTGGACGAAGTGCGTGCTTATCTACGTTCGATAGTCGGTTTTAAAAAGGTTGAGATTGTTGAACGAGATGAGAACAACCGTGTCGCGAATAATCGAAATGGTATGCGTCAGCTATTGGATTCTTTTGGTCGAATGATATGGCTCGAAGAGGATATTGTTACTGCTCCAGGCTTTCTTGAGTTTATGAATAGTGCATTAGACTTTTACGAATCGGATCCTCGTGTATTTAGTATTTGTGGGTATGCCCCACCGCTTAAATTGAATTTGTCGGAGGATGTTTTTGCACTTGGGCGTTTTTGTGCTTGGGGTTTCGCTATGGCCAAATCTAACTTTGAATCGATAAAAGCGATACCATTTGATGCACCTAGTAAAGTTGATGAGGCTCGGCTGGGTTTATATGGTGACGATATCTATAAGCTCTTGTGTATGGACGCCTCGGGAGAGATTGATGCTTTGGATGTTAAAGCAATGTTCTATCAATACCAAACCGGTAAGTTAACTATATATCCTAGGGAAAGCCTGGTACAAAACATAGGTTACGACGGTTCCGGGCTGCACTGTGGGCAAACAGATAAATTTGATCATGAATATTTGTGGAAAAAGGAAAGGAGTTTTGACTATGTTGAAGGGATTGAACCAGAGCCTTTTATTATTAAAAAAAATAAAAAATTTAGAGCAGATAAACGATTGAAACGCCTAAGAAAATGGTTCCGTGGTCTGAGTCTGATCAAAATGTTTAGGTAATTGTTATTTCTTATTTCCCTAGGGCCTTATAGTCGACTAGAATTATATTTATATGGTAAAGCCCGTTTTCATTTTGTCGCTTCCTCGGTCAGGATCAACTTTGTTGCAACGTTTGCTTCTCGGTAGCGGTCGATGTTCAACATTGGGTGAACCCAGCCTACTTTTACGCTTTTTAGGTAACGCCGATTACATGAGTCGAAAAGCGGTTTACTGGGAGTTTCTCATCTCAGCAGCAGAAAAGGATATGCGGGGAAAATGGTCGGGCTATGATTCAGCTTATTACGAAGGCATTCGTGATTTAATGATGCGTATTTATTCAGGACTGGCCGATGGGAAGCCTTGGTTTATTGATAAAACGCCGCGTTATACTTTGATTGCAGATGAAATAATTAAGGTTTTTCCGGATGCCAAATTTATTGTTTTGTGGAGGCAACCGTTGGCTGTGGCTGCTTCTATGGCAGCTGGAAAAAATTATTGGTTTCCAGATGAGTATGCGATCGATCTTCACGAAGGGCTGGATCGGTTGGTGGATTTTGCGAAAAAAAACGCGAATCGTATCTGCCAAGTTCGCTACGAAGATTTGGTATTACAACCTGTGGAGCAGTTACAACGCTTAGGTGATTATTTGGGCTGGGACAACTTGCCATTGGTTCTAGACCAGCCATTGACTCAGTCGGCTGGGGGTTCCTTGGGAGACCATTCTGGGGTTAATAAATACAGTGCTTTGACGGCTGACAGTAAGGACAGTTGGATTGGTGCATATAATAATTGGTATCGTTTATCTTGGGCGCGCAAGTTCTATACTTTGAAGCGGGCAGAGTCTATGAAGCAGCTTGGTTACTCATTGCCTGAAGAGTTTCAATGCATGGGAGGTGGTTTTTGCTCTGGCTTGTATGATTATTATCTAGCGTACCATCGTTCGAGGCGTCGTCATAGAAATCCAGTCTGGCTAAAGCGTTTCTCTAGAGATTATCGGAAGAATCATGGCTACGGTGTTGCCTTTCGCTAATAAGTGTAGCACGGGCACGTCAACCTGTGGCTCTTATTTGTTCAATGAATAAACTTTTAGAATGATTTTTTGAATCGGCGTGTCGGCAACTACGTCGATCATCGACATGCCTTCTTACTGCGCGTTCTAAGCTCTTCCAGCTTTTGTGAGTATAAACATCGCCATTTTTAAGCTGACTCGCGTATCGGCCGATTAGGCCATAATTACTGGCGATTACAGGAGTATTTGAGGTTATAGCGTTGGCGAAAATCCCTGAAGAGTATCGGAATTTTCTATATGGAATAATTACCCAGTCGGCAGCACTGAAGTATTCGATAAAGTCTGCATGGGGTACGCATTCGTCGGTCGAATAAGCGAGTCCTTTCTCAATTAAATATCCGAGGGTTTTTCGATCTTTGTCGGCGAGTCTTGAATTATCACCGACGCGTAAGAGTAAAGCTTTGTCCTTGATTGCTGGATCCTTCGAAAGCTGGTGGAACGCTTTAAGGACGTCTGGGAAGCCTTTGCGGGGTTCAGAACTGCCTGCATGTAAAAAAACCGTTCGCTCTTTTGGGAGTGCGAAATGATTCCTCGCATCAAGGGTGTTAAGCTTTGGAGGTTGTTCTCCAGGATCAACTAAAACACAAGATGTGATTTTTTGATTGATCGCTTTAAGTGCGGAGGGTGATAGTTCATCAAGGAAAAACAGGTGTTTGATTTCTTGTGTATTCAAGGAGTCTTTTAGCCCTTTATGGATTTTCCTACGAGTGCGTAATCGTTTGTCGAAAGGAGGAAGCCATCGATACTTTTTATCGAGTGCGTAGGGGTGAAACCAGATGCCGGAAATCGAGCAACCGATCGCTTGATCGCACCTTAATAAAGCTTCAATATGCGCATCGAAGTAGGCAAAAAATACGGTGTCGAATTTGTATTGAACGACTAATTCCCTTATCTGCTGCAAGAGGTCTTTGGTTGAATGCCCTGTGGGCTTAATAAATTCAAAGTCGTCTTTAATTATATTCCGACGATTGAGATGAACTTGGTTTTCAACACAACTTGAATCCGCCAGTATCCTGCATCCTTCAGCAGTAAAGGACTCCGCCAAGAGTGATAGGTAGAAGGGGCAGTGCCCGCCTTTTTCCGGGCTGACTATTAATGTCTGCTTCATTGGCGAATAAATGCTTTAATTTGATACAAAATGTTTCGAGGGAATGGGCGAAATGCCTTATGGGTCGCAATAACTATTCTTTTAGGCGTAGCTTTTACTTTAAAGTGTTTATTACTTAGCTCTGAGGAAAGGCTAAAAATATTGTATTTGTTGAGGATTTGATGGCGTGCATGTTTAATATCCCGCTGTCTGCTTTCATGAAGTTTACTCGCTAAGGCGGTGCTCATTTCGCGAACGGCTTGCTCTGGATTTTCCGCATTCAGTACAATTAATGCTTTATGGGAGAAATATTCATGGATATTCGGGGCGCCTAGGTAAAAAGGGAAGGCATGGCCGAGATAGGCGTCAGAAAGTTTTTCAGTCCAATAATGAGGTGTCTCAGAGTTTTCGAGGACTAGATGATACGCGTAGGGAAGAATCGCTTCAAATTTATCAGGAATAGGGGTGAATCCTCGGCCAAAATGAACAATACTGTCGCCTAGTTCAGATTTTAAGTGCTCTAAGAATTTGAGCCGTTTCCTTTGCCCTTCAGTGGTGGTCAAATTAGAGCAAACAACGGAGATCTTGTTGATCTTATGCGGAGACTTGAGCTGTGAAAGATGCTCGCTGCCGAAGCGATATTCATGGGTATCTGTGTTCAGTCCAACATGCCAGTTCAGGCAAGGAGCACCAACTTCAACGCGTGGATGTGGGTCCTTAGGGTTGCAACTGTAGACATGGTGGAACTGAGCATAGAAGCTCTCGGGGTGGACTTTCTTCGATGGTGGTTCACCCGCCAGGTAGAGAGTATTTTTGGGGGCACACTGCATCCAGTCGCGAGGTCTTGAGGCAGTAAATACAATCCAGAAGTCACATTTTGTGCCTTTTGGGGGATTATACAGGATTTGCCATTCACCAATTATTCCGTCAGGGCTAGGGCATAGTAACGACATGTTTTTATGCGGCACATCGGAGGTGATGACTAGAGTTCTAGGGCGATCCATTGATGACGAAGCTTTTTAGCTTATCTAAGTGTGCTTTTAGGATGATGCGAAATGGTAAGTCCTTCTGTGGTTTGTGATACAAATCCAAATTGGTCGACGGCATTGTGGTATGTGCGTGTGCATGCATCCCCATGGAGTTCGATGACCAAATGATCCACTTTATCGAGCCACGAGGAATAGTTCTCAGAGAATACGGCTAACTCAGAGCCTTCGATGTCGATCTTAAGAAGCGAAATGCGGTCAAACCCGGACTCTTCCAAGAGACTCCCGATGTCTATAGCGTCGACTACTGAAGCTTCGTCTTTTTTTGTTTCACAGACGCTGCGAGCCCATTCTCGGCCGTCCCCAAACGGGATCTCTGAGAAGCGTAGGCCGCAGGTTTTCGACCAGATGCCAGCTTGTATTGCCTTTCCACGAAGGCCGTAGGCAGCGATGTTTTTAGAGAGCATCTTGAAGTTTTCAAGGTCTGGCTCGACCGCGATAACCTGTGCCTTTTGGAAGCGGGTTAAGAAGTATGAGGTGGAAAATCCTGCATTTGCGCCGCAATCTATAATTAGGGCAGGGTCTTCAATGCCATCAAAGCATTCGTATTCGTGCAGTGTGTAAATATGTTTAAATACATCAATGTCGCTACTGCCTCCCCGGCAAATAAGTGGATGCGCGGCAAATTTGGATTTAAGTATAAACTCCCCCTTTTTTGGATAATTTGTCTTTTTGTGTATCAAGTATTTAAAAAAGTTTTTAAATCCTAAGTTGTTGATGCGCTTGAGGTATTTATTTTTAGTCATTACAGGCAGAGAGTTAGCGTATAGCGTCTTGCGGCAATTCTTTATGGTATTGAGTTCGGTAATACTTTCGCTGTATGCGAGTGAGCAGGTGGAATAGATGAAATGTCGTCGATCGGTACAGGCGCTTTCGCTTGGCCTTGTTGATTTGACTCGGGAAATCCTCACAGGCGATAGGGAATGGGGTAATGCAGGCTGTTTTAAATCCGAAATCCCAATCGCGATCAAGCGCGACATCGTAGGGGAGGCGCATCGGCAGCATTTTATCTACGCAAGCCTTTGCTGCTTTCCGGTTAATGACATAAGCACCTGTATTTTTAAGCACCTTTGTATTATAGGTCAGTGAGTAGTCTGGATCAATATCTGCAATTTTTAAGTATTGCCCTTCCCTGGAGGAACTCAAACGAAGTAGGTCCCAGTGTTGGTGATGCGTTATTGCCCCTTGGATTAGTCTAGGCAGGTCATCGGGCAAGTTGACATCATCCTCCAGGATTAGTGCGTGCTCTGATTCGGATTCGAGGAACTCTTCGAATGCTTTTAGGTGACTCAAGTAGCATCCGATTTCTCCATAGTTTTTGTGCTTCCCCGTTAGAATGTTGAAGCTTTTCTCACTGAACTGTATTATCGGTTCGGGGAGTTCACGTCCGAGAATCGCATCAATGCGTTTGTAGGGCAGGTCGAGTCTCTGCAGTTCCGCACGCATGTAGTCCATCCGCTCTTTAGCATCGCTCAGGTTGATGACGTAGGTATGCGGAGTCGGCTTTAGTTCTGATTTCATCTATTATTTACTCCAAGAGCGGAGTACCATTTTCGCGCCCCAATTTAGATGGCTTACGAGGTCACTTGGATTGCGAATTCGCATTTGCTTACGGCCATAGAGTGGCCTCTGAGAGGTAGTTCTTCCTGGGGTGTAGTTTTCAGATACGATTCTATCTACCATTGCGATCAGATTGTATTCATTGAGCACGAGTTGTTGTGATTCTTTCAGGGCGTCTACACGTTTAACATACTCTAAAGGATCGTTTATTAATTCGTCTATTTTTTGTAAGGCTTCATCTGGTTTGTTGATATCGATGGCTAGGTAGCTGTCTGCTGGGAAGTAGTCGCCGATATTGGAACAACCATAATAAATAGGGAGTGCACCGCTGAGGAAAGGGTCTGCTAGTTTCTCTGTCCAATGATGTGGCGCAATATGATTTTCGATTGCGAGATGGAAGCGAAAGGAATCGAGCGCTGAGTATTTTTGTTTGATGGCTCGAACTCCATGGCCGAATATTTCCAGTTCAGGTATTTGTGCTTTCAGCCAATCAGTAAACTCGAAGCGAGCTTTATGGATAGTGTGCCTTTGTTGCTTCGAGGAGCATACTGTGGAGATTTTTTGAGTTTTGTCGTTGAAATTTATTTTTTGAATTTCGCCATAGTTATGTCCGTTAAACCAGAGGTTTCCAGTATGAGAATAGAGTCGGTTACGATGCGGCAGAGATTGTTCATCTTGGCTGGTCAGGACATGCTCAAATTGTCCTGTAAAAGCATTACCGTAGTGAGTAATCGTGGGTGGTTCAGAGGTAATTAGCAGCGTATGCTCATCGGCGCAGGCGAGCACTTCTGGCAATGCGTTATGCTGGCGTGAAATATCGTCGATTACGACTAACCAGTCGTAGTTGCGTTCCGTTAGAGAGAAGTGGAATTCGCAATTGCCCCAACTGTGGCTTTGACCAGGGAACTGACTGGAGCATAGTATGCCAGCCCGGCCTCGATTGATGAGTTTTACTTTAATTTTCTGCTGACGTGCATGAGTCATACGCTTAGGAGCTGCTGTCCTATTTTTCAGTTTCAGCTATTCGTGAGGTATGATTCGAATTAGGCTTTCAGCTTTAAAACGCTGTTCCCGCGTGTTTTAAGCTGTAGCCTGTAACCGTTGTTTAGCATGTATGCGATTATATCCTCCTGCCAATTATCACTGCAACAGTGCTCGATCACAATACATTTGGGCCATAGGCTTAAAGGGGCGCTCTCGAAAAAGGGTCGCAGTGCCCGATCTTCCATGCCTTCGATGTCTATCTTTAAACCACCAATTGCCTTGATGTTGTTTTCTGAGAGCAACTCAAGTAGTGGTTTTGTTGTGATTGTTACCGATTTAGTGGCATTGCTAGATTGAATACTTGCGCTGCCAAGGTCACCTTTATCGGAAAGCTGAAATTCGCCGGATTCTCCAACCCCAAATGGGACAACCTTTATTTTGTCAGCGAATGAATTAAGCTGCGTGTTGTATCGCAAACGCTCTAAAGCTGCAGGGTTTGGTTCGATGGCCAGGACGTTTGAACCAGCAGACGCGAGAGAGAGAGAGTAAAATCCAATATTCGCACCTAAATCAATAAATACGTCTTTTTTGCATGCTGCTATCAGCGATTTAATTTCAGGCCTATCGTATCGTTTTGAGGAGGTTAGTATCCTCCGATCGGTGACATTGTCATCTAAGCCTAAGCGGTATTTGATGCCTGATCTCTCAATGTCGAGAATTGGTCCAAAGCGTTTTATCCAAGAATGAACCAATCTCTTTTTTAGTGCGCCTCTTGCTAGGCCTATCCGGATTAATGTGCGCAGAGGCCATGCTTTTGGGTTAGGGGCATAGTGCCCCCATGTCTTCGTGGTATCCATTTTATAATGGGTGTATGTTATTTAGAATAGTCAATTGTTGCATGTATATTAATGTTCAGGCTCATTCCAGTGCTCAAGAATCCATTCGGCTGCAAGCATTTGGTGATGCGGACGTTTGCCTTTGAAACCTTGAATTGCCTCATCGGGGTCCGGTTTTCCATGAAAGACTAGAATTCGGCAATCATCCGGAAGTTTAGGAGTTTTGAGCAAATTTAATGGATATACAGGACGGCAATTCCATTTATAGCTTTTGACCCATGCATCTGGCCACCAGTTGACTTGCTTCATCGCGTAAGTGAGGAATGCTTGTTCGGTGTTAAAGATTGAAGTGTCCTCGGCGCGGCTCATCTCCTTTAAGAATGTCTGATAAATGTAGTCAGATTTTGGCCCAGCCTCGAAGCGAAAAACGGATGAGTTGCCCACATCAGGGACGTTTCCGAGTAGGCGTTTACGCCAATTTGTCCAATTGTGTATAATGCAGTTTTCGCCAATTTTGTAATCAAACAGGCAGTCTATATTGCCGGTAATGACTACATCCAAGTCGAGAAAAAGCGTGGGGCCGCTTAGGCCGCCAAAGCCATCTTGAGTCGTCATTAGTTTAACGAGAACGTGTGGCCATCGACTTTTGATTCCCGGGTTTTCGGGAAAGGGAATGATCCGAACACCTGAGTGCACTTCACTTGGATCATCTGTGCAGCAGTGAAAGATAAATGATCGATTTAAATGCTTAGTAACGCCTGCATACAACTTATTAACGTAAGTTGCAGAATATCGTTTCCCCCATTTTATACAGATAATATTAACTGCCTCTTGTCCCTGAGTGTCTGATTGCGTTGTATAATTGCCTGTCTGCATAAATTGAGATCTTAAGCTTTGTAGTAATTTGCTGGGCGTTGGTCGATGCAGTTGCGTGTGTCGACAATCGGGCACCCAAAGCTAGAGAAGTCGAAACTTCGATATTCTTTATGATTAGTCGCGAGCAGGATAAGGTCGTAACTATCTCCAATCGGACTGGATGTGCGACCAGCTAAGTGCGGGTGCTCGCGGGTGGGTTTGATGACTGGAATATGAGGATCGTGGTAAGCCACTTCGGATCCGAGGGCTTCCAGCTTCTCGATGAGCACGTAGGTCGGCGATTCGCGGTCGTCGTCGACATTGGGCTTATAGGCTAAGCCTAAAATGAGGATTTTTGAACCTTTGACTGATTTTGACTGATCGTTGAGGGCACGCATGCAGACGTCGACGACGTGTTGTGGCATGGAGGTGTTGATTTCGCCGGCCAATTCGATGAAGCGGGTGTTAAGGTCGAACTCGCGAGCTTTCCACGTTAAGTAAAACGGGTCGATGGGGATGCAATGCCCCCCCAGGCCAGGGCCGGGGTAGAAGGGCATAAAGCCGAAAGGCTTGGTTTTGGCAGCGGCAATGACCTCCCAGATGTCGATGTCCATGGCTCCGTAGATCATCTTGAGTTCGTTGACCAAGGCGATGTTGACTGATCGGAAGATGTTTTCCAATAGCTTGGCTGCTTCGGCCACTTTACAGCTTTCAACGGGAACGAGCTCGTGTATCGCATGGCTGTAGATGGCGATCGCTTTTTCGCGGCAGGCTGGAGTGAGGCCGCCGACAAGTTTTGGGATACGTTCGACTTTACTGTCTGGATTACTGGGGTCTTCCCGCTCGGGGGAATAAGCGAGGTGGAAATCAACTCCGGCGGTTTTGGCTGAGCCCGCCTCCAGAACTTTTCGTAGATCGACTTCAGTGGTGCCGGGATAGGTGGTGGATTCCAGACAGACGAGGGCGCCCGATTTCAGGTGCGGTGCGAGTGAGGCACCTGTTTCGAGCACGTAGGACAGGTCGGGTTCGCGGTACTGGTTGAGTGGGGTGGGGACGCAGAGTAAAATGGCGTCGCAGGTCTGTGCGTCGGCAAAGTCAGAGGTTGCTAGGAATCGGCCACTTTGGCATAATTCTTGGATTAATTGCTCCTCAATATGACCGATATAGGACTTCCCATTGTTCAACAAGTCGACCTTGTGCGCATCCACATCAATTCCCACGACCGAAAGTCCTGCTTTTGCAAACTGTATGGCAAGCGGGAGACCTACATAGCCCAAGCCGACAATGGCAATTTTGGGCAGGGGAATGTCTGTCGTTGATGAGGCTTGATCCATTGGGCAAGTGTGGAAGGCGTCACTTGGCTGCCAAGCATAATGTTTATCTCTAAGGCTTTCGACCTTCCAGGGGCTCATCGAGATCTTGATAGGTTTTGACGGTTTTTCTGAGCATACTTTGTAGGGTAAACGGGATCTCGGATGTTGGTTCGGGTCGGTTGATTGCCTTTGTCCATTCCAAGATCTTTTCGACAACGTGGGATCGTTCGCTCATCTTGATTTTTCCGTCCGGGAAAATTTGAGTCAGTATTTCACCGACCCCGCCATGATCGTAGCCGATCACCGGGGTGCCGAGTGCAAGCGCTTCAAGGGTGGTGCGGCCAAACGACTCAGGTTGCTGGGTCAAAGAGAGCACAATGTCCGAAAGTGATAAGATTTCCTTCAAGTCGGATCGATGACCTGTAAAGGTCACTTGGTTGGTCAGCCCCATACGCTTTGCTTTATCCTGAATCTCGGCGAGGTATTCCTTTTTTTTCGGGTCGGCGCCGCCAGCGATGATTCCATGGTAGCCTTCATCTTTGAGTGCCTCGAGAATATGGAGGAAGTCGCCATGCCCTTTGAGCCGGGTAATGCGACCCGGCAGGGTGAGGAGGCGCTTTCCGTGGGTTTCAGGGAAGCTTTGATACCATGCGTCGAGCCACTCTTCCGAGGGCTTGAACGCGGCATTATATTTTGATAAATCAATGCCGCGGTGTATGACTGTGAGCTTTTCTTTGGAGATGTCCGGGTAGTTGCTCAATATATACTCACGCACTGAGTTGGAGACACAGATGACGCGCTCTCCGCAGGTCATTATTTTGGAGTAGCGGTTCACAGAGTTGAAGCCGTGCACCGTGGTGATGAGGCGGGGGCGGGTGCTTGAGTTCATCTTACGCCAAGCCAGCCAAGCCAGCCAGGCGGGCAGGCGGGAGCGAAGGTGGAGGATGTCGGGCTTCTCTTCTTCGAAGATGCGGCGCAGGCCTTTGACCTGTTTGAGCGAGCTGAGGCGTTTTTTGTGTACGGGGAGGGTGATGTGGCGACTACCCTCGGCTTCGAGTTGGGCGACTTGGCGTCCGCCATTGGAAATGATGATGGATTCGTGCCCCTGATCGACGAGGTATTTGCCGACTTCGAGGGTGCCACGTTCGACGCCACCAGCATTCAGTTCTGGGAGGATTTGGATGACTTTCATGGCGGGATACGGGATGCGGGATACGGGATACGGGATACTTTGGCTCGGCTTTATTGACCACGGATTACACGGATGGGCGCGGATGCTTAGACTAGGTATTTTTTAAGCTACAGAATGAATTTCTTTGAAATTAAGGGCGATGGTTTGATCGCTGAGCTGATGTCGGTCTCCGGAGTAGATTAGGTGGCTTCGGCTGACTTTATCGGTAAGGGTTTTGAAGCGTCGGATTCCCTTGAGCTGGTTCATGTTGAAAGTTTTGGAAGATTTGACCTCGATTGCATTTAGATTACGCCCTTCTTGTGCTAGGATGTCCACTTCGTTGCCTTTGCTATCTCTGAAATAATACAGATCGGCCATGTGTCCTTTGTTGTAGCGAGTTTTTAAGCATTCAATTACGACTAAGTTTTCGAAAATTTGGCCGACGAGGGGATCTCGGCTGATTTGTTCGGGCTCACGGATACCGAGTAGGTAACAAAGTAACCCCACGTCGGTGAAATAGTATTTCGGACTTTTAATGACTCGTTTTCCAAAGTTTTCAAAGAAGGGTGGCAGCTTATAAAGGATGAAAGATGCTTCAAGTATGGTGATCCAATGGCGGATTGTTTTTGCATCGACGCCTACATCGTTGGCTAAAGAGCTGTAGTCGAAGACTTGTCCGATTCGGCCTGCTAATAATTTCAGCATCTTTTCAAATAAACTTACATCTTTTAGCTGAATTAGCTGGCGAACATCTCGCTCCACATACGTTTGATAGTAGTTAGCGTAGGCGGTGGTGGGGCGCTGTGATTGTTCATAAATTCGAGGCATAAAGCCTGTGAAGCAGTAGTCCTCGAAACGATCAAATTCTATTTTGGCTTGCCTCAATTCATGGATAGAAAATGGCAGTAGGTTGAGTATCGCGGTGCGGCCAGCCAATGATTGAGAAATCGCCTCTCGCAGGCTGAGTTGATGCGAGCCAGTGAGGACGAAGCGTCCGTTGCCTTTCCCTGAATCGACTTCAACTTGTATATAGCTCAACAGATCGGGAGCGCGTTGAATTTCATCAATCACTACTTTTCCTGAATATTTGCCGAGAAATGCTTTAGGATCCTGTTGGGCGATTCCCCGTGTCTCGGGATCTTCCAGATTTGCATAAGCATAGTCTGGCAGCGAAGTTTTAGCTAGGGTCGTTTTGCCCGCTTGTCTGGGGCCTAGTAAAGTGACCACAGGGTACTCTTTGAGTAGTTCCTTGAACTCGTCTTCAATATCTCTCGGAATCAACATTCTTAGAAGATGTTGGTGTAATATCAGATGACAAGTCCTATATTGCTCCGTCTTTTCATATTGGTGACTATTGCCTCGGCTTTTTTGACCACAGATTACGGATGGGCACGGATGCGGTCTTATCTGTTTGATTTGAGCGTTGGGGCACTGACCTTATGTCAAAGTTAGAACAGGATACCTCGGGATTTGTCCATCCTGAGTCGCTAGTGTCCACCCATTCACAATGCAGGTGGCAATCAGCAGTCGGTCGAAGGGGTCGCGGTGGATCATGGGTAGCTTTCCGAGCATGAAAACAGCACTGTCTTGCAGACCTTGGTAAGCGAGGCGGGACTGGGTGATGAGATCGGGTATGCACTCACCGGGAGGAGCCGGCAGAGAAAGTTTTCCCGTGTCGTATTTGACTTGTATCTCCCAGACTGAAATCTGGCTAATATACCATCGCACTTCCTTGCTTTTTAGGAGTGTGCTTATTTTAGCCGGCAGTTTTTCCGGCTCATGGTGCATCCAGAGGAAGATGCGGGTGTCGAGTAGAATCGTCCTCATTCTCCGTAGTAGCTGGCTTCAAAATCGGGAATGGGTGCGTCGAAATCCTCCGCGATCTTGCACTGGTTTCGAAGTAGGCCAATTTCGGGGCAAATTCCGAGTTGGGCGTCGTCAATGGGCACCAGCTTGGCCAACGGGCGATTGCGGTTGGCGATGATGAAAATTTCGCCGTTAACGGCTTTTTGAGTATATTTACCCAAGTGCGCTTTGGCTTCGCTAAGTTTTATTGTAGTCATCTATTAAACTAGTATTAGACTGATTCTGTGGTGTCAACTCATAAGCCCTCGTTTCGTTTTTTCTATCTGCCGATTTCTCTTAGCAGGGAATGAATTTCTTTGAAATTAAGGGCGATGGTTTGTTTCGGCTGACTTGTGTGCGAGTGCGGCCTTATGCCATGGGATGTTGGGGTATATCTACCAAAGCACTGGCACGGGATAGCGTCCGATTATGGGATCTGGTGTCACTATTTTCATGCCTTTGCACAGGGCTGCGGCTATAAGGATGCGGTCGAATGGGTCTTTGTGGTGCTCCGGCAGTTTCTCGATGTGCCAAATCGCGTCGTTTTCGAATGTGGCGCAATCGATTTGATGCAGTCGAAGTGCTTTGGGGATGAATGTGCGTGGGCTTTCGGAAAGCTGTAGCTGGCCTTTCTGGTATTTGAGCTGGATTTCCCAAATCGAGGCCTGGTGCAAGACTAAGGTATTCTGGCCATCTTCCAGCGCCCGGTGAGCCGCAGGGCTCAGTCGATGATCAGCGATATCGTAGCGAGCGTGTTTATCCCGCGATTCGATCAAGGTCGATTTACGAAAGGCCTCGTTCCTGGCATAAAGCCAGTCCCTACACTGCATTTTTTAAAATGGCTGTTTCGCACTCAGATCAGTCAGTAGACAGATTTGATATTTAGTTAGTTATGCAATTTCGAGCGTCACCAAGATGAAGGGACTCGATGTCCCACTCAGAGAGACCTCAGCGTTTTCTGCGCCTTCGGCGAGTTTGGTGCGATTAGAGCAATCGTTCCGCTACGACCTTTGCGACCCGCTCGGCTTCGTTCAGCGGGGGAGGATTATTGAATGCGGCTAGATCGGCCTGGTTCTCTCTGTAGTTCATTAAGTAGCCGTCTTGGTTGAGCGACTCCAGGCCGCGTACGATTCTGGAGCGAGTGGACTTTCTCGGGACGGGGAGCAGCCCGACTTTTGCGCCAGAGCTTAGCGCTTCATAAACCATGGAGACGCTATCTTCGCTCACCCAAACGTGAGCAGTCATTGAGAGTTCTCGAGGCAACCAGTCTATATCCGTCGTCTCGACGGGTATTACCTGGAGTTGCTCCTTTGGTAATTTCTCTAGCTTTTTGATCGTGCTCGGTGGTGTGCGCCGAGAGCTCGTGAGCGTCCATTGAATACTGGAGTTGGCGTCGAGTATTTTGGAAATTTGTTTTATTAGCATACTTTCATCCCATTCATGGTGCTGCGAAGGGCCGCCAATTAGGAAGAGTCCAGTGTGCTCGTTTTTATTATCCGCAGGTTCGATCATATTCATCGCGCCTTTAGTTGTAATCACATTTGAGCTGTTGCGTAGGTCATGCTCTGGAGCAATGCACAGATCGAATAGACTGGTGAGCCCTTTCGGCGGAGACATAATCAGAACGGAAGGCGCTCTCGTCGCTCGGCTAGCGGCGAGTATGGTAGAATGAGTCTGGCTACCTGCTCCAATGATGAGGTCTGGCAGTTGGAGTCTGGCTGTAGGAGGAAAACGAGCACATAATGCTTGCCACCATGAGGCTTTGTCGGAGGCGGTATTTATTCGCACGACCTCTAATGGGACTTGCCGCGATAGAGCACGAATAAGGCCTGAACTCTGATTTTCATGCCCACGCTTATTGTCGCAGATTTGCCATATGACTTTCGATTCCATCATCTCAAATACCAATACTAGCACATATTTAAAGTCGCTCGCGATAAACAACGCGAACTTTTTGAAAAGTTTCTTCGATTTAACGCTCGCAAAAAAATCGTATTCGGGTATCGAGTCGAGGATTGCAATGTCGTCTACAAATATAACAAATCAATTAGAAGGACTTGAAGGCTTTGAAGCGCTCGACGTGAGCGAGCTTAAT
>Ga0307933_1000865_pt1 | contig 26754 bp, 16 predicted proteins | sample OrgLakmetageno88_FD_201811 | JGI IMG/M metagenome (GOLD analysis project Ga0307933, IMG submission 201811) | Saline water microbial communities from Organic Lake, Antarctica - #88 | ecosystem: Environmental > Aquatic > Non-marine Saline and Alkaline > Saline | place: Antarctica: Organic Lake... | reverse complement strand
CCAGGAAAACACCATTGGCTCCAGCTGCGAGCGCTGCTTTGGCTAAGGGTTCAACGTATTCACGCTGTCCACCGCTAACGCCTCCGGCGGCTCCGGGAAGCTGCACGCTGTGGGTAGCGTCGATGATGGTTGGGTGACCGTTTCCAGCCATGATGCTGAAGCTACGCATATCAACGACTAGGTTTTGATAGCCGAAAGTGGTGCCTCGGTCGGTCTGCCAGATTTCCTTGGCGCCTGCTTCCTCGAGTTTATTGGTGACGAACTCCATTTCATAGGGCGAAAGGAATTGGCCTTTCTTTACGTTAATTGCGCAGTCGGTTTTTGCGGCGGCCACTAGTAGGTCGGTTTGGCGGCAGAGGAAGGCAGGGATTTGCAGGGCATCGACGACGGCACCGACCTGCTCGCATTGGCTGGGCAGGTGGATGTCTGTAATCGTTTTAAAGCCATATTCTTTTTTGATGGTTTCGAAGATCGCGAGTCCGCCTTCGATTCCGGTGCCGCGGTCGCTATTGATGGAAGTGCGGTTGGCTTTATCGAAGGAGCCTTTAAAGAGAATGTTCAGTTCGGGGTGTTTGTCTTGAAGCTTAGCGAGGGCGTCAGCGACCGGGCGGCAGGTTTCGAGTGATTCGAGTGAACAGGGCCCTGCGAGGAGGAGAAGTTTGTCTGGGTGGAAGATCATATTTGGATGTTTAGTGAAGTCGGTGTGTTCGCCAAGCTGTAAATCGGTGGTCGCAGTAACAGAGTGCTAAATGTTATTGGTATTTGGGTAAAGATTGGCAGTCTAGTTGGCTATGAATATACAAATGACTTTATTTTTAGTTTTGTTGGGCGGGTCTTCATTTGTCTGTGCAAACGATGCTTTGAAAACGTATTTAGATCAATATACGGGAACTTGGGTGGGCGTCTTTACGGTGAATGCCCCTGCGATCGAATACGAAGAAAGCTTTCAAGTGCAGCAGAAGTATTGGTGGGAAGGCGGTGTGCTCAGAGCAGTATCGGTGTCCCGGCGGGAGACAGGTGTAGAAAGCTCTACCGCTCGAAATGTGATCGATGGAGATAAGGTAATTTCGCTCGTTAAGAAGAATGATGTAGAGCAGGTTTTCTACGGAGCATTGGTTGAGGAGGGCAAGGGCCTACTCTGGTTTCCAGCAAATTTAGAACGTGCAAATGACTACCAAATTAAGGAAAACTTTTCTGTGATCGATGGAGAGCGGGTCTTGGTAACGTCCGGTTTCGATACTTTTGATAATGATGGAGAGCCAGCGGTGCTTACTTATTTCGGAGAATTTGTGTTGGAGCCCGAGACGAAGGATACAGATGCGGGTGAGTGAAATTCAACAGTAGAGACGCACGCTCTTAGACGTCTAATACCAACGACGCACTATATCCGGTAATATTTTAACTGGCTACGTAGGGCAGGCGTTCCTACCATTTTACTAGAAATAGTCACGCGGTGGTATTAGAGGCTGGAGGGCTCATGCTCCTGCATGACCGCGAACGCAACGAGCGGTAACACATAATACGAATCACTGGCTTTATCCGGTAGTAACAAAACCCCGAAACAAAGTTTCGAGGCCACGTAGCCTAGCTTGTAAAAGCATGGGCATCTTCGTTTTACCAGTAAAAGTTAGACGCTGGTATAATAGACTACAAAACTTAGGGCTGAGATGAGGGCTGAAGTGCTAAGCGGTATGATGCAATGGTTGTGCATAAACCTAAATCCGGCAGTCAAAAATGAGAAAAAGGGTCAATCAATTGTCTATGAGTGGGTTACGCGCAAGCGAACTCGCGCCAGAGTGGCGACGAAGTTTTTCTCATTTTATGACCACTGAGGGTTGGGAGGTCTTGCTGCCAATCCTGCGCTCCAAGCCACTTGCAGTGGTGACCACAGCTAAGAGGCTTGCGCCTTGTCTTGACGGCAAGCCTTCCCAACTGCCGGATTTAGGATAAAGGAAGCAACTGGCGTGTCGCTAAACTTTAGAATCGTAGGCGTCCGTTGGTGAATCCGCATTTCGGGCATTCGGCTTCCTCGGTTTTCTCGGGGGCGGTGTAGATTTGACTGCACTTTATGCAGTGAAAAATCACCTTGTCGCGCTCGGCGGAGTGTCGGTTACGGTCGCGAAGATCATAGTACAGCCACAGCCCGAAAATAACGAGCATGCCGACTCCTACATAAAGGATAAAAAAGGTATCTACTTCGAGGCCGATCACTGTTTACTGTTTTTTGCTAGTTAGGGTCTCCACTTGTGGAGTGCTTTAAATTGGCCACATGCGGCGTCGCATAAATACGAGCCCTACGTTGAATAGATTATAAGGGTTTAGCACTTCAAGCTCCGGCCATTTCTGGTTGGTTGGTGTCTTTATTGAAGCGCATGGAAAGCAGCTTGGAGACGCCTTTTTCCGGCATGGTGACTCCGAAGACGGTGTCGGCATTCGAGATGGTCCGCTTATTGTGCGTGATAATTAAGAACTGTGACTTATCCGTGAATCCGTGGAGGGTTTCGCAGAAGCGACCGATGTTAGCGTCGTCGAGTGCGGCGTCGATTTCGTCGAGCACACAGAAGGGGCTAGGCTTGACCATGTAGATCGCGAATAGAAGAGCAACGGCTGCCATGGTGCGCTGTCCACCGGAGAGGAGCGTGACACTCTTCAGGCGGGTGCCGGGAGGGCGTGCGATGATATCGATGCCGGATTCGAGGGGATCTTCGGAATCGACCAACTGAAGGTCGGACTCGCCACCGCCGGAGATTTTTCCATAGGTGAAGGCGAAATTTTTACGAACTTGCTCGAAGGTGTCTTTGAAGAGGCTTTGTGAAGTCTCGTTGATTTCGTCGATCGTAGCCACGAGCTGGTTTTTAGCATTCCAGAGGTCTTCACTTTGAGTTTTGAGAAAGTCGTAGCGTTCTTTCAGGTCAGCGTATTCGCTGATGGCGTCGAGATTGACCGGGCCCATATTCGCGATGCGGCCACGGAGTTCGGAAATTTCAGCTTCGATCTCTTTCCAATCGGTTTGGTCGAGTTCGGCCAGTTCTTCTTCAGTCGGATCGGGTCGCTTGTCTTTGGGGGCGGCGGTGATTTGGTCAGGGTCGTCGATTTCGTCGAGGTTGACGCGCTTGGCCATTTCGGTGCCCGCTTCCCAGATTTCAGTTTTCCAGTCGATACCACCGAGCTCAATTTGGTATTCATCGACGACGCTGCTTTCGATAAAGCCGATTTGTGAACGCTCTTCAGCTAAGCGGATTTCGAGCTTGGTCAGCTCTTGGTCAAAGGTGCGCACTTCGTTTCGGCGACCAGAGAGGCCGCTGTCGATTCCATTGATTGTGAGGTCGAGCTCTTTGAGTGCGGCGCGGTCTGTATCGAGTTGCTCGGTGGAAAGCTTGAGCGTTTTTTCGAGTTCGATGCTTTTGGCGCTTTCTTCGGATCGGGTGTTGCCGAGTTTAGAAATCTGTTCGTTGAGTGTATCGATTTCTTGGTTTCGTCGAATGATGCGCTCTTGCAGGCTGGTTGTTTGGCGCTGCACTTCGTTGAGTGCACGATCGACGGAATCGAGCCGTTGCTTCTTTTCGGCGAGTTCGAGGCGGACGTCGGAGAGTGCTTCGCGTTTGGCGTCGCGTTGCTCGCGGGCAAGGGTGATGGCGTCTTCAAGGTCGGTCCCGCTTTGGCGCTCTTGTCCGAGTGATTGTTCGGCGGATTCAAGCTCTTGTTTGGCGGTTTCGAGTTCTTTGACCGAGTCGCCGTGCTTGGCGTCGAGGCGCTTGAGCTCCTCTTCGCTTTGGTTGCGGGTGCGGTTGTTGTGGTCGAGCTTTTGAGATTGGTTGCGTTCTTCCGCGACGAGGCCGGAAACTTCGCTGGCGAGTTCACTGAGACGTTGGCGCTGCGTTTCGACTTGAGTTTCGGCAGCGGAGCGGCGGGTTTCGATCTCAGTTGCGGATTCGCGGAGGGTATTGAGTTGTTCGCGTTCTGTTTTTATCTCGCTGCGTAGAGTGCGGATTTCAGATTCACGCTCGAGGACGCTGGACGGTTTCTTGCCGGAAGTGCGGCCGCCGTGAATGAGGCCGCGGCAGTCAACGATCTCACCGTTTTTGGTGGCAACGAGGAGGAAATTGAATGTGGGGTTGGCTTGCCAGAATTCGATGAAGCTGTGGAGGTCTTCGGCGAAGTAGCAGCCGTCGAGGAGGCGCTCGATGTGACTAGCGAGGCTGTTTTCGCGGGCGGAAACGACTGAGGTGGCGGCGACCATACCAGCGGGTAGCACGGTTGAATCATCGGCACTGGAATGTCCGGCTTCGATTTGGACGCAGGCCCGGCCGAGTTTATCGGTGTCGAGTTTGCCGATAACGGAAAGTGCGGTGCCGGTGTCGCCGATGAAGAGCGCTTCTGCGGCTGGTCCGAGGAGCGTCTCAAGTGGGGCGGTATAGCCGGGCTGGACCTTGAGCTCTTTGGAAAGTATGGTGACCTTATCTTTGGTGACGAGGTCGTTGAGTTTACCGCCAAGGATCGCTTTGGCACCCTCGCCGAAGCCTTCGAACTTGGCTTGGAGGTTTTCGAGCACGTTGAGTTGAGCGGTTTTACGGGCAATGCCACGGTCTTGCTCTTGAATTTGTTCCTGCATTTGGCGGAACTCCTGGAGAGTCATCTTAGCGCTTTCACGCGCCTTTTCGAGGTCGCTTCCACGGGTTTTTTGCTCTTCGCGACGTTTAGCGAGGAGGCGCTGGATTTCCGTGAGACCGCGTTCCAGACTCGTGACTTCTTCTTTGAGGGTAAGGAGTGTCTCGGTCAGCGCGGCGTGTTTCACCTGATAGGTCTTGAGATCGACTTCGAGGGTGGTGCAGCGAGAGCGTGCACGGGTAATACGGTTTTCGGCGTGGAGGACGGATTGTCGACCTTGCTGGAGTTGCGCTTCCATCTCTCCAAGTTTTTCCTGGGCGGTTACAAGGTCGCTGCTGCGGTCGCGAAAGATGCGATCGGAGTCATCGACGACATCGAGCTGCATCTGTTTGTTCTCGGTCTCGTTCTTCGCTTTATCCGCTAGGTTGCTTTTTTGCTGCTCAAGGTCGGCGATTTCTTTCGCATATTCAGCGATTCGTGACTCGAGGTCTTTTTTGCGGATATCGGAAAATTCGGCTTGGTTATCGGCGTTTTCCTTTTCCGAGCGTAGGCTGTAGACGCGCTGTTGAAGTGCTTGCATGTCCTCGAAAAGCTCGGCGCGGGCGGTTTTCTTTTCGGTCAGAGCGGATTCATCGGTCTCGAGTGATTCCGTATGTGATTTGAGGGTCTTGCGGAGTTCGCTGGCGCGGGTGGCCGCGGCGTCGATGGATGCTTTCAGGTCGCTGTAGCGGTATGCGCTGAATGCGAGATCGACGTGGGTCAGGCGGTGTTTGATCCGTTGATATCGGAGGGCTTTACTGGCTTGTCGCTTGAGTGAGCCAATCTGGCGGCTGACTTCTTCGATGACGTCGGTGACTCGAGCGAGGTTGGTATCGACGAGGGCCAGCTTATTGAGGGCTTCTTTGCGTTGGGCCTTATAAAGCGTTATGCCAGCAGCTTCTTCGAAGATGGTGCGGCGCTCGGAAGGGTTGGTGGAGAGGATCTGGTCGATCTGACCCTGCAGCATAAAAGAGTAGGAAACGCGGCCTACGCCTGTATTGGCGAAGAGGCGTTGAATGTCTTTTAGGCGGGAGACTTTGCCGTTTATGTAGTAATCGCTGCCTCCGTCGCGGGTGACGCGGCGGGAGATTTCGACTTCGTTAAAGGCGGTGCCGAGGTCTTTTTCGCAATCGGTGAAGGTGAGGGCGACTTCGCAGGTCGGTAGGCCCTTACGCTTATCGGTGCCCTCAAAGATGACGTCTTGCATGGAGGCACCCCGGAGGGCTTTGGCACTTTGCTCGCCGAGCACCCAACGAATGGCATCGACGATGTTGCTCTTACCACAGCCATTGGGCCCGACGACCGCTGTGACGCCGCGACGGAGATCCAGCCGTGTGCGGTCGGCAAAGCTTTTAAATCCACTGATGACGATCTCTTTGAGATACATGTATACGACTAAATTGGCTGCTTGAAGGGTTGATAAAAGTGATAGAAGAAGGATCGCGGGGGGTGCTCGCAACCTTAAAAGAGCATACAGAAACGGTTGCTTAAGCGAAGGCATAGTGCAGTATAAGTTTCGCTTTAACCTCTTCCGAATTATGACCCTACCCAGAGATTGCTCCAGAGATGAATGGCCACTGAAGGCTTACAAGAACTTGGATTTTTTAAATTCGGAGGCAGCCCGTAATATTCGGGTCCTTTGTGAAATGTCGGAGCCAGGCCTACGATTTGCGGAAGCGGGGGTGGAAGACACGATTGTGTTGTTTGGGTCTGCTCGGATAAAGCCGCTGGAGGTGGCGCAGGCGAATTTGAAAGAGGTCGAAGCGAGATTGGCTGGTCTGGCAAATCCGGATTCAGAACAGAAGCGTGAGCTACAAATGGCGAAGGCGAGCGTGCGTTCAGCGCCATATTACGAGGCGGCGGTGCAGCTTTCGGAGGAATTGACGAAGTGGTCGATGTCTTTGCCGAAGGCGCATGCGGCGCGGTTCATTGTGTGCTCGGGAGGCGGACCGGGAATTATGGAGGCGGCGAATAAGGGCGCGCACAACGTGGGCGGGAAGTCGGTTGGGTTGGGCATTAGTCTGCCTTTTGAGCAGGGGGTGAATCCTTACATTCCCGAAGATTTGAAATTCGAGTTTCATTATTTCTTCGTTCGTAAATATTGGTTTGTGCTTTTGGCGAAGGCGCTGGTGGCATTTCCGGGTGGTTTCGGCACAATGGATGAGTTGTTTGAGACGTTGACGCTTATTCAGACGAAGAAAGTGGAGAAAATGCCGCCGATTGTGCTGTTTGGAAGTGAGTTCTGGAACGGTGTTTTGAATTTAGAAGCATTGGTCGAGTGGGGGACTATTTCGGAGAGTGACTTGGATTTGATAAAGGTTGTCGATACGGTGGAAGCGGCGAGGGATTACATTATCGAGCAGCTAACAGAGCGGTTTTTGGAGGATGCGGGCTCAATTTTGCAATGTGCGAAAGATGACTAGAGGGTTACTTCACTGGGGAAGCGTATCGGGTGAACACGATAGAACGGTGTATGGTGATTATTGATCATCTTTGCTTGCGCGAAAACGACGATGCGTTTCCCTCCATTTATGAGTAATAATCTTTATGAGTCGGACGAGCTACTGCAGCAGTATTTGGTTTTTCACTACGCAGATGGTGATGCGCAGTTTCCTTATAGTTTTGGTGGGGCGGATGCACTGGATTTTCCAAAGCGATGCGGGCTGGACGGAATCGATTTTTCGAGGTTAGGTGGCCCGTTGCGTGCGCTGGACTTGGGTTGTTCGGTCGGGCGTTCGAGTTTCGAGTTGGGGCGGCATTGTGAAGAGGTAATAGGGATTGATTACTCGCATGCGTTTATCGATGCGGCGAAGCGCTTGCAGCAAGATGGAGTGCATGCGGCGACGCGCTTGGATGAAGGCAGTGCGGTTACTCAGTTGGAGGTGAGCGTTGCTCCTGAGATTGATCGCGGACGGGTTTCTTTTGAACAGGGCGATGCACAGTTTGTTCGCGAGGACATCGGAGAGTTTGATGTAGTGATCGCGTGCAACTTGATTTGTCGCTTGCCCGAACCGATGCGCGTGTTGAATCGGTTGATCGAGCTTGTGAAACCGGGAGGGCAATTATTTATAACGACGCCCTTTACTTGGATGGAAACCTACACACCAAGCGAGAATTGGCTCGGGGACGGCGCCCAGGATTCTTTTTCGGGGCTACGCAAAGCCTTAGAGCCCGCTTTCAAGTTAGATGCTCAATGGGACATGCCGTTCTTAATCCGTGAACACGCTCGTAAGTTTCAGTATAGCATCGCGCAGGCGAGTCGCTGGGTCCGGAACTAGTCTCACCGGCCCGTTCGGGAGCAAATGATTTATATAACTGAGTAGTTGAATTTGTCTTGATATTTATACTAGTAGAGCATTAAGTATCCTATAATTATCCCTACACTTTTACAAGTAATTACTATGAACGCGAACACGGATGTTAAGTCATGTGCGCAATGTGAGAAAAACCTCAGCGTTGTTAGACCAGATACGATTATCGAGCACAACCAAAGTATTTTTTGTTCTGAATCGTGTAAGGAGCTTTATCAAGACACGGATACTCGACGTAGTTGGACGATGGTTCCTTGGAAGAAAGCTGAATAGCCTACTAGATATTCTTAGTTGTCGTTAGATTTACTTTTGTGGACTGAGAAGCGCATAAACGTATCCTAGCGAACACCCATTCACTTTGCTTAAAGTGAGCCGTACACTTACTCAGATTGGCAAGGGAGGCCTTTAGCTTTTTTGAAATAATCAACGAGTTTGTCAGATGCCATTCTTTGTTCGTCCAGGGTGAGTGCTTGGTATTTCCGGTCGTAGCTCCAGCCATAGCCCCAGCGATACCAATTATAGAACCAAGGGCTTCCGCCCGCGCGCACTCCGAGAAACATCATTTCAGCTAGTTCGATGTTACCCGTCTTAGCGACTACGCAATCGCGAAGTGCCGTATCGGCTGCTAGGCGTTCTTCTTCGGTGCCACCTTGCCAGTAAGCGATGTCATGTTCGAGGCAACAGTCACACCAGTCTTGGTTGTTGATCAACGAGCGATCCGGAAAGAGCGAACACCCGTCGCTGCTAAAATCAGACAAAACCTGATCTTCTTTGCAACCGGAGAGGAGCGAGCACATCGCCAGTATAAAGATCTTCTGTAAGGTGAACCGTTTAACTATATTCATTCATATTTTGTCTCTAAGTAAACACTGTGGGTTGTGAGATTCTCAAAATTATCAATCGCTTTGACTCGCATATTTCTTGGTATCATTTTTTTAGGCACAGACTAACGAGAATCCCGAGCCTAAAACTGTCGCGATCATTCTAATACTAATAACTGACTTTTTTGCGGTAAGTATACTTACAGACCCAAAAAAAACGGCTGCTTCCAATCTGGAAGCAGCCGTGCATAAAGTGATGTCTGAAAAATTAGACTTACTCGACGTTAGCGCCAACAACTGCTGCCATTTGCATCATGTTGATGGTTTGACCTTCTTTTAGACCAGTCAAATCGGTGAGCTTACCGGACTTGCTTGTAGACTTAGTGTTTTTAAACACTGGAAGAAGCTTTGCGTCAGCAACGATGAACTTACCAGCATTTTGGGGCGCACCATTCTCAGACTTAGTCTGAAGGCCATTTGATTTGATGTAGTCCCAGAGCTTCTTGGTGATCTCTGTGCGAGGAAGCTCAGATGCGCTGAGAAATGCAGCGAGGTCGGCTTTAAGTTTTACTGGTTTGTTGAGTCCTTTGGGTTCGTCTGCCATGGTATGTGTCTTGTTGTATTATGTGGTTGTTGGGCATTGTGCCCTTCGTTTATGTGAAAACTGAATGTTTAATAGTAGACTATAAGGCTAAAGCCTTCGTAGTGACGAGTTTTTATTTAATATGATCTACTTCGGGTTCGCTTCCTGGCTGTAGCTTTGTATGGAGCGAACTTCGTAGCCTTTTTCCCGAATAGAGCGGATACCTTCGGTAGCGGCAGAGGCGGCAGATATAGTCGTCATAATACACACGTTGTATTTGACTGCTTCGGTGCGGATCTGATTCTCATTCATGCGCGGGACGGTGCCTTGCGGTGTGTTAATGATTAAAGAGACTTTACCGTTTTTAATAAGGTCGATCACGTTGGGTCGACCTTCACTGAGGCGACAAACATTTTTAACATCGATACCGTTAGCCTTGAAGACTTTTCCAGTGCCTGCGGTGGCGATAATGCCAAAGCCAAGTGCGCTGAGGTCTTTTGCGATTTGAACAGCGCGTTCTTTATCGGCATCTTTCACGCTAATAAAGACATCACCTTTATCGGGTAGCCCTGGCTTGGCAGCCATCTGTGATTTAGCGAAAGCGACGCCGAGGTCTTTATCGAGGCCCATGACTTCTCCGGTCGAGCGCATTTCCGGGCTGAGCATTATAGGCGCTCCGGGGAAACGGTTGAAGGGGAAGACGGATTCTTTAACTGCCCAGTAAGGTGGGATGATTTCTTCGGTGAAGCCGAGGTCGACAAGTTTTTCACCAGCCATGACACGAGCTGCGAGTTTCGCGAGCGGCACGCCGATCGCTTTGGAAACAAAGGGGACGGTGCGGGAGGCACGCGGGTTCACTTCGATAATGTAAAGGTCGTCATCTTTAATCGCGTATTGAACGTTCATCAGACCAACGACTTCGAGCTCTTTAGCGAGGGCATAGCTGGCTACGCGGACCTTATCAAGCATCTCGGGGGAGAGCGTGTGCGGAGGCATGACCATGGCGGCATCGCCAGAGTGAACGCCAGCGAATTCTACGTGCTGAAGCATGCCACCGATGACGGTAGTTTCTCCGTCTGAGATGCAATCGACATCCAGCTCGTAAGCGTCTTCAAGAAATTGGTCGAGAAGCACGGGCTTGCCAGGAGCGGCATCGAAGACTTCGCGGATGATGCCTTTCATCTCGTCCATATCGTAAACGATGAACATGCCACGTCCTCCGAGCACGAAAGAAGGACGCAGCAGGATCGGAAAGCCGATCTCGCCTGCGAGTTCGTAGGCTTCTTCGAGCGAATTGGCGATCCGGTTCTTTGGTTGCTTCAGATCAACACGGGAGAGGATGTCGCGAAAGAGGTTACGATCTTCGGCTGCATCGATCATGGAAGGCGAAGTGCCGATGATGTTAACGCCGTGAGACTCGAGCTCAGTCGCTAGGTTGAGGGGGGTTTGCCCACCGAATTGCACGATAGCTCCGGAGCAGCCTTCCTGGTAGTAAATTTCGAGGACATCTTCCAGGGTGAGCGGCTCAAAGAAAAGTTTGTCGGAAGTGTCATAATCGGTCGAGACGGTCTCCGGATTAGAATTAACCATTACGGTTTCGTAGCCAGCCTCGCGCAGGGCGAAGGAAGCGTGGACACAGCAGTAATCGAATTCGATGCCTTGACCGATTCGGTTTGGGCCGCCGCCAAGGATCATGATTTTTGGCTTATCAGATTTAGTGATTTCGTTTTCTGCGCCGTAGGAAGAATAATAATAAGGCGTGAAGGCCTCGAACTCAGCGGCGCAGGTATCGACGAGTCGGAAGTTTGTAAAGATGCCGAGTTTTTCGCGTTTTTTGCGAACGGACTGGCGATTGGAATTGAGCATTTCGGCGATGAGCACATCGCTGAAGCCCGCTTCCTTGGCTGTCCTCAACTCGTCTTTAGTAATGCGACTGATGCTGCTCTTACGGAGCTCGAATTCGATATCGACGAGCTCTTTGAGTTGCTGCAGGAACCAGGGATCGATCTTACAGAGATCGAACATGTCTTCGACAGTGAAGCCGTGCAGGAAGCCTTGGCGGAGCCAGAAGACGCGGTCGGCACGAGCGACGGAGATGTGCTCCCGGACGGTCTGGACGTCTTCGATTTTCTTTTCGAATTTTGCGGGTCCAACAAATCCCTTGGCGCCGATCTCTAGAGAGCGTAGGGCTTTTTGAAAGGATTCTTTAAAGGTGCGCCCAATGGCCATGGCTTCGCCGACGGATTTCATGGCGGAGGTCAGGGTGTTATCGGCGCCGGGGAACTTCTCGAAAGTGAAGCGAGGGCATTTTACGACGACGTAGTCGATGGTGGGCTCAAAGCTGGCAGGTGTTTCCCGGGTGATGTCGTTTTGTAGCTCATCTAGGCTGTAGCCGACGGCGAGCTTAGCAGCGATCTTAGCAATGGGGAAACCGGTCGCTTTCGATGCGAGGGCAGAGCTGCGGGAGACGCGGGGGTTCATCTCGATCACGACCATGCGGCCGTTTTCGGGATTGACGGAAAACTGGATATTGGAACCACCGGTTTCAACACCGACTTCGCGAATGCAAGCAAAGGAGGCATCGCGCATGAGTTGGTATTCCTTGTCCGTCAGGGTCATGGCCGGTGCGACCGTGATAGAGTCTCCAGTGTGAACGCCCATTGGGTCGAAATTTTCGATCGAGCAGATGACAACGCACTGGTCTTTATGGTCACGCATGACCTCCATTTCGTATTCCTTCCACCCGAGCAGACACTCTTCGACGAGGACTTCATGGGTGGGAGAGATGTCGAGTCCGGACTGAACCATTTTCTCGTATTCTTCGCGATTATAAGCGATCCCTCCTCCAGCACCCCCCATGGTGAAACTGGGGCGAATAATGATGGGGTAGTCATCAATCAGGTTTTCGGCAGCTTCGAGGGCGGCCGCAAGTGTGGTCACGGTTGCGGACTTGGCTACGTCGAGGCCAATCTTGAGCATGGCCTGCTTAAAGATGTCGCGGGCTTCTCCCTTTTCGATCGCAGCTGGGTTCGCGCCGATCATGTTGACGCCGTATTTCTCAAGGATGCCTTCTTTGTCGAGATCCATAGAGAGGTTTAGCGCGGTCTGTCCTCCGAGAGTGGGTAGGAGCGCATCGGGGCGCTCTTTGGCGATAATTTTTTCGAGCGCGTCAATTGTAAGTGGCTCAATGTAAGTCACATCAGCGAACTCAGGGTCGGTCATGATGGTGGCCGGATTACTGTTCACGAGGACGACTTGATAGCCTTCTTCTTTAAGTGCTTTACAGGCTTGAGTGCCGGAATAATCGAATTCGCAAGCTTGGCCGATAACGATCGGGCCGGAGCCTATGATGAGGATTTTCTTAATGTCAGTGCGTTTTGGCATAAATTGCCGAAAGGGTGGATTTTTTGTTCTCCCATGCAAGCACGAACCCGATTGAATTAGCGCCGGGTCTAAATTACCCTAACAGATAAGTTGAACTGCCGAATCGGGGTTAAATAATACCAACGTTTAACTAAAACTGGTAAAATGATCATATCCTTAAGATGTGTTGTAGGACTGGCTTGTTACAGAGAGCCGGTGCCATCTCGCTTCAAAACACGCGCTCCCTTCGGGAAGCCCGTCCTACACAGATTCACTGAAATTGGGATCATGGTAGATAAAGTCACGCGTTGGTATAAGGAGTGCCGGGCAGTTAGGTCGGTCGAACTTCCAGGAAGTCACTCCGAGTGCTGAAATCGGGGGCGTCGAGAAGCGCTTATCGTCATGCCAGTCGCTTTAACTGTGGCTCGTTTGCGTCGATTGCCCTAGTAAGGCCAGAAGTTTTTTAAGGTTTCTGTGAAACCCTGGCCGCGATTTTTTTGTATGGTCACGCCGTTTTCTTGTTTGGTAGTCGTGCAACCTGATAGAGCTATGCAACAGAAGATGGCGATGATTAAGGCAAGTGAGAGGCGGATGGATTTCATATTTATTATTGCGGGAAATTATTCGGAGGCAGTGTGGACGGTCTTTGCTTGTTTGTCGTATAAAGAGGTGTAGAGCGGATTAATAGAGTAGAGTTCCGTATGGGTGCCGCTGGCAACAATCTTTCCGGCGTCGAAAACCAGAATGCGGTCAGCGTGTTGGATGGTGCTGAAGCGGTGGGCAATGATCAGGACGGTGCGGCCTTTGGACAGCTCTTCGAGGGCTGCTTGTATTTGATGCTCGCTCTCAGCATCCAGCGCCGAGGTCGGCTCGTCGAGTATTATTATAGGAGCATCTTTTAGGAAGGCGCGGGCAATGGAGATACGTTGACGTTGGCCTCCGGATAGACGGGAGCCACGTTCGCCAACTTCGGTTTCGTAGCCTAGGTCAAGTGCTTGAATGAAATCATCGGCATGGGCCATTTTGGAGGCCGCTTGAATTTCTTCAAGGGTGGCGTCGGGCTTGCCGATTCGGATATTGTTGGCGATGGAATCGCTGAAGAGAAGCGCTTCTTGGGAAACGAGGGCGATGCGCGAACGAAGTTCGCTTTTAAGGACGTCACGGACGTCTTTCCCGTCGATCAATAGCGTGCCTGCTGTCGTATCGTAGAATCTGGGCACGAGATTGGCGAAGCTGGTTTTCCCCGCGCCGCTGGGTCCAACGAGTGCGATCGCTTCGCCGGCGGCGATTTCAATATTGATTTCAGAAAGTGCGGGTGTGTCTGCTGGGGCGTAAGCGAAGGAGACGCCCTGGAAGGAGATGTGACCTTTTATATTGCCGAGGGGTGTGGGCTGTGGATTTTCGGGGACGGTATCTTCGGACTGGAGAATATGCTCCAGTCGGTCGAGAGAGGCTTCAGCTTTGCTAATTGTGTTGGATACGGTGCCGAGCTTTTTGGCTGGCTGGTAGCACATGTAGAGTGCTGTGACGATGGCGGCTAGCGCGGCTTTATCGACTGACTGTTCAATCGCAATAAAGATGACGCTGAGCAGGGCAAAGGCAGTCACAATTTCAAGTATCGGGGTGAGTGCTTTTTCGTATTTAACGACTTTGAGCGACTGTTTTAAGAAGGCGCGACAGGCGACGCTGAATCGTGTGCTCTCTGATTTTTCGAGACCATAGGCACGCACTTCGCGAACGGCTGACAAGTTTTCGTTTAAGACGTGTGAGATCTGTCCCGCCTCACTTTGCGCTCTGCCAGCTTTGGCTAGAACGCGTTTACCGATAAACCGAATCGGGAGCACGCAGGCTGGGACCGATGCGAGGGCGATGAGTAGGGGCATTATGTTGGAATGATTGAATGCAGTGTAGACTAGGTATCCGCCCGCTGCGAGTAAGGTAGCGGGCTCTTTAAAGAGGCTATCGACTACTTTAACGATGGCATTTTGTAGCTGGAGTGTGTCGGTGGTGACACGGCTTAGCAGGTCACCGTCGTTATTTTTCTGGAAAAATGCGAGCGGGAGGTTCTGCAGTTTATCAAAGACTTTAGCGCGAATTTGCTCGAGGACGTGCATCCCGGCAAAAGCGATAAAATAGGCATTAAAATAAGCGCCGAGTCCGCGAAATAGGAAGATAAGGGGCACGACTAAAAGCATGCCGATTAGCTTCATGCCGCGCGGTCCCGATTCGTCGGCGAGTAGCGGCACTAGATATTCAATGACAAACGGCAGGCCCGCGCCGGAAGCTCCCGCGTAGAGTAGCCCTGCCGCGATGCCGATGGCGAATTGCAAGCGGACAGGCTTTAGGTAGCTGAAGTATGGGCCGAAGCGTTTTAAAAACATAGCGTGTTAATGCGTAATGTGGTGATATCGCCGGGTTTGACAATAGCCGACTGAGGGAGCGGGGGAACTTGGAATGTCTAACTTCGAATTATGAAAGAATGAGGGGTGCGGGTGCTTAGGTATACTTTTGGGAGGTGTTGGCTCCGTCTGGACCGTGGATGTGGAATCGAAGTCAGTTGCAGGGTTTGCGGACGATCCCGCTGAGGGCATGTGCGTCAACCTAAGCAATTTAGGCAGATCACCGTCTGCCCAGATGGCAACTGGAAGGCGGCGGTTTCGGCGAAACCGCCCTACCTGTGACGCTCAAGGTTAGCTCAATGGCGCTTAGGAATAATCGCCGCTCACTAGTTGTGTGAACGCGTTTGCCGCACGAGCGTTTGACTTCTTTAGGGGCTTTCAAGGTAGGGACGTTTCGCCGAAACGTCCGTTCGCACGCGATGCGGCATAGTTAAAGCGTTGCCCACAAAACTTTATTCGGTAGCCATCCCCAACACCCAGTCTTCAGATCTTAGGTTGACGCACATCCGCTTAGCGGGAGCGGGCCCCTCCACTTAAAAGATGTACATTTCAGAATTAAATCGAAAAGGTATTAATCATAATCTTGTTCTGTATCTTTTAATTGCGGAGTGGCGGGGATTGCGTTTTCTTCTGGGCTCTTATGTCAGATGCTACAGATACGCCGACCGATTTTATCCGCCAAATGGTGGCTGCCGACGTGGGCGCCGGCAAGCATGGGGGCACGGTGCAGACGCGCTTCCCGCCGGAGCCGAACGGATATCTGCAGATTGGGCATGCGAAGGCCATCTGCTTAAACTTTAGTATCGCGAAAGAATTTGGCGGTCAGTGTAACTTACGCTTCGACGATACGAATCCGGAAAAAGAGAGCGACGAATTCGTGCAGGCGATCCAGGAAGATATCCGCTGGCTCGGCTACGAATGGGACAAGCTGTGTTTTGCGAGCGATTATTTCGAGCAGCTCTTTGACTGGGCAGTGCAGCTGATTGAGGCAGGATTGGCCTATGTGGACGATTTGAGCTTTGACGAAATGCGCGAATATCGTGGTTCGATTCAGTCGCCGGGTAAGCCGAGTCCCTATCGCGAGCGTTCGGTCGAGGAGAATGTAGATTTGTTTAAGCGGATGCGGGCGGGTGAGTTCGCCGATGGGGCCAAGGTGCTGCGAGCGAAGATCGATATGACCCATCCGAATATGAACATGCGCGACCCGGTCATGTATCGGATCAAGCGGATGCATCACCACCGGGTGGGCGATGCATGGTGCATGTATCCGAGTTACGATTTTACGCATGGGCAAAGCGACTCGCTCGAGGGGGTGACCCATTCTTTATGCTCCCTGGAGTTCGAAGACCACCGTCCTTTGTATGACTGGTTTATTGAGAAGCTGAAAATTTTCCCTTCAAAGCAAACTGAGTTTGCCCGCTTGAATCTAACTTACACGGTTGTGAGCAAGCGTAAGCTACGGGCGTTGGTCGAAGGTGGGCATGTCGAGGGATGGGATGATCCACGAATGCCCACGCTTTCGGGTATGCGTCGCCGCGGATATCCCGCTGCGTCGATTCGTCAGTTTTGCGAAACAGTTGGGGTGACTAAGTTTAATTCGACCAGCGACATTGCCTTGCTTGAGCATGCGGTTCGTAGCGAGTTGAACCGGACGTCGAATCGGCGAATGGCGGTGTTTGATCCGATTGAAGTGGTTTTGACGAATTGGCCGGAGGGTATAGTCGAGCAGGTTGAAGGGTTTAATAATCCGGAAGACGAATCGGCGGGTAGTCGCGAGATACCTTTCAGTGGGCGACTCTTTATCGAGCAAGAAGATTTTAGGGAAGAGGCGAATCGTAAGTTCTTCCGCTTGAAGTTGGGTGGCGAGGTGCGCTTGCGTTTTGGCTACATCATAAAAGCGGAGTCGGTGGAAAAAGACGCCGAAGGCACCGTGACGAAGGTATTCTGCACGGTGGATTTTGACACACTGAATAAGAATCCCGAGGACCGAAAGGTGAAGGGGGTAATCCACTGGGTCAGTGCAGAGCATGCGTTGAAAGCACCGGTCCGCCTGTTTGATCGACTCTTTACTGAGGCGCGCCCGGATGCAGACAAGGAAGTCGATTTCGTAGAGTATGTGAACCCGGAGTCGGTTGTTGAAACAACCGCTTTGTGTGAACCTGCGCTGGCCGATATGATGCCGGGTGAGCAATGTCAGTTTGAGCGGGTGGGTTATTTCTGCGCAGATAGTAAACTTTCCTCGGAAGGAAAGCCCGTATTTAACCGGACGGTTGCATTACGCGATTCTTGGGGTAATAAAAACTAAACATGAGTGAGACGAAAGAACCTACTTGGACTGTTAAGTCCGCGGAAAATTATTATGGCTTGAAGCGCTGGGGCGGCGGCAGCTTTTCTGTGGATGACGATGGAAATTTGCTGGTGCATCCGATGCGCGACCACCGGACGATACGCATTCACGATATCGTGCAAGAATCCATCGGCAAGGGTCTGAAACCGCCGCTGACGATCCGTATTCAGGATTTGTTGCGCACGCGTGTGGTTGAATTAAACGAGCTGTTTGCCGAGGCGATTAAGGATGAGGCCTACGAGGGTCGCTACCGAGGCGTTTTTCCGATCAAAGTGAATCAACTGCGCGAAGTGGTTGAGGAGATCCAGGATGCGGGCAAGGTTTATAATTACGGCTTAGAGTGCGGCAGTAAGCCAGAGCTGATGATTGCGCTTGCCATGCATAAAGACCCGAAGTCGTTGGTGATTTGCAACGGCTACAAGGATGATGAGTTTATACGTTTAGCACTCTTTGGGCGCCGCTTGGGTAAGGAGATTTATTTGGTGGTCGAGCAACTCAGTGAAGTGCCGCGCATTATTAGGCTCTCCAAGGAGATGGGGGTAGAGCCCTTGATCGGCTTCCGGATCAAGCTCTCCACTATGGGCGAAGGCAAGTGGGCCAGCTCTTCTGGTGAGGATGCTAAATTCGGGCTGACCAGCCCTGAAATCATGCATGCAGCCAAGCAATTGAAAGCAGCTGAATTAACGGATGCCCTGCGTTTGATACACTTTCACATAGGTTCACAGGTGCCGAATATTCAAACCATTAAAAAGGCTACGGTGGAAGCGGCTCGTTTCTACGGGGAGCTCTCTAAAATGGGGTTTCCCATGAGCTTGATGGATGTTGGGGGCGGACTTGGGATCGACTACGATGGTTCACGGAGCAATTACGAAAGCTCGATGAATTACACTATGCGGGAATATGCCCGGGACGTGGTTTATAACATTAAAAATGTTTGTGCAGATATGGGAGTCCCTGTGCCGGACATCGTGACAGAAAGTGGTCGCGCCATTGTCGCGCCGCACTCGATTTTGATTACAGAAGTGTGTGATCGTATCTCAAAGACATCTGTCCCGGCACCGGCACCAAATCCCAAGAAAAAGCGGAATCCGGTATTATCGGATCTCGATTCGATTTTAGCGAATACGCACAAGTCGAGTTCGTTGGAGCGCTACCACGATGCTCTCCAAAAGAAGGAAGAGGCGAACAACCTCTTTAATCTGGGGTATATGGATTTGGCCGAGCGGGCCGAAGCGGACGCGACTTACTGGAAGATTTGCCAGGAGTTAGCGGACGCTTCAAAAGATGCTGCTTACACACCTGAAGACTTGGAGATTTTGCCTAAGATGATGGCCGATCAATACGTTTGTAATTTCTCGGTTTTCCAGTCGCTGATAGACCATTGGGCCTGTGATCAGCTCTTCCCCGTTGCACCCATTCATCGATTGAATGAATCTCCGGACGTGAATGCAACTTTGGTCGATATTACCTGTGATAGTGAGGGGAAAATTGCAAGTTTCACGGATGTGGAAGATGTGCGCAGCGCGATTCGCCTGCATGCGCTGAAGCCTGACCAACCCTATTATCTTGGGGTCTTTTTAGTCGGGGCCTATCAGGACATTATGGGTGATTTGCACAACCTGTTTGGACGTGTGAATGAAGTGCACGTCTTCCTGGAAGATGACGAGGAGGACGGTTTTTATATCGAAGACAGCATTAAGGGTTTTGATATTAATGACGTTCTCGGGTTTACCCAGTATGACGGACATATTTTGACACGTATCTTGAAGAAGCAAATTGATCGGGCAACGAAGGCTGACAAGATCAAGCCGCGCGAAGGCATTAAGATGCTGGAGGAGTATGCAGAGATGTTGCGCGGCTCAACCTACATGAAAGTTTAGAGGCGATTCTAGTGACTGTTTCAAGCCGGGCGGGGCGCACGAGAATTTAAAAAAGTTTATCCGCAGATTACGCAGATGGCTCAGATTTTTTTAGAATATGAGTTTTCAATATCTAGTACACCTGAGAACTTGCACTTTTGCATCCTTACTTACCGGCTACGCTGAGTTCTATTAAATTCTACCAAGATCTAACTTGAATTCGAATAGGACAGAGCAGTTCTGGGTATTTTATTTCTGGGAGATTTGCGATTCCTGGTTAAATCCTAATAAATTTCGAAACTGCTTGCGGGGGGATTTTTAAAAAGCGTAGGATGGTGAGTTCATCGTTTGTTATGCCCAGCCGTTCATCCAGTCGTGTCTATAATCAACCTGCATTGGAGGTATGGTTCGCGAATGTGGCCTTGGATTGGGAGCGATATTTTTCGAGAGAGACGCTTCAAGCGGGCCGGGAATTATATCGGAATGGTCAGATCTCGGGAGTCGAGTTGGCCGATAAAGACGCCATAGTGCACTGCACATTTGGGCGTAAAGATACTTGCTATGCGGTGATTGAATGGAGCCAAAAAGGTCCAAAGGTGCGTGGCTCGACCAATGATAGCGCGCTGGGGCGGATGGTCGCGGTGGGCGGGCTCTACGAGATCGAAGAGTTGATCGCGGACGAGATTTCCCCGCTTGCTTATGAAGCTCCGAATGTGAGCACTGAACAGGAAGTGGCGAGTGCAGCTGATATACTGAACGCGACTGAGGCGGATGCGAATACACGTGCACCAAGGCGCTTGACGCCGCGCTTTGAGGGGACTCGGGGTGGATTGCGGCTGAGTGGCTATTGGACGAATGTGGATGGTTCCCGCGAGGTGGTTTTTGGGGCAGAGCCCGAGATTGAGCTGGTCGAGGATGAGCGAGAGGCACTGGTGCGGATGACGGGGCGAGCGCGTGAAGCGGGCTTTACCTATCGGCGGGAAACCGGTGATTTTATTTTGAAGGATCCGGCAAGGATCGCGCCGTTTTTCTCACATGCGCGGAAGCGGTGGGAGGATAGTTTCGGATATTTGGATCTGGACCTGGAGGCGGAATATTTAGCGGAAGGTGTGCGTGAAGTTAAGATCATCGGACGGGCGGAGTCCGTGGATAAGGGCACGATGCGAGTGGATTGGCGCTTTCGATTGGGTCGGCGTTGGTTGGACCCGGAGGACGCTGAGCGCTTGGCAAAGGCGGGTAAAGGCACCCATATCATTAGTGGCTTTGGTCTGGTGCGGATCGAGGCGGAGCAGTCGGCGGCGCTGGTTGAGTGGCAGGTGGCGCAGTCGAGTGGGGAGGTCCAGACCTGGCCGCGTTACATGGTATTTTCTTTGTTTGGAGATCGGGGCGCGGAGCTTGATTTGGAGGGTGAGTTGGCGCAATGGCGGACCGGGATCACGCCCAAGAAGGCGAGCCAAGCAGCCAAAGATTCGGGTGCAGGGCTGCCAGAGTTTTTGCGACCCTATCAGGCGCTGGGCGTGCAATGGATGGCAAATTTGCGGCGACAGGCTTGCCACGGGCTCCTCGCGGATGAGATGGGACTAGGGAAGACTCTGCAGGTGCTGACGCTGTTACAGAGCAATGGATTTTCAGACAAGGATAGTTTGATCGTTTGCCCGGCGAGCGTCGTTCCAGTATGGGAGAGTGAGGTGCGGCGCTGGTATCCGGAGTTACAGACGCGGGTTTTGCGGAGTGATGCGACCTTTGAGGAGCGAGGATTATTACCGACTTTATGGATAGCGAGTTACACGCAGTTGCGGCGACATAAGCATTTGTTGGAGACGGTTGAGTTTGGCTATGCGGTGTTGGATGAGGCGCAGCAGATTAAGAATCCGGATGCGAAGGTGACGCAGGCTTGTTTTGCGATACAGGCAGAGTGCCGTTTGGCACTGACGGGCACGCCGATTGAGAATCGCTTATTGGATTTGTGGACTTTGTTTCGCTTTTTAATGCCGGGCTTACTCGGCTCGCGTCGGCGATTTGAGGATGCATTGGCTACGGGGGATGCTTCTTTTAAGAAAGCATTCGAGAAACGTTTAAGGAAGCAGATCGCGCCGTTTATTCTGAGGCGGAAAAAGGACAAGGTGGGTAAGGACCTGCCGCCAAAGGTGGAGATGGATTTGATTTGCCCGATTACAAAGCTGCAGCGGGAGGTCTATGAGGATCTGTTGGAGCGGGGGCGTGATGAGATGGGGGATGACCTGGAAACTGCGATGCAGAGTCAGACTATGAGTTTCTTTGCGTTGCTAACTCGGCTTCGGCAGGCGTGCTGCGATCCGGGACTGATTCCGGGCGTAGGTTCGGATGTGTTGCAGAGCGGGAAAGTGCAAATGCTATTGAGTAAGCTGAGCGAGGCGTTGGAGGGGGATGGCTCGCGGAAGGTGGTCGTTTTTAGTCAATTCGTGCAGCTTTTAAGGCGGATCCGCCCGCAGATCGAGGCGGCCTATCCAGATGTGCAGATTATGGAACTTACAGGTGAGTCACGAGATCGGGCGAAACCGGTGGAGGCGTTTCAGACCGCGAAGGGTCCAGCGGTGATCTTGGTGAGTTTACGGGCGGGGGGCACAGGCATCACGCTGCACGCGGCTGATTATGTTTTCCTGTTGGACCCTTGGTGGAATCCAGCGGTGGAGAATCAAGCAGTGGACCGGGTGCACCGCATCGGGCAAGCGCGTCGGGTATTCGTCTATCGGATGATTACTCAGGGCACGATTGAGGAGCGGATTCAGCAATTGAAGCGTGAAAAGCGGGCGCTCTTTGAAAATACTCTAGGTAACTTGGGGGCTGCGGCTGACTTGAAGGAGCACTTTCAAGATCTGAAGGCATTAGCTAGTTTGTTGCCTGATCGGAAAGCAGAAATCCCGCTCAGCGGCACTCGGAAGCGTTGAACAGATGAACTTAATCTTATTTGAGCAGCCGTTTGAACGGGTTACATTAGAGGCTTCGGACGCGCGTGCGGAGCATTTACGCAAGGTCGTGCGGGTGCAAGCCGGCTCGAAGGTGTATTTAGGTTTTGTTGGAGGGGCGCGGGTTTTGGCTGTCGTGAAAACGATTACAGCGGGGGGTGCGATTGAGCTTGAGGTGATCGAGTCGGAGACCGTGGCGAGTCCACTTCCGATTGATTTATTGATTGGGTTGCCGCGGCCGCATACGGCGAAGCGAATTTTGTTTGAAGCGGCCAGCATGGGGGTGTGGAGTATTCACTTTGTGGAGACGGAGCGAGGCGAACCTTCCTATCTGCGAAGTAGTCTTTGGAGCACGGACGAGTGGAAGGAGCGTCTATGGTTGGGAGCGGAGCAAGGCTTTACGACGCACTTACCGGAGGTCGCTATGCACGCGGATTTGCAGTCGGCGATCACCTGCTTGCAAGGTGCAGGGCATCATTTGGTTTTGGATAATTACGAGGCGAGTGTGCCGTTGGCTTCAGGCCACTTGGATGTGAAAGCGGTGGCGGTGCTGGCGATCGGCTCGGAGCGTGGTTGGACAGGGAATGAGCGGGATGCTTTTCGGAAGAATGGTTGGAAGCTGGTGCATCTGGGGGAGCAAGTGCTTCGCGTGGAGACGGCGTGCACGGCAGGTGTGGCCGCAGTGGCGAGCACGATGGGATATTGGCGGTAGGGAATCGTATCTCATTTCTCCTTGATTCGTAGTGAAATACAGGCATCTTCTCGGTTTTCTTTGGACCCGGGTGCGAAAGTTGGCCGGGCATTTCAACACCACCTACTTATGACGTTCAACGAACTTGGTCTTAACGACTCTATTCTCTCTTCGATTGCCGAAATCGGCTTCACGCAACCGACGCCTATTCAAGCGGGCTCGATTCCGCACATTTTAGCGGGGCGCGATGTAATTGGCTCAGCTCAAACAGGGACGGGCAAAACGGCGGCCTATGCGCTGCCGATTTTACAGATTTTGGGTGGTCACCGTCCGGGTGCTGCGCCTCGTTGCTTGGTCCTTGGGCCGACTCGTGAGTTGGCTGCACAGGTCGAGGAGCAGTTTAAAATGTATGGCAAGGATTGTGAGCCGAAGTGCTGCCTGGTGCATGGTGGGGTTGGCTATGGTAAGCAGCGCGAAGAGTTGGCTGCGGGAGCGGATGTGGTCATTGCCACACCGGGTCGTTTACTCGACCACATTCAGCAGAAGACTTTTGATCTGCGTTCGATTGAGCTACTTGTGCTCGACGAGGTTGATCGGATGCTGGACATGGGTTTCATTGATGACGTCAAGCGGATCATCAGCATGTGTAAGAAAGAGCGTCAAACCTTGCTTTTTTCGGCGACTGTTTCGGAAGACATTAAGCGCTTAACGGAGAAGTTTTTAAACAATCCGGCTGAAGTGAGTATCGGAATTAAGTTAACACCTGCTGAGACGGTGACCCACGTGGTATATCCAGTTGGGGCCATGCAAAAGTTCGACATGCTGGTTGCTTTGATCGAATCGAAGGAGATCGATAGTATGATTATTTTCTGCCGAATGAAGGTGGGAGCGGATCGGATTTCCCGTTGGTTACAAGAGCGTGATTACAGCTGCGCGGCAATGCACTCTAACTTAGCGCAAAAAGTGCGGACGCGCGCGCTGGATGATTTTAAGGAGGGCAAGGTTCAGATCCTGGTCGCTACGGATATCGCATCGCGTGGCTTGGATATTGCGAATGTGACGCACGTAATTAATTACGATGTGCCGGAGCATGCAGAGGATTATGTGCACCGGATCGGCCGGACGGGGCGTGCGCAGCGCGAGGGTGATGCGGCGACAATCGTGGCCCCGGATGAGCAGGCTAAGTTGGACGCGATCGAAAAATTTATCGATCAACCGATTCCCCAGCTTAAGCTGGAGGGCTTTAACTACTTTCATGAACCGATCGTGCGCTCTGCAACGCCCGTTGCACCCAAACGTCGCAAGCGCAACTCTGCAAGTAGCCGTTTTGGCCGCCGAGGGCGCTAGGGGAAATTACAAATTACGAGTTAGGACTTACGATTAAAATTTAAGGATCTGTCTTCTAATGTTTGAGCAAGTGACCATCTTAGGGCCGGGGCTTTTAGGGGCATCGATTGGGATGGCCGCGAAGGAACGCGGGCTAGCTGCTCGAGTCCATACATGGTCACGCCGTGAGGCAACTCGCGCGAAGTGCCAAGAACAGTCGTGGTGCGATGCGGTATTTGAGACGGCGGTGGAAGCGGTTGTGGGCAGTGATTTAGTGATCGTGTGCACGCCAGTGGAAACGATTGTCCCATTGATGGAATCAGTCGCAGGTGCCTTGAGTCAAGGGGCTTTGGTTACGGATGTAGGCAGCACGAAGGTAGCGATTTGCGCCGGACTGGATGAATTTTTCCCTGCGGGTGGGCCTGTATTTATCGGTTCGCACCCGATGGCGGGCTCGGAACTGGGCGGCTTGGAAAATGCCATGCCGAATTTGTTTGAGGGGGCGGCCTGTATGATCACGCCGAGCGAATCTGTAGAGGTAAGTGCGAAGGAGGCTATGAGTGGTTTTTGGGAAGCCTTGGGCATGTTTGTTCGAGAAACGACACCTTTGCAGCATGATCGAATCGTGGCGCATGTCAGTCATCTACCGCATATGCTCGCTTCGGCACTTTGTGTTTATATTGCGGGTAAAAACGCGGCATTTGGTGAAATGGCTGGGCCCGGTCTGCGCGATACGACACGAGTGGCGGCGGGCGATGCCGAGCTCTGGCGTCAGATTTTGGAATCTAATCGGGATGAGGTCTTAGCATCGATTGATGGCTTTATCGATGTGGCTAAAGGCATGCGAGATGCCTTGGCTGATCAAGATGGTGCCGCGCTGAAGGATCTGCTCGAAAAGGGACGTTTATTTCGAGCAGGATTGTAGTCGGGCGAGGCGCCCAACTTTGGCTTTGTGCAACAAGGCCGCTACTCTTAATCCGATAGTAGCTCTTTGGGCATGTCTTTATCGCTGAGACGCTCGATTTGTGCGCCGATAGCGGTGAGCTTTTGTTCGAAGCGTTCGTAACCGCGGTCGAGGTGATAAATGCGTTGTATCCAGGTTTCTCCCTCGGCGGCGAAGGCGGCTAGGATGAGTGCGGCGGAGGCGCGGAGGTCGGAGGCCATAACGGGTGCTCCGGACAGTTTGCTCGCGCCTTTGATAATCGCACTGGGGCCTTCGATCGCAATGTCTGCGCCCATCCGTTGGAGCTCGGGGACGTGCATAAAGCGATTCGGGTAGATGCGTTCGGTGATGATGGACAGGCCGTCGGTCTGTGTCATGAGGGCTCCGAGCTGTGCTTGTAAATCGGTTGGATACCCGGGGTGTGGCAGGGTGATGACGTCGACGGGCTTGAGCGATCCTTCGTAGGGGAGGACGCGGATGCTGTCTTCGGTCAGTTCCATGGGGAGGCCGGCTTCTTCGAGCTTGTCGAGGAATGCGCCGAGTAGCTTTGGAGCGATGCCTTTGACCGTGACGTCGCCGCGGGTGATGGCGGCAGCGATGACAAAGGTGCCTGCCTCGATGCGGTCGGCGATGACACTGTGTTCGCAGCCGTGCATTCTCTCGACGCCGGTGATGATGAGCTCGGGGCTGCCGATGCCTTGGATCTTGGCACCCATCTTGACGAGGAGGTTGCAAAGATCGACGACTTCGGGCTCGCAGGCAGCGCACTCGAGGCGCGTGATGCCGGGTGCGAGCACGGCGGCCATAACGATGTTAGCGGTGCCGGTCACGGTGCTACCGCTGCGGCCACCGAGAAAGATGGGTCCGCCTCTGATATGGGTCGCATCGACATGGATATAGCCGTTGGCGATCTCGACTTCACAGTTGAGCTTTTTAAGCCCTTTAATGTGGAGGTCAATCGGTCGTGGACCGATCACGCAGCCCCCTGGGATGGAAACTTCAGCTTTACGGAGGCGGGCTACCAGCGGACCAAGGAGACAGACCGAAGCGCGCATTTTACGAACGAGTTCGTAGGGTGCGATATGGGTGATTTCTTTGGCCGTGATTTCCCAAGTGCCGGGTTCGGGCTGGACAGTTTCGGCCCCGATGTGTTGAAGGATCTCGATCATAAAGCGCATATCGCTCAGATCGGGAACGTTCTTTAAAACGACAGTTTCTTTAGTCAGCAGGGTTGCTGCGAGAATAGGGAGGGCGGCATTTTTAGCACCACCGACGTTGATTTGACCGTTTAAAGGGCCGTTTCCGCGAACTCGAAAGACATCCATATGTGCTGTTTTGCGGTTAAATTATGCGTCGGTAGATTCTGAACTGGATCGGCGACGGTTGCCACCACCGCCACTACGACGGCGGCCTTGGCCCCCTCCGCTACTGCGTGAACGCCCGCTTTTACTGCGATTTTGTCCTTCTCCGCCGCTGCGACCGCCGCTTTTGCTGCGACTGCTGCTTTGACGGCTTCCGC
>Ga0307933_1000862_pt1 | contig 26782 bp, 23 predicted proteins | sample OrgLakmetageno88_FD_201811 | JGI IMG/M metagenome (GOLD analysis project Ga0307933, IMG submission 201811) | Saline water microbial communities from Organic Lake, Antarctica - #88 | ecosystem: Environmental > Aquatic > Non-marine Saline and Alkaline > Saline | place: Antarctica: Organic Lake... | reverse complement strand
TCTGCCAAGAGCCGTTCACATAGAGCCTCCTGGCCGCACCCTTTGGTTTTGGGAACATGCGGTTCTCGTTTAGATATGTTGGGATACCAATTAGTAACAGGTTGAAAAACCCGGCCCTAGAGACGTCTAGGACCGGGTTTTTATAGCTTTCAGTTCTCTTTAGCTTTTGCTACTTCACTTCTTCTAGAAGGCCAGTGGCAACATCAAAGATGAAACCCCTGACAGCATCGGTGTGAGGGATGAAAGGCGAAGCCTTTATCCTCGAGATGCTCTGTCTGACATCGCTTGCGATGTCACTAAAAGACTCCGCTGCCCACTCAGGCTTCAATCCAGTTTCCTTGCGGATGCCTTCTTTGAACTCATCGTCTGTGAAGGTGAGCATGCCGCAGTCGGTGTGGTGGATAAGAATTATTTCTTTGGTGCCAAGTAGTCGCTGGCTAATAGCCAAAGACCTGATCTCATCGGCTGTCACAACGCCGCCGGCATTTCGAATAACGTGTGATTGACCTTCTTCAAGGCCCAGCGCGCCATAAACATTGATTCGTGCATCCATGCATGCCAAGACGGCAATGTTCTTTGCAGGTGGCAGGGGAAGGGGTCCAGAGAACGCAGCAGCATATGCCTTGTTGTTCTCCAGAAGCTCATCGGTGAATGACATGGGTTCCTTAGATAGTTGTTTTAGAGCAACGGCGATTACCGATACTTACTGGCTTGGTTGCCTAAATAACAACAGAGTCCGTGGGAAACCATTTCTTTGTTACGAACGGTTACTTTTTGTTCAGGCCTGGCAGTTGGAGAGCTCAAGTCCTCCAGATTCGGTCAGTTCATTTGCGCCTAGGCATCTGATGACTCGATTGGTTGTCGGAATGTATCACAACCAGGGTCACGGACCAGTCACATTTTGGGCATTGAGGCTGGCTCTGTTTCTGCTAATGCGAAAAGCCACTCCACAAATTCGAACTCTGGAAGGCGCCGGAATAGCCCATCGAAGAGAGCTTTATATATTCGGATTTAGGCAAAGTCTGGAGCAAGTCAAATAGTCGTTTCCTTAGGTTTAAGCCGAACCTATTCTCGCCGTCCAGCCAGAGCAGCACCGAAAGCCTAGTGAAAAGTTTGCTGCGCTCATAGTCTTCTAAGTCGTGCAGGTGCATTAGGTCGTCAGGCAATAATGCCCGACCCGAGGGAGGGTTCTGGGGATAGTGGAAGTTCCAGAGTCTTGACTGATGCGCCACATGATTCCTGAGGTTATTTAGGGATTGAACCACACCTTTCATGAATCTCGCCCCACCTCCAAACTCATTTGCGACTGCTGTTGCAACGGGTTCATCCAGACCCGCAAACAGCCTGGAGATGTTGCCAAAGTCCAGCAACTCCACCGCTGCCCAAATTGGAAACTTGCCATCTTCAAACGTGTCGTGCTTGACCACAATATCGTTCTCTCTGTGCCTTCTCAGGGAGCCCCTGTAACCAATTAGCCATTTTTCATGGTCGGATTTGGTGGCGTTTCTCCTGACAGTTTTAAAATCTTCTGCCAATCCAATGCCGTTGACGTGCGCGTGAGGACTGGCTTTGCCGGCGTGATAAGCCAAGACCGAGCGGAATTGGGTTTCAAACACAGCCAGAGCTTCGAAAAGCAGGCTCCGAAGGCTTCGATCAAACTCAACCAGTTCGATGATTGTCTGTTCAGTCGATTGCGGCATAAATTGATTAGTCACTTTGCCACCGACCTCGGCCAGAAATGGGTGGAAGTAGCCTCTAAGCCGATAGTAATTCTGCTGCCTCAGAAAGATTAGAAATAGGTCTGGGTCAGACACCTTCAAACCGTTAGTCACCAGCAAGGACAGCAAACACCAAGGGCTGCTTGTTACAGGTATTCGGGTAGGTACCAAGTGGAATCTCGTAGCAGGGCATCCCAAAATTCATGCTCTCGTAGATTCTTCCTGGAAGCTTTTGAGCACCAGCTGCCTGACTGTTGCAATAACCTCACGCCTTTCAGGCGGCAGCGAAGCTAGATACTCTTTGGCGGGTGTGGGCATTAGAGAAAACCATCACCTGATTGTCTCACATTATGAATGTCCGCAGAAGATCGCGTTTTTCTGCAGACCATTGCATCGCCGGCAGGCTAATAAACAATGATTACTTCTGTCGTGTGTTTATTTTCTCCACAACAATTTTTTATTAGACTCTCGTCCGAGCGGATAGACTCATGTGCACTGTGTATTCCGACTAAATGCCAACTTTGGTGCAATCTTTAGGGAGATCTTTTCATATTCCGTACACATTCAAGAAAGAGTGAAACAACATGAATAGCAATGGCCACGTCCTCGTATCGATAACCGGAGACCCGTTATCACTCGCACACATAAAACTTATCGAAGCCGCAGCTGCTCTTGGCGAGGTGGTGGTGGCGGTCATATCCGACGTAGCTTGTCAAGGTAACAGGCAACAGCCTGCTCAGAATATCGAGCAAAGAAAGTCAATGATCAAGGGTCTCCGTGCCGTAGATGAAGTGGTAACGCAGCATTCATGGTCGTACGCAGAAGTAATTCGCCAAGTTAAGCCCAGGTTTTTTGTTCACTCTGACAACTGGGAGTTTTCCCATGGTCAAAAGATAAAACTTGAGACATCGGCAGCCTTGAATGAAGTGGACGGAGAATTACGAGAAATCCCTTTTGCGTCAGGAACCCCTTGGAAGTCTTCTAATGAACCAGACCAATCCTTCCCAGAGGCAAGGAGGCGAGCAATCAGTAATCTCTTGTCCTTCGACCGGACGTTAGCTTTCATCGAAGCCCATAGCCCACTCAGTGCTTTGATTGTGGAAAAGTTCAAGAGAGTCCATGGTCTGAATAACGATCTGGCGATACCTGGCTATGACGGATTATGGTCCTCTTCGCTGACTGATAGCACCGTCCGGGGAGTCCCCGATACAGAGAAACTAGATTTCTCACAGCGAATGGCCAACGTCCAGGAGATGTTTCACTCCACGACTCTGCCCCTGATATACGACGCGGACACGGGTGGGCAGACAGAGCATCTCATTCAAAATATTCGCCAAATGGAGAGCCTTGGGGTCTCCGCGTGCATAATTGAAGATAAGACTGGCTTGAAAAGGAACTCACTTTTCGGAAACGAGGTCGCTCAAACGCAAGACTCCATGGGCTCATTTTCCAGGAAAATTGAGGAATGTGCTGCCTCAAGAAGTAATCAAGATTTCTTGATTATCGCAAGAATCGAAAGCCTAATTTTGGACAAAGGGCTGGATGATGCTCACGCACGATCAGAGGCTTATTTGGCCTCGGGTGCCTCGGCAATAATGATCCACTCGCGCAAGAAGGAAGAGGACGAGATAGCCCAATTCGCGGCCAAGTTCAAGAGGGACTACCCCAGTACACCGCTAGTGCTGGTTCCAACGAGCTACAATCATGTCCCCTTTCAGCAACTTGAGGACCTTGGGGCGGATATCGTTATTTTCGCCAACCATCTCTTGCGCGCTAGCCACCACGGGATGTTGAAGACGGCAGAGTCAATTTTGAAATTCGGACGGACCAAGGAAGCGGATCATGACATTACTAGCGTTGCTGAGACCCTGAGCATAATTCCTGGAACTAGGAACTGAGGCCCATTTTGACTTCTGATTGGGGAGAAGCCTTCCATAGCGCAGGGTTGGTAGTTGGTGTTCCTGACTCTCTTCTGGCGCCACTCCTGTCGCTAATCCCAGCTGATGCAAATCACTTGGCATCTGTAAACGAAGGCTCCGCGGTTGCTGCTGCAGCTGGGTTTGCACTGGGATCAGATAGCATTCCAATTGTTTACATGCAAAATTCTGGACTGGGTAATGCAATTAACCCATTGATTTCGCTTGCTTCATCCAGAGTGTATAGAGTTCCAATGGTCTTAGTTATCGGGTGGAGAGGGGAAACTGATGAATCCGGATTCTCGACTCAGGACGAACCGCAACACAACTCGATGGGTGAAATTTCGCTCAAGCTACTGGATCTACTTTCCCTGAACACCAAAGTATGTGACCAGGACGTACCAGTTAGTCCACAAGTCCTGAAAGAGGCAATGAATCTTGCTAAAAAAGAAGGTTCGCCTGTAGCGCTATTGGTTCGCAAATCCGGAATGGTTCTGGCTGCAAGAGATGCGAGTTCCTTCGAGCCCAGAGAGAGCGAGGTTCCGTCTAGAAGAGACTACCTGGAGGAACTAGCGGGGCTAGAGGACACTTTCTTCATTGCGACAACGGGCCACATTGCGCGTGAGATGTACTCACTATGCACAGACCGAGGTTCGCCAAGTCGGCTCTTGATGGTCACTGGGGCAATGGGTCACATGACGTCGATAGCTTGTGGGCTAGCGTTGGCAAATCCTTCAAAGAGATTTATAGCAATCGATGGCGACGGCTCTTTTCTGATGCACATGGGGGCAATAACGGGGCTGAATAGAGTCAATAACTTGTCATATGTCGGTCTCAACAATGACGGTCATGGTTCGGTCGGAGGTCAGCCTACTGCGGTTGCGAGCCTTGACATGTCGGCTGCCATTGCTGGGATCACGGGCATTCAAGTCACTGCGACTAGTACTCTAAGACATTTTGCAGATTGCATTTCAAAACCTCGTTTCTTTGTCGAGTGCAAAACTAATTTCGTCACTTCTCCGAAACTCCCCAGGCCAACAGAAACACATTTTGATATGGCTCAGCGCTTCAAGGAAGCATTACTGGAGCAGGGAAATGACTGATTACGACAAGCGTTTGTTTTTGACTCCCGGCCCTGCTCAGCTAACAGGCAAATCCGCATCGCATTTGAGAACAGCCTTCGGTAGAGGGGATGACCACTTCGCCCAACAGTCAGATGCAGTTGGTGGTTTCTTGCAAAAAATTACAGGGCAAAATAGGGTTATCAGCCTGCAGGGATCAGGAAGTTTGGCTAATCAGGTTATGGTTGAAAACTTCCTATTTGGCAAGGTACTAGTGGTCGACTCGGGGTTTTATTCGAGGAGGCTGTACCTAATGGCCCAGAGCGCAGAGCACGTTACCAGCGTGGACCTTGTATCGATGGATCAAGCAGGTGTTGGGGCCTACGACTGGGTGCTTGGAACATCGGTTGAGACTGGCAAAGGAACTTTAGTTGAGATTCGCCAACTCAGGGCTCTCGCAGATCGACTAGGAGCCGAATTGGCGTTAGACGGGGTTGCTTCCGTTGGGCTGGAAGCCCATCACGAACTCGCAGATGTGGTTGGATTTTCCTCATGTAAGGGGCTATTCGGATTAACAGGGGCCTGTTTTGTGGCCTCAAAAGAACCCCCTACGAACACCAGCTCGTCTTTCTATTTGAGTTACGCCACACACTCTGAAAAGTCTGTCACCGGTCCCTATAATCAGATGCAGTCGATTTTTGGTCTAATCGGTTCCCATGAGAGCCTCCTCAGCGTCGTACAAGAAAATAAGCAAATCTTGCTTAGAACATTCGCATCGATGCTTAATGTCGACCTCAGTCAACAACCCCTAATTACCACAGCGATCCGTGGGGACTTTACTAGCGAACTGTCAGTAGTTCGGTATCGGCCCAGAAACGCCGAGGTGGGAGTTTCCGTTTTGTCGTCACTTGGCTACTTAGAAAACAAGGATCCGAAGAAGAATCCGTACTTGACGCTGAAACCTCGGCTGAACTGATGGAAAACAGGAAAAGGGTTATGGTTGACATGTCAGCAACCTTGATTCACCATGGGCACGTAGCAATTCTCAAAACTGCCTTTGAGATGGGTGACGTTATTGTGGCACTTACCTCAGATGCCGAGATAAAAACTCACAAAGGTTATCTTCCTGAGCTAAATTTTGAGGCAAGGCGATCAGTTGTCTCTGCATTTCGTTACGTTCAAGAGGTGGTTGAGTCACCTTGGATTTTGGATGACAAATTCCTAGATCTGCATAATTGCGAAGTGCTGGTGCATGGTGATGATAATCGAAACCTCGTAAGTTTGTCCAAAACTTTCCTAGTCCAGAGGACGTATGGTGTCAGTTCTTCAGAACTAAGGGAGAGAGCCAAGCGCATTATTTCTTAGCTTTGAAGGCATATCAGTCCTGTGCTCTGAAGCTTGACCGCAGTCACACGCCGTGCAGCCCCGCGTCTTTTGAGTGGAATTTTCAAACAGACTGCGGCTCAAAAATATCAGGCTCGGACCTTGTAATACACTATGAGAGCGACTCCAATCTTTCCCCAGAACCGCATTTCAATTGAATTCTTTGGAAAAAAGCTGGTTACTGGGACGAGAAGCTCAAAGTACTTTGTAACCTTACGAACTGTCGGTTATGAGATAAAGCGAAAGAAGGGGGAGATTTGAAAGAATTGCTCCTGTTCGACACGAGCGTTGCAAGCGAAAATAATGGTGATCAAGTGATAGTCGAGGCCGTTAGAGGCAATCTACGGGAGATATTCCCATCACATCACATCGCGACTGAATACGCCAATGCATGAAGTTGTGGGGCGTCACACTTGCCGCGTCAATGCTCGAGCGGACTACTCGTTCGTGGCCGGCACCAATCTGCTCTCATCGCATTTATCAAAATACAATCAATGGAAGCTAAAGCCCTGGTCCCCACTTTTTATGAGTGACATAATTTTGCTCGGCGACGGCTGGTGGCAATATCAAAATGAACCGTCAAAATACACTCGAGCCTTCTACAAAAGCATTCTCCATAAGGATGCTATCCACATACCGTCCGCGATCAATATACGGCAGACAGACTCGCCGGAATGGGTATCTTAAGCGCTCCAAATACAGGTTGCCGGCGACATGGGGCCTTACTCCTGGACACTCAGCCCTTATTCCAACAGAAAACGCCGAGAATGTAGTCTTCACTCTCACTGACTGTAGTCAAAGACCTTCCGCGAGTATAGCCCTTGTGAAGCAACTCCAAAAGCACTATTCTCGGGTCTGTTTTTGGCCCCAGGGAGTTCGAGACAGGGCTTATCTCGAGAAACTACCCCTGACTGACGTCCACACTTTGCCGCCGACCCTTGAAGCGTTTGACGCACTGTTGGCGGGCAATGATTCTCTGGACTATGTGGGCACAAGGTTGCACGCGGGCATAAGGGCACTTCAGCACAAAAGGAGGGGTCTGATCCTACGTGTTGACAATCGGGCAACAGAAATAAAAATCGATATGCAAGCGATAACGGCGTGGAAGCAGAAATTCTAAGTTAACTTTCGCTCACAGGGTTGGGCAGGTGCCAGCCCACATGCCTCGCCAAGGGCTCCAAGACAAGAGTTCAGAATCAGAGCCCCGGACCAAAGCAACTCAGAAAGCCTTGCCCGCCATATCAGGGCGTCTAAGCCGTGTGTGCCTCTATTCTCTTGACGATGTCATGGACTACCTCGGATGTTGAAGCGCCGTTATTAACTATAATCATCTGCTCCTGAGGGAGAAGTTGCTGGAACGAGCGGACTACTTCCAGCTGTCGTTCCAAAATGTCGCCAGTCTTATGCCTCATGGATTCGTCCTGAAATGCCGGACCATCTTTTCGAAGTCGTGACTCCTTCAAGCCTACTGGCAAGAACACAACAAAAGTGAACTTAGGCCGAAGCTCCAGGTTAAGGCGCAGGCTCTCTTGATTGAATTCTCCTGCCGCAAAAAGAGCAGTGGAGCGATGAGTAAAAGCCTCATCTGCGATTAGTACCCTGCCCGGGGAATTCGAATTCGCCCGTGTATTCCAAGCGTGAAACGCCTTGAGCTCAGAATCAAGCCACAAAAGGCTGTTTCTAATGGCCAGACCAGACAGTCCTCCGGATTCTATGATTCTCAGGACGTTATTCCTATAGATCCTCAGAGGCCCACTCAACTCAGGATCCTTCACGTTCAGTCTTTTGACTTCGTCGAAGCTGAGGCCAAGGCGCTTAAGCTCTCGAATACCAGATAGACGAGCTCCAGTAAGTAGCGGTGGTTTCCGAAAATACTCAGCAAAATCTCTAAATGAGTGAACTTGAAGAGCCCGAGAAGCCAGCTCCTTTGTCAGCAGTAGTTCAGCGCTAGTCTTTCCGGAACCTGGGAGGCCAACAAACTCTAGGCTGATGGGCTCATAACGCTCACTTCTAATCATCGGTTTAGCCACAAACTATCTACCTCACCGTTTGCAAGAAGTGCAACTTTTTGGGCATAGTCGACAGAGTTTACTCCACCGAGTCCCCGTGCTTTGCCCCTGCTTTTAGGCAGTTCTGAACCCAGTCTTGCGTGCAAGTAGAGCGCCTTTCTAGCTGTCAAGCGTTGGCTTTGAGGTATATTCGTCCAAGAGTGAGCGTTGGCAATGTGACTGAAAAATTCTGTGGGAGTTTTTGCAACTTTACTAAAACCAAGGTGCCCGTAAGCGGATGAGCCTGCCAGCAAAACAGGCTTCCCAAAGCAAGCGGCTTCGAGACCAATCGTGCCATTGACTGTCACTATTCCAGATGCCCAATCTAGTGCACTCGCAGTACTAACCGTCTCGGGCCATAGAAATGTGTTATCGGAAGGGTTTTTTGCTAGCATTTTTTCGACTAACCCCTCTTCACCATAGAATTCTCGTGAAGGGTGAGGCTTAATCAACCAATTGACGCTTTTGTTTTGCCTAATCGCCCGAGTTGTTTCTATGAGGGCTTCATAGAAATCCAAAAATATTAAGGGCCCTGCGCTGTGAGGGTAATCAGAGAAACAGTGGCTGAACACAACAACAAGCGGTAAGTGTTGCCGATTTGCAGGGATGTACTCATCAATGAAGCTGGCCTTAGAGAGGACTAGCTTGTCCCGAAAGGGAGCCTCGTCGTTAGCTTCGCTAAGCGTCCTTAGGTTACCGTTCTCCATTTGGTCACCGCGGAAACTCGAGAAAGAGGCGGCGTTGGGGGAGATTCGACTCGTTAAATAATCGTCGAGGTCAAGCTCCCAGCCATCGTTGTCTCCGACTTGATCCACCTCTTCCGCCGAAAGGTGGTAGAACGAACGTTGAAGGCTTTCTATGGTGAGATGCCTTCTGGCGAGCGAGCCAGAACCACCCACGACAAAAACAGGTACTCCGGCTTGGACGGCCCGCATGGCCATTGTCTTACCCTCCCTGGACTGGAGGGTTGTGAGGCAAACGGCCTCCACTAGATCCGAATCCAAGTTCTTGTCGAACCAACGCACAACTATTCGAATTTCAAGAAGTGTTTTTACCATCGCTAAGAAATGCAGATGTGGCCGCAAAAACCTATTTTTAGTTCTAATAAGAGAGTCGTAGAAAATGTCCTCAACGGGCAGGGAAAGCACTTGTCCGGTCTCAACAAATTTTTTTATCCCGCTCTTTCCCGCTAATGATAGAAGCCCAGCGGTCCAAGCAGAACGCATCAGGTCGGAGGACAGCCTAACTAAACCTATTTTGCGAAACGAGTCTAAGCTGTATATGAAGTTGCTACTCGAATCACTCTCGTCCAAGTCTTTTTCGGGCGCCTGTCTTGCCACGACCGACATAACGTTCGCACCAAACTCGAGGGCCAGGGCCTCAGACATCCTCATTACAGCTGAATCCAGAAAAGGAATATCTCTTCGTATAACTATGACGGATGACATATGATCTCCTTTGACAATGAACAGGATTTTTTACCCTATTGTAATTCGCTCCACCTTTTCTCAATCGGGTGCCTACCCTCTAGCAAAAGCTTGTCTCAGGGCAAGCTTAACGCGTGCCGGGAACACCATCAAGATCACATACATGATCTTGGAGGGGCGAGAGAGCGTTTTCAGTGCATCCAAAGAGGCGGCATCTGCGCCCTGGAAAATGCCCTCCAAGACGTCAATCGTTCTATCGCTAGCTGTTCCCTGATGCGAGACCTCGTCAGTTGATACCTGAGGAAATTCTGATGGAGTTTCAAGCGCTTGAGAAATCGCAGATTCCAGCTCAGTGCGGGCTACTATCAGTTTGACGTGACCTGGAATGCTTGCCAATCTTGCCTTGTCACTATTATTCACTCTCATGGGCCAGTCCTGAACTGAAATTACCGGCTTATTGCAAATAACTGCCTCAAGCGAAACTGTCGACTCGTCAGTAATCACAATGTCTGCGAGTTCGATGGCATCAAATATGCCGATGCCAGGATCCAACATTACTACATTCCTAAAACGCTTCGCTTCGATGTTCATACGATTAATGTTGTTGCGAATGTCTGCGAATTCGGTTGAGTCTGGGACTGGCCAATGCTTAACTAATAGAGCGCAATCTAGAGACTGCGTGGCTAACATAACATCCAATTGCTTATCATCTGTTTCGAAACCAGGGGCATATAAAACTCTTTTCCCAGGAGTTAGGTTAAGGCGAGACTCTAGCTCCGATAGTGCGGCTCTAGAGCCAGAGGGATTATTTAGAGATACATCTGACTTTGGCCAACCATTAACGAAAACACCTATTCGCGGATGAGCGCCTGGGTTAAGATTTGCCCCTTCCCACCTTCTCTGCCATTCAGGCCCTGGGATAAATCCAATGTCGAACACAGACCAATCCTCATCTGCCCAAAAATCAGGAGAAGACCACCTGCCCTGATCAAGTCCATGTAAGGAAATTGCGCTTATCCGGGCATTCAAGAGCTGTCTTCGGCTTGCACAAGTTAAACCTACTTCTGCGGATTGAGAGAAATCGGTTGCCCAAAAAACCTCATGACCTCGGTCTAGCGCGGCTTTTGAGATTGGTTCGAGAGTTATCCTCTCTATCTCGTCGCTGAAAAATAGTGTGATTTTCAAAAACGGTGCACCACCTTGGAATCACTACAGTGTGATTCGTTTAGGGCTAGAGCGACACTGAAATTTTTTAAGTCCATCTTGTAAGGGCTAGTCATATAACATCAGTCTATCTGGAAAACTCAAATATTCCTGTGAATCGCGGAGGTGTCCTCCTTGACCTTTGCTTACCCAGAAATGACTTGAGCCGCCTACTTTCCCGCAACTAAGTTTGTTGAGGACGCCAACTGGCCGTGGCGCTGTAAGCTTGTTCTCGTTGGGCTTTTTGACTATAAATACGGGCCAATAGAGACGCAACATTAGAGCCTTAAGGAGGTAATTTGACTGAGCCCCAATCAACAGTTGGAATAATTATCCCCTCTTTGCAGAACCGCCCAGATTACTTAGCGCAAGCTATCGAATCAGCCCTGGATTGTAAGGTCAGACAGGTGATTGTTATTTCACCATGTGCGCCGAAAACTCTAGAGTTGGAGCTGCTCAGCAAACGTTGCACTTGGCTCGAATCTGAATTATCGCTGCCCTTAGCTGTGAACAGGGCCGCGAAGAAACTTAAGTCCGAAATCACTCACTTCTCATGGATTGGCGATGACGACCTCTTGTCTCCCGGGCCTTTTAGCACCCAAGCGGAATTACTTGGCGATACGGCACTTCTGATTGGTTGGTGCCAGTACATCGACGAAGATGGGCAGTTGCTTTGGGTGCAGAAGCCTTCCTCCTGGCGACTTACACCACTCGCACTCAGCTTATTTGCTAGCCCGATAGGTCAGCCGGCGGTTATTATTTCTCGAGGGGCTTTCGAGCAAGTGGGCGGGCTGGACCCATCCTATTCTTTGTCCTTTGACCAGGAATTATTCACCAAGATGGTTGGGAGATTTGGCACACCAAAATTAGCACATGAGGTCCTTGCCTCCTATCGAGTCCATCAGGGCACACTCTCCGAGAATAATTGGAAAGAGCAGCTGAATCAGAGCGCTAAAATCAGGCGCCAGTACTCGACTAAGTTGGCGGCCCCACTCGTAATTTTGGTTGATCAGGCGAGGCTTTCGCTGGTGTCTCTCAAGAGGCAGGTCATGAAGAAGCGAAATTAGCCTTGAATCTGGGGTCATTCCCACAGGCATCGACAGCTAGCAGTAAATTCTGCTCAGGGTCCCACTGCAAGAATTCGATTTAGTTAAATCCTGAGCAGTATCCTGGCACGACATTGTTTCTACGAACATTATTCGGGAGCTCCCTGGATTTTAATTTAGGATAGTGTGAAAAAAATGAGGAATACTCGAGTTCTGGCCATCGGAATGGTTGACAGCATTCACTTCGGCCGATGGCTTACCGCGGCCCAACGACTCCCTGCTAAGTTCACTATTTTTCCGTCGGGGCCTAATCGCCTCGTCAGCGACCTAATTTCGGCCCTGAGCCCTGAGCAATTCAGGATTAGCAAATGGCTGGTGCTAATGTCGCTGCCGGTCTGGATCCTGGATCGAGTTTTTGGCGGCAGGGTTAGGGCAGTGTTGCTTTGGGCGTACTTGAAAATAGGGCGCTATGACATCATCCATTATCACGAGATGCAGTCTGGGGGCTATCCCCTTATTTACCTCCCAACGGAAAGCCTTAGGGGGGTGAAAGTTCTTTACACTCCTTACGGCAGCGATATTTTCTGGTTCAGAAACTATAGAGGACATGCGAAGAAGCTACGCAAAGTCCTCGGCCTTACAAGCGGCATTTTCCCTGAGTGCGAGCGCGACATAAGTCTCGCGCATGACCATGGATTTGACGGCGAAGTATTCGACAGCATGCCAGCATCTGGGGTGATGAACACGCCAATTCAAGGAGAAGTTGAAGTAGACAGCCGTAATAAAATTACGCTTAAAGGCTATGGGGGAAGATGGGGTAGAGCGATAGTGGCTCTTCGGTCCCTTGAGCAGATTCAGCACTCTTTATCCCGATTTGAAATAAACATAACTTCTGCAACCCGGGATGTTGCTCGAGAGGTCAAGCGACTTCAGGCGAGCAGCTCTTTGAACCTAGTTTTACATCCAAAATTCTCACTATCTACAAGCGAGATGGGCAACCTACTTGTTCAATCCAAGTACCACATAGCTCTTTCTCTATCAGACGGATTTCCAGCATCACTAATGGAGGCCCTAACCCAAGGCGCAATTCCAATTCAATCTGACACTGCTTGCATACCAAAGTCCCTCCAAGAAATCTGTGAAGAATGTTTCTTGGGGGAAGGAGACTGGAGTGAAGTTGGAAAAACGTTGCTTCGTTTCGAAGACCGTCCAGTAGGACTGAAACCGCTATCTGACCGATTTATTGCGTGGACCAAGTTAAACAATACTGACAGGAAGGAGTTTCAAGCTGTTGTTTCCAAGGCCTACGGTATTAATCCCTAAACACTGCGCCCGACTGCTTCTAGCCGGGAAGGAAGCTGCTTCGCGCGGACTTTCGAGGCCTTCCTGGCTTATTCGGTTCTGCTCTGGCGACAAGAGCACTTTGATACGATGCTCTGTACTTTGCAGCCACATGTGCGAAGGAAAAAGACTCAATCGCCAATTGCCGGGAGTACTCCGGGACCGAGCTGGAGCCTGCTCTCGTCTGATCTAAGACCCACAACATTCCATCTGCTAGGCTTTCGGGCTCAAAAGCCTTGGACAAGTAGCCGCTTTTCCTGTGGTGGACTAAATCGGAAAGCCCCCCTGTGTCAAAAGCCACTAACGGGGTCCCACAACTCAGCGATTCTGCACCCATATTGGGAAGATTGTCTTGTCTGGATGGGATGACGGTAACATCCGCAGCACTGTAGGCGCACCTAAGGCTTAGCTCGTCGGATAATTTACCAAGATAATGAACTCGCAGACCAAAGTTCTCTGCGTGCTCTGGTGGTAACCTACCCAGAATAACTAAGTGCACATCACGGTTTCTGTTAACTCGCTCTTGAATGTGCAAAGTTGCCGCTTTGAGCAGGTCGAGACCTTTTCGCGGATCTTCGTCGTCTCCTGCGGCACCAAAAATAATGAGCTCCGCGTCCTTTGGTAGACCCAACAACTGCCGAGATTGGGCCTTATCCACGGGTCTCCATAGATCTGTGTCTAGAGCATTTGGTATCACCGTGCAAGGCCACTCACGCATGAGCTCGCTGCCCTTCACTGATGTCGCGAGCCACTTGCTGGGAGTAACCACATGCATGGGACCCCACTTACGGCGCTTTCGCGACCATACCCATCGGTCAATGTCAAACCCAGATGCAGATAGTGCCCGATTACCTTTGGTATAACCTTCTACCCAGCGAAAATCTTGCGCATAATGTTGGGATCCAGAAAATGCCCACATGTCGTGAAGTGTCCATATGACAGGCTTCTTTATGCTTCCAATGTCTGCAACAGATAACATTTCTCCATGCACCCAGTGTAAGTGCACCACATCGGCGCTACTCTCGTTTATTTGCCGAACTAGCCGAGAATTTAGCGCAGCAGGAGAACTAATGATACCGGGGGTGACTTTAGCCAGACTGTTTAAAACTCTGGCCATAAGCCTTCGCCACAAATCTAGAACCAAATCAAAGGAGGACGAAACTTTGGAGACGGTCCAATCAGTCGACGTCGAGTGGGCGACCCACATCCTCGAACTTAAGCCAGAAGCCAACAAGGCACGATGAATCCGATGCGCAGCTTTTGCAGCACCGCCTTGCGAGTCTGAGAACGAAATGTGTAGAACCTTCATGTTTTCCAAAGTTGCCCTTCATTGTCTTTTATGGGGTAATAAAAGCTTGTGCTCTGGTCGAGCGGGGGTACAAGTTACCCAAGCCAGGATTGAAACCTTAAGTTGATAATGTAGCCCCAACCCGTTCCGCATCAGGAGTCTTCTTGCCGCAAGGCCTGAGGAACTCTAATGCTACAGCGTGTCAGTATAAATCGGTGGGGTGCTGGTAACTTGTGCGGGCTGTCCTGCGAAGTGCGCTGGTATGACAAATTTAGGTAGCGTACCTTACGTTTTGGCAGCCGACAGGCGCCGTTCCAGGTGTAAATTTGTTATATTTCGAGCACTGCGTTCGACATCCACAAAGTCGACCTCAGCTTCGCAGTAGACAGCGCAGTTTGCTGAGGCAACGAATGAAATGGCAGAAGTCCAAACCAGGCCCCCGGCCCCACATCGAGAGCGAGGCAGGAGCCATGCAGAGCGGATGTCGCAGGGTTCTGAAGCATCGAAGTAGCCTCTAGGCTGTGCCTCTGCCTCTCGATTCAGTCGTGTACCCTGCAGCCCAAGATCGCAGCTGTGTTGGCAAAGGGAAAGGCTTTGTAGAAGAGAGTTTTTGCACCCTCCTTCAGAGCCGCCAAGCAGGTCGCATGTGGCGCTGCAAAACGTCCGTGTTCTACAAAAACCTCACTCGCGAAAAACTTTTTAATCAGCTCTGTTGCCAGAGAAAGTATTTTGCGGGACTGAAACTTAAGCTTCCTATCTAGATAGGCCTCGATTAATGGGCGGCGCGTTCGCGTTCTTAGTCCTCGAGCATAAGAACTCATAATATTTCCCCGAATCGCGATGTCCATCCTGACGGATTCCTCGGAGGTGTAGTCAAGATGTACTGGCTGGATTCTGGCTGCGCCTATGTGCTTCACACCCAACGCGTGAAAAAATTCTAAGACTTTGTTTGATCTTGACCACAAAGGGCCAGTAACACGCCAGGGTAGTTGAACAAGGTAGCGAAACAAACTCACATCCGCCACTATTAGCCTCAACTCCAGGTTCTCTTGGTTTATTTTGCTATTTATTCGAGGCTTATTTGAGTGCACTTCTTCAAAAAAACAGTTGTGTTTCTAACGACATGTTCGCCCCATCCTCATCTAGGAAACACAAATATTTATTAGCTTAGGCGGCACATTTCAACATTAGCCCAAGTGTTGACAAGTGCTCGGCGACAATTCACATCTAACGGGTCGTTGTTTCCCGGCTTGCACTCTTGATTCGGTGCGACCAATGCCCAATGTATCTAGATGTTCAGTAGACGCAAACAGTCCTGTCGTGATTATGTGGGCACGGCGCGGTCCGCGGTTACTTCCAAGTTGGATAGGGAAATTTGGCGTGTAGTCCGGATTATCGTCATCTTCGAAGCTCTAAAAAATTCCTTGATACCCAGGTCTTGTGCTCAATAAGCCTACGATTTTTTCTATATCCTTCTCTTCTAGGCGAGGGAATATTGGAAGGGAAATAGCTGACGAGTAGTAACACTCGGCGCCGGGAAAATCGCTGGGGTCGTACTTGCTCATTTTGGCATAATAGGATTGTCGGTAAATTGGCCTGTAGTGTACATTCACTAAAATTCCCTCTTGCCGAAGCCCATCAAAGATGATTTTCCTCTCATCCGAATTCGCAACCAGCACAACGAATAGATGCCAAGAACTTACAGCTTTCGGGTCCTGAGTCAGTCCAACGTTGGCGGTTCCTCTTAGCAGGCGACAGTAGTGGCTAGACACGTTTTGCCTGCGTTCGATGAAATCATCAAGCCTTTTGAGTTGCGACCTGCCCAGAGCAGCATAAAGATCGGTCATCCGATAATTGAAACCTATTTCTATTTGGTCATAAAACCAATCACCCTCAAACGGGATATCTATGACGTTCGGATCTCTGGTGATTCCGTGGCTGCGAATGCGCTGAAGCTGCGCATATATTTCCGGAGAATTAGTAGTCGCCGCCCCACCCTCGCCAGTCGTAATCATTTTTACAGGATGAAAGCTAAATACTGTGATGTCGGAATAAAGGCAACTGCCCACAGCCTCGCCTTCGTAAGTTGCACCAAGAGCATGAGACGCGTCCTCGATGATTTTGAAACCATATTTTTTACCAAGTTCTGCGATCGCGGGCATGTCCACTGGTTGTCCGGCGAAATGAACCGGAATGACCACCTTCGGAAGTTTTCCCAACGATTCGGCTACCTCTAGTCTCTTCTGAAGGTCCGGAATTGACATGTTTCCAGTATTTTCCACCACGTCAACAAACTCAATTTGAGCTCCGCAGTAGATGCCGCAGTTTGCTGACGCGACAAAAGATATTGCAGAGGTCCAAACATTGTCCCCAGGCCCGACTTCAAGTGCCAAACAGGCCGCATGCAGGGCAGAAGTTGCACTGTTCATTGCCACGGAGTGGGCAGCCCCAACTCTTAGACTTAATTCCTCTTCGAAGGCGGGGACTTGGGGGCCTTGCGTTAGAAAGTCAGAGTCCAGCACATTCAAAACCGCCTGTCTATCAAGCTCGTTAATTTCTTGCCTGCCGTATGGAATCAATCCCCACTCCTCACTCTCATGCGTGGTCATGTGCACCGAGAACCACTCTTCCCTTAGTGTAATGTGTCGATCAACGAATTCCTGACTGGCCCTATTGCTAGCGTCAAGACAGCAGAGACTACTCCAGAGAACGGGTGAGAACTTTTAATATGCGTCGAAATCAAAGAGACCACCAGTCCGGGCTCGGAATCTCGCAGGGGGCGCTATGAGAATTGGTTTTAGGTTAGATGCCGGCGATGTCGTGGGTCTGGGCCACTTCTTCAGATGCCTATCGATAGGCGAGGCTTTTTCAGATCTCGGCAATGAGGTCTACTTTCTAAGTCGTAATCTTCCAGTCTGGTTGCGGGAGATTGCGCGGGAACGTGGTGTTGGACTTGCAGAAATTACAAGCGGCGGTTCTGGTTTCCGTCTGAGAGAGGATGGGGCAACTTCGAACCGGCTATCGCTGAGCGACTCGTCTCAGACGCTCGTCGTGTCGAAGGCGCTTGGCCTTGATTTGTTGTTGGTGGATCACTACGGAATCGATCAGGTTTGGTTTACGAATTTAGAAAAGAAAGGTCTGAGACTCCTGCAAATTGCAGATTTCCCTGCTTTCAAGGGAGGCGATTTCTTGCTCGATTATGGCTTCGATGCCTCGTTGGCCAAACACAATATTTCGAAAGCCTCCGCTCAAGGGTTACTCTTGGGCCCAAAGTTCGCACCGGTTTCCTTCGCTCCATCGAGGCCTAGTGAAAGAGTTTCACCCGAAGTCTCAGGGTCACGGCCGCGGGTGTCAATTGCTCTAGGTTCGGCTGTTTCCGCTTCATTTCTTGAATCAGTTGAGGCCGAGTACCTCGACTCAGCTAGAGACTTCAGTCTTGCAATCGTCGCGCGAGACAACTCCAGAGAGAAATCCAATGTAAATGGTGTGCAGTGGGTGGAGCCATCGGATGGTCTCGGCGGGCTATTTGCAGGATCTGACTTCACCGTGACATCCGGAGGAGTCAGCATGTACGAAAGAATCGCTCACGGTATCCCGGGGCTGGTGGTTGAGACCGCGAAGAATCAAAGGGCCGCCTTGGAAGCACTCAGAGAGGGCGGTTTAGGCGATGATACTCTCACGGACCTCAAAGACGTGACACCAAAGTCCCTACTTCAAACTATCGGTCGCAAGTTGAGCTTGGGCAGAGATTCTGCTCAAAGCCTCCTTCTGAAAAGTAAGGTTGATTTTTATGGACCCCTTAGGGTCGCCTTCAGCCTTGGTGCCGTCGGGTTCTCGGGTACCCTTGTTGGGAGAAGGTTTGAGCCTAAAGACTCCCCTCTTCTGTTGAATTGGGCGAACGACCCAGTTGTGCGCGCCAACTCAATTTCTTTGCAGAAAGTCTCACCGGAGGCGCACATCCTTTGGCAGAAGAACATCCGCTCGAAGGGCACTCAGATCTGGGTGTTCGATTACCAAGGCATTCCTTTTGGTCAAGTAAGGTTCGAGTCGGAACATGGCAAGACTTTTGTTAGCTACTCGATTGACTCTATTTTCAGGGGCTTGCGCTTGTCCAAGGAAATGGTTTCAATTGCCATGCGCAAAGCTTCAATCCATGACGACATTTTTGCGAAGGCCAAGCCGACAAATACTGCGTCAATTAGGGTCTTGATTGCCCTCGGGTTTTCCATTTCGTCAACTCGGGGTGATTTGATAACTTTGCGTCTTTCAAAGCACCAAAATTCTAAAAACATACACCCTGCGCCCAAAAGCCTCGACACCTAGGGTTTCATTTCTAACCCATCGCAAGCCCACAGTTCGCGTCTAGCGCTTGCACTAGGGCAGACGCCGAAAAGACCGACTTTCGGCCCGAAGCCCTAGAATTCAATCTGGGAGACTTGATTTTATCCTTTGAATGCAACGTTAGGACTAGGGACATGAAAAGAGACAAGAAGGTGCTCTTTGTCGCAGAGCTATCTGCCAACCACAACCAATCCTTGGATCGCGCCATGGAAATACTCGAGAGCGTGGCTCGCGCTGGGGCATCGGCGGTCAAGCTTCAGACCTACACGCCAGAAACCATGACACTCCCTATTAGTTCCGAGGGTTTCGTAGTGGGAAAAGAAAGCTCACTTTGGCAGGGTAAGCGACTGTTTGATTTGTACGCAGAGGCCATGACTCCTTGGGAGTGGCATAGGCCTCTCTTCGACCGAGTAATTGAACTTGGCATGATCCCGTTTAGCTCGCCATTTGACAATTCTGCAGTCGATTTCTTGGAGGGTCTCGATTGTCCAATATATAAAATTGCGTCTTTTGAGCTGGTGGACCTACCTTTGATAGCGTACGCCGCGGCGACCGGTAAGCCAATGATTATTTCCACTGGCATGGGCACACTTCAAGAGATCGCCGATGCTGTTGATGCAGCCCGCGAAGGAGGCTGCGCGGACATCACTTTGCTCAAGACGACCAGCTCCTACCCTGCATTGCCGATACACTCGAATCTTATGACTATGGTTGAAATGGCGAATATTTTCAATGTAAAGGTTGGGATATCGGACCATACTTTGGGGATAGGCGCGTCAGTTGCTGCAGTGACTCTCGGAGCATCCGTAGTAGAAAAGCACGTCACACTGAGCAGGTCAGACGGAGGCGTAGACTCTGAATTTTCAATGGAGCCAAGTGAGTTTGAAAATCTGGTGAAAGAGGCTGAAGTAGCGAGGCAGTCCGTGGGAAAGGTGAGTTTTGGCCCATCCCTAGGGGACGAGTCCTCGTTAGCCTTCCGGCGCAGCCTCTATGTGAGCAGAAACGTTAACGCTGGGGATAAGGTTTCGCCTGAAAACGTGCGTGCGGTGCGTCCAGGTTTCGGAATGCCCGTAAAAATGTTTGCTTCCGTAACGGGAATGAGGTTCTCCACCGATTTGATGGCAGGAACCCCATTGAGCTTCAGTAACTTAAAGTGAGAGCTCGGGGTCTTGGTCAAGTCAATCGAGCCAGTTGAGGGCATGAAGTCACTAATAACAATTGCCATGCCTCAAGTCTCGAAAGCCAGTTTTTGATGTCATCTGCGGGCGAGATATGGAGGGGTAAATTTGAAGAGCATTGTCCGGTTCAGAGCAAGGTTGTAATTGGAACTGCATCATGGGGGAGTGAGTATGGCCTTTTCAATTCGGCCGGCGCCGATGTGGAAGCTGCTAAGAGTATCTTGGAGATAGCCCTCTCCGGAGGAGTGACCGCAATAGACACAGCCCCGGCCTATGGCGATTCGGAGTCGATACTGGGCGGTTGTGAGTTGGCTGAATTCGACTTGCATACGAAAATCGACTCGAAAACATGGGACCGAGGCGCTGATTACACTCTTGGGCAATTGCGAGAGTCTCTTGGACGGCTTGGGATTGAGCGACTGAAGGGGCTCACCTTCCACTCGGCAGAGTCGTTTCTTGGAGACCCGAAACGCGCGATGGAATTTGTATCGCGAATTAGGGCGGAAGGCCTGGCGCAGAATTGGGGAGTGTCCGTGTACGAACCATTTCAAGTCATGGAGATAATGCGATTTGCGGCGCCGGACTACATTCAAGCCCCGGTGAACCTTTTGGATCGTAGATTTTTGGCCAGTAGCTTTCTTGAAAGGATTGGCGAAAAGAGCGTCGGGTTACAGGCAAGGTCAATTTTCTTGCAAGGTTTGCTACTCCAAGGTCTGGGGGGCATTCCCAGACAGTTCAAGCCTTGGGCGGATCTTTTTTCACGCTACTCGTCCTTGGCTCTTGAGCATGGGATTTCGCGCTTCGAGTTTGCGCTACTGCCAGTTTTGCAGGATCCTGCCGTCCAGACCGCAGTCGTAGGAGTAAACGAAGAATCCCACATTCGAGATCTGGTTACGGCGGTTGCGGACGGCATATCCGTACCTTCTCTGAGTGAGATTGAAAGCATGGACGATTTGGATTTGATAGACCCAAGAAAGTGGCGTAAATGAGTACCGTTGCAGTGGTGCAGGCACGCATGGGCTCGTCCAGGTTTCCTGGAAAGGTGCTTGGCAAAATTCACAGTATGAGTTTGGTTGAAATAATTGGACTCAGACTTGGGCGCGCAGAGAGTGTCGACCAAATAGTGTTTGCGATATCTGATGACAACTCCGACGATCCATTAGAGGCGGAGCTTTCATCACTTGGGTACGCTTTCTTTAGAGGTTCTTTGAACGATGTGCAGGAAAGATTCATCGCATGCGGGACTAGATACGAAGCCGAAACGATAGTTAGACTCACAGCCGACTCTCCCTTGGTCGACTGGGAGTTAGTAGATCTGGTTGTCGGCAAGTTCTACCACTCGGGCGGGGACTATGCATCGAATATCAGCCCGGCGACCTTCCCAGACGGATTAGATGTTGAGGTTTTCTCCCTGGCTTCCCTCATTTCTTCTCGGAATCAAATCGGTTCAAGTCTGGCCAGGGAGCACGTTACTTACGACCTTCGGGAGTGCGGAAACTTCAACACACTAAATGTTTCGCACCTCTCTGATCTCTCTGACCTCCGCTGGACCGTTGATTACGATGATGATTTGCAACAGCTAGACTTTAACTTACCAAAAGGCTTCCAGGACATGACTTGGGGAACACTAATAGAAGCTGGCTTTGCCGGAGTGTCTTCATCGACATCGCGTAATGAAGGGATGGGAATGAGCAGTGGGCAGAAGCGCTGGCGCAGAGCATTGCAGGTAATTCCTTCAGGGGGAATGTTGCTCTCTAAGAGGTCAGAAATGTACCTCCCAGATCAGTGGCCATCCTACTATTCTAAAGCAAAAGGCGTAGAGGTCACAGATCTTGACGGTAGAAAATTTCTAGATTTCTCCCTGATGTCAGTCGGAACTTGCAGTCTTGGTTACGGCGTGGACTCGGTGGATAATGCCGTAAAGGAGGCAGTTACAGACGGAGTCATGTCCACCCTGAACTCTCCGGGCGAAGTCCAACTGGCTGAGCGACTGATAGAGCTACATCCATGGTCAGACATGGCAATGTTTGCTCGTTCTGGCGGCGAGGCAAATGCGATTGCTATCAGAATTGCTAGAGCAAAAACTGGCAGAGATAAGGTGGCAATTTGTGGCTATCACGGCTGGCACGATTGGTACCTTTCCGCTAATTTATCCTCGGATTCAAACCTCGATGGCCATCTGTTGCCGGGCTTAGAACCCGTTGGAGTACCAAGGAGCCTGGCCGGCACAACGGTTCCTTTCGACTACAACGACACAGAGGGGCTTAGAAAACTTTTGGCCACCGGGGAATATGCGGCAGTAAAAATGGAGGTATCGCGAAATTACGGACCAGCTAAGGGCTTTTTAGAGGCAGTTAGAGAAATGTGCACCAAATTCGGGACAATTCTGATCTTCGACGAATGCACTTCTGGCTTCAGGGAATCTTTTGGCGGGTTGCACCTGAAATATGGAGTGGAGCCGGATCTGGCAATGTTTGGCAAGGCTTTAGGGAATGGCTTTGCGATCACTTCAGTTGTCGGCAGGGGTGAAATCATGAAAGCGGCACAAAGTACATTTATCAGCAGCACTTTTTGGACCGAAAGGCTTGGTCCCGTTGCTGCTCTGGCCACATTGGCAGAGATGGAAAAACAAGAAAGCTGGAATGTCATAAGCTCCAACGGGGCCCAGATAAAGGCTCATTGGACACGGACGCTATCTGGCCTAGGGCTTCCGTTCCATGTAGGTGGACTCGATGCACTGGCCAATTTCTCAATAGATCTTCCGGACTGGAATTCTATAAAAACTTTTTTTACTCAAGAAATGCTAAGTCGAGGAATGCTGGCTACTTCAGCCTTCTATTCATCCACGGCCCACTCAAAGGAGCTCATGGATTTGTACTTCAATGCCTTCGACGAAGTTTTCGAAGAGATTGCCTTGTTGCTTTCCGAGGGAAAAATAGAGTCCCGTCTTTTGGGCCCAGCTGCCCAGCAGGGATTCAAGAGGTTAAATTAGTGCCGACAGAGCTCTTAGGCTGATAAACGGACAATCTCCAGCTCAATTACTCCCTAAATAAGGTTCCTCCAGTGCCTGGAAAGCCCACAGGTGGAGAACGAATATTTTATAACCCTTTGAGAAAAGTCCGATGAACCATAGCCATCAGGCAAGGAGCTCGCTTTGATGGAAGAAAGCTCTATGTCGATCGATCTCAACAGGTTATCTGGATCAAGGCCCGTCATAATCATTGAACCCGATTCAAGTGCCTCGGGCCTCTCCATCGAACCTCTTAGGGTAACCGCTGAGAATCCCATCAATGAGGACTCCTCACTAATGGTGCCGGAGTCTGAAATAACGCACTTCGCGTTCAGTTGAAGATTGTTGTAGTCGAGGTAGCCAAACGGTTCATGGAAGGTAATCTCACCCAGGTCGTCACGAGACAGTGCCTCTAGCCTGGTCCTGGTCCTGGTCCTAGTCCTAGTCCTAGGGTGCGTCGACACCATCACCGGCATGTTCCACTTCTCACGCACCGCAACCAGGCAGTCTAGAACTCTTGCAAGCCTCTCAGTTAGGTCTATGTTTTCCTGCCTGTGAACCGAGACTAGGAAGTATCCACCGGGCGTAAGATTCAAATCTTTAACTGCAGTTCATGCGGCAATCTTGTCCTTGTAGTGTTCGCAAATCTCGGGGATCGGAGAGCCGGTCTTCTGGATAAAGCGCGGGTGAATGCACTCAGCCAGAAGATTCCTCATCGAGTAGTCGTTACATGCAAGCTTGAAGGTAGTGACATGGTTTACCATCTTGCGGTTGAGCTCTTACGGCACGTTGTTACCAAAAGAACGGTTGCTTGCCTCCATGTGATGGACGGGAAGGTGCATTCTTTGAGCTTAGGGATGAGCCTTGACAGTCTGATAATTACAGGTTTAGTTGCAACGATTGTGACAAGTTTAAGTTTCTCGAAAGCCCTAGCTCCTGTCGCAGCTCTGGGGCACTCGTGAGGAACGTTTTGGCTGCTTCGATGTCCAGTGGCTCAGTGTTTGGGACGTATAGGGTTCGAGACGCACCTCTTAAATTTTATGATAGAGATACGATTACAGGATGGATATTTGTGTCACTGGCGCCGAAGGTTTATCGGATCTCATTTAGTTGAGAGGCTCCTAGGGTCTGGGAAGCGAGTGAGGGCCCTAGTTCATTACAATTCTTTCAAGTCCGCCGGGTGGCTAGAGGAGATCAAGAAGGTCGAGGGTCTTGAAATAGTGTTTGGTGATGTTCGAGACTCTGAGCAAATGAACACCTTCGTCGAAGGTGCCGAGTCTATCCTCCACCTAGCTGCTCTAATTGCAATTCCACACTCTTATCAGGCGCCGAACTCCTACGTGCAGACGAACGTGGTGGGAACCCTGAACATGCTCAATGCAGCCAAGCGGGCAGGCATTAAAAGGTTTGTCCATACCTCGACGTCTGAGGTTTACGGAACTGCGCTGCATGTGCCAATCTCGGAAGATCACCCGCTGCAGGGACAGTCTCCATATTCGGCTTCTAAAATCGGCGCTGACGCGCTTGCTCACTCGTATTGGTCTTCCTTTAATTTGCCTGTAGTGACATTAAGGCCATTCAACACTTTCGGGCCAAGACAGTCCTTGACAGCGGTAATCCCTACCCTGCTGACACAAGTAATTGATGGCGCAGAGTCGATTTCACTAGGATCCACGCTTCCGACTAGAGATTTCACCTACATTGACGACACCGTGTCGGTCTTTGTTGTGGGGATGCATTCGGGGAAGTCGATGGCCAAACGATCCACTATTCTATTGGATTTGCGATTTCAATCGCCGATCTTGTTCTGCTGATTGAGTAAATCGCCGTGCGGAGAGTAGAAGTGACCGTTGACCCTCGCTGGCTGAGGCCCACGAGCCATCAGGTTCTGCAAGTCCACTAGTAGCTTCCCTTAATACTTCCAACATATTGATGTAGCGTCGCCAAATTCGCGGCTAGTCAAAGTGCAAAAGCCCCCTATGAGCAGGAGAGGGAATAATTCAATTACATTTCAACCGCAGCTCATTTCCAAATAGATGGCTTCACCAAGCTCAATCGCGCGGCCTGCATGCATATAATGTGCTGTGTTTATGTGCCCCGATAAGCACAGATCATAATCTTGCTAAATAAATCTTCTATAAGCTGACCTAAGGTAGCCTGCATTTTGCACAAATCTCGTCCTCTGCGTCAACAACAATTTCTATCCCCTTAGGGTGTTTTGCACGATGGTTTGCATGAAGGAGTAATCAGTTTGCATTGATACTCTTCCCACTACCGTTTCAGCTAACAAAGTGAAGGAACGGTCATCCATTTCGGAAACCTTGGCAATCTGTGATGGCCAGGCATCTACCTCACCGATCCTGAGCAACAATACGGAAGAGGCAAGTTCGGCTTGGGCAGGGTATCCCAGTGGAATCCGTAAAGAGTTGTCTGCACTGATGTCTAAAAACATCACGCGGTTTAGCAAGGACAGGGCTTCATATCCCATGGTGGAGTCCACACAGAAGAGAGTGGTGTATCGGGAGAGCTTCTTGTAATTTCCCTCCCCAACGACCTTAGGGGAATACGTCCAACCGTCATTACCCAAAATCGACTCGTAGAAGGAGTATTCCTCCGCCTGGTGCTGACTTGATGCGCCAATTATTTCAAGGTCTGTGGATAGTGCGTTCAGAGCCAACATCAGGCCCTTGAGCAAAGAAATTTCCGGCTGATAAAACAAGGAATGAAGGCAGTAGGCCTCGCTCTCCCACTTCCAGTAACGTCCATCTATATAGTCTCCAGGCCTCCAGTTCGAGAGGAACCCTCCCTTGCCCTTCAGGCCCGGAGCTTCCAGTATCGCGAATTTGGAGGCCAATGTTCCGGAGGGGATGATCATTGCGCCTTCGGCGCAACTGCTAAACGGTGCAATATATGCTTCTGTCAAACAAAAGATAACATCGCCCTCCTTAAGGGAAGGCTCATCAGGGATTTGGGAAACCCATCTATTGCCATTTTGAAAAACGACGAATCGAGCATCTAAGTTCAAAACAGCCCGACGCGCGGTATAAAAGTTTTTATTGTTATCGGCCGTAGTTATCACCAATTTTGGTGTAACTCGTTTCAGAAAGCTAACGAAATAATGATGCGTGATGGAAAACGAAAACCCAGTCATGGTCCAGCGAAGTACACTCTTTCCAAGGGAGGAGAGGAATATCGTTGATTTGTACTTGGGGTCGAGGCACAAAATTGGTTCGTCGTCCACTAGGTCGTTAATCATTGGAAGAACAGAAGGATCACCAAAAAATACGACGGAAGACTTCGCGGGGCTCTTTATTGAAATCTCGCTAGAGCGGAGGAGCCGGAGCAAAGTGAGGACTTTGGCTTGAAATCCTCCACTCATAATTTGCCAAGCCATTGGCTCGATACTGTGCAAGTAGAAAAGAGATACTTCAGAACTCGGGTAGAAAAATCAAGGGAGTCATAACCTTCCGGATACGACTTCGCCCTCCCAAGAGACTCCTCCAGGCAAATCGATCTTATCAAGTGCTCTGGACTAAGCCCTGCAAGAATAATTGAACCGGAGTCCAGAGCCTCGGGTCTCTCCATGGAACCCCTGATCGTGACAGCGGGAAAATTCATCAAGGAGGACTCTTCGCTGATGCTTCCAGAGTCCGAAATAACACACTTTGCCTCTAGCTGCAGCTTATTGTAATCCAGGTAACCGAACGGTTCGTGGAACGTGATTCCTTCCAGGTCTTTTCGACCTAGAGCCTCTAGTCGGATTCTGGTTCTAGGGTGGGTTGAAACCATCACGGGCAGTCCCCACTCTTCACGAACCGCGAC
>Ga0307933_1000861_pt1 | contig 26784 bp, 26 predicted proteins | sample OrgLakmetageno88_FD_201811 | JGI IMG/M metagenome (GOLD analysis project Ga0307933, IMG submission 201811) | Saline water microbial communities from Organic Lake, Antarctica - #88 | ecosystem: Environmental > Aquatic > Non-marine Saline and Alkaline > Saline | place: Antarctica: Organic Lake... | reverse complement strand
CCTCATGCTTTCCCCATAGGGCCAACCCAGCATCCCACGGCTTCCTCCTTGGGAGGTTTGTCAACGCGGGCCAAGGTCAGTCCCCCGCCAAAATCGCACGCAGTGGCCCGCATCGAAAAACCTTCATCGATGTAGCCGTTAGCTGCGAAGTTCATGAAGGTCCGCTCTGGGCCGTCCTGCCCTCCGCCGGTATGCTGCGTACTCGAAACGCTGCATTTGCAGCATCAGTCAAATTGGGATCGCAGCTGCCATAAGCTGCGCTTTGGTCGGACGGCAGCTATACGGAAAAAACCGTAGGGTGTCATTCTGCACTCAACCGGAATGGACTTCCAATCGGCAGATACGCACACAACACTCTTCACATTTCTCAACATGAGAATGACCCTGTCCGCATAACCTTCAACCCCAAAGGTTATGCGGAAATCAGTGCAGACGGACACTCTGAGCATTCATTCAGTGCCGATCAACTGGAATTTATTGCCAACCAACCGTGTAAGGCTGAAGCACTCTGCGCTGATATACCTGACGAAGATCCAGAGCCCTAGGTTCAAAGAACCAAGGCGAACTTCGCAAAGTCTGGTTAAGGCACTGATTTGAATGGTGGGTGATAAGGGACTTGAACCCCTGACATCTTCGATGTGAACGAAGCGCTCTACCACTGAGCTAATCACCCATACAACATTTTCTAGCGCCCCTCGCCATTGTCTGCAACCGCTTCTTTTGCCGGGTTCGCGGCCAAATCCATAGCCGGGGCAATCGCGCCGCCGGGTGTACTGCCGGGCAGTGGTTTCGCGGCGCCAGTATCGCCCGGTCCACTGCCCGCACCGATGGCCTTGGACTGGCGGATATTGGCGACAATTATGCGTGCTTTTTCGGTTTCCTTGATGCGCTTGCGCTTGATCTTGCCCATTGGCTGTAGGTTCAGGTCGCGGTCCTCGGCCAGCGCGTCACCCAGCACAGCCAGCATGGCCTCAATAACTGGCTTAGCGTACTTCTTGGCCACATCCGAGCGCGCAACCACCAGTGAAATTAACTCTTGCTTTTTCAGCGGGTTGCCGTCGTCATCGCACCCTGCCTCCCGATCCGGCTTGGCAGATTTAGCAGCGCCTATCGCGGTGTTTTGGTCAAACCCAGCGTCTTTGAGCGGGGACGTTGGCACTATCGTGGTTGGGCCGCCATGCGCGCGCAGCGGTGCGGGCAGATTGGGCGGCATGGCACTAGGTCGGCTGGGCTTATGTGTCTTGGATTTCATCTTGTTGCCTGTTGGTTTACGGTTTGCCATTGTTAAACCCCTTTATAGTTTCGCTGTTGGCAACAGATTAGCCGCGTCCGTGGCATTATGCCAGAGTTGGGTGCGATACGCGCCGGTTGTTTTCACTTGCTGGGCGCGCCCGTGCATCACCGGCCCTTGAAAAGACCACCGAGAATGCCGCGCACCAGACGGCGGCCAGTGGTGCCCTTCAGCTCCTTCAGGACGGCGTCTGCGGCGGCTCTGCCAAATTGGGCACTCATGCTACCGCGCGGCTGGGCTGTAGAGCGCTCAACACGTTTGCCGGAATAGCGCCTTTCGGCGTTGAACTCGCGCTCGGCGACGGATTTCTCATCCGCGGCCTCCTCAGCTTGCGCTGCGCCTTTTGCGGCCTGATCGGCGCGCTCTTTCAACATCTCATATGCGGATTTACGATCTATCCGCGTCTCGTATTTGCCCGCCACCGGCGAGGCCAGCATCGCTGCGCGGTGCGTGGCGGCGTCAATCGAGCCAAGCTTGGACGATGGCGGACGGATCAACGTCCGCTCCACCACACCCGGCACGCCCTTATCTTCCAGCATCGACGTCACCGCCTCGCCCACGCCAACGTCGCGGATGGCATCCACCGTGCTAAACCGCTCATTGGGTCGATACGTTTCAGCGGCATGGCTTAGTGCCTTCCGGTCGCGCGCGGTGAACGCACGCAGCGCGTGCTGCACACGGTTGCCCAGCTGGCCTAAAATATCCTCAGGCACGTCGTCCGGATTTTGCGTGATGAAGTAAACGCCAACCCCCTTGGACCGGATCAGGCGCGCGACCTGCTCGACCTTGTCGACAAGCGCCTTGGGCGCGTCATCGAACAAAAGATGCGCTTCATCAAAAAAGAAGACCAGCTTGGGCTTGTCGGGATCACCCACCTCGGAAAGCGTCTCAAACAACTCGGACAGGAGCCACAAAAGGAACGTGGCATAGAGGCGTCGCGCACCCATCAGCTTGTCCGCTGCCAGAATATTGATCTGACCGCGTCCATCCGCACCGACATGCATGAGATCGGCAAGGTCCAGCGCAGGCTCGCCGAACAAATGGGTGCCTCCCTGATTTTCCAGCACCATCAACTGGCGCTGGATCGCGCCCACCGATGCAATCGACACATTGCCGTAGCGCAGCGACAGCGCCTCGCGATTCTGGCCGACCCATACCAGCAGAGATTGCAGATCCTTGAGGTCCAGCAGCGGCATCCCCTGCTCATCTGCGACGCGGAAGGCAATGTTCATAATGCCCTCCTGTGCCGCGCTCAACTCCATCAGGCGAGACAGCAGAAGCGGCCCCATTTCAGCCAGCGTTGTACGGACGGGGTGGCCTTTCTGGCCGAAGAGATCCCAGAACGTGACAGGGAAAGCTTCGTATCTATAATCGCTTAGGCCTATGGTCTCTGCCCGGCTGGTAAAGGCGCCGTGCAGCTTGAACATGTCGCTGCCCGCCTGCGCGAGCCCCGACAGATCGCCCTTGACGTCCGACAAGAACACTGGGACCCCCGCCGTCGAGAAGCCCTCAGCCAAGATTTGCAGCGTCACAGTTTTGCCCGTACCGGTCGCGCCAGCGATCAGGCCGTGTCGGTTGGCGTATTTCAGGGTCAGAGTCTGGGCCGCGCCAAATTCCAACCCGCCGCCGCCGATAAATATCTCATCGCTCACGAATGTCGCCCCAGCAATCGCACCCGCGCCTTTTGCGTGCCGCGCAATCATACAATCTTAACCCCTCCATGCCAGTATCAATTTCATTCCGGCATACATGTCCTCTCGGTACCGGAATTAGTTCCTCCCTGTCAGACTGGCCGCGCCTTAGGGGGCGGTTTTTTTTCGTGCCACGCTTGTAGGCAAGGGCGCCCCGCGCACACGGCGCGGCTCTGGAGGCACGCGGTAAAGCTTGAAGTGGACATCGCGGCGGATCGCACGCGACCTTGAACATAAGGTGAATTTAGACTGTTGACGACAAATATTCCGTACCTTAGCTTGCTAAAGCAATAAGTCGGCCAAGTCCGGCAGGGAGACACGGGGAAAAGGGGCTATATGGCCCCTTTTTTCTATGGGCGTTAGTGCGGCTGCTTGTCCATCTTGCCCGCGCGGAAATCCGCCTTGCGCGGCTCCTGTGCGTAATGTTTTATCCTGACAGCAGCAGCGCACCATGTTAAAGGCGCAATGAAACTTCAATGAATGACGGGGACATTATGCCCAGATTGCTTTCGATACTGACAATCGCAGCTTCCATCGGCGTCGCCGGCGCGGCATTAGCGCAGGACACAGCGACAGAAACGGCGCCTGAGACGACCGCAGCAGCAGATGCTTCAGCGACTGCAGATGCAAATGCAGTGGCTGGGGCCACCAGCACCGACGAGACCGGCGCAGCGGCACAGACCACAGAGGAAGGCGCTGCCGCCGACGGCACCTTCTCGACAGGGCGCGAGGTCGGCACTGATCAGCCTGCGGTATATGTGAAAGAGATGTTTGGCGATTGGAGCCTGCGCTGCTTCCGCAATGCGGATGGCGAGGATCCCTGCCAGCTGTACCAACTGCTCCGCGAAGCGGGGGGAAATCCAGTGGCTGAATTCAGCGTCTTTCGGATCGAAAATCAGGCCCCCGCCGTGGCAGGCGCCACTGCCATAGTGCCGCTGATAACGCTGTTGACTGAAGAGCTGAAAATCTCGGTCGATGGCGGCACAGCCAAGAGTTATCCATACCGCGTCTGCACCGAGGCCGGCTGCGTCGCGCAGATCGGCCTGACGGAGGAGGACATCGCCCAATTCAAGCGGGGCAAGACAGCGCAGATGGTGCTGGTCCCAGCGCAAGCGCCCGATCAGATTGTCCGGATCGATGTGTCGCTATCCGGATTCACCGCAGGCTTTGAAGCAGTCAGCGCGTTTACCGAGTGATCGTGGCCGCATTGGCGATGTGAAAGGGGGCAGGCCGAACTGCGTGCCCCTTTTTTTTTCGACAGGCGTGCATTTTTGAAATCTAAACTTGCCAAACAAACCTCACAGCCCACTATAGCAAGTGTAAAACGCCCCCCCCTACTCTGCCCGGCGCAACGCCAAAACAGCGTTCAACCCGCCAAAAGCGAAAGCATTGCTCAATGCGACGTCAACGTCCGCCTCACGCGCCTCGTTCGGCACGACATCCAGTGCACATTCGGGGTCCGGCTCCTGAAAGTTGATCGTCGGGGCGATTACCCCATCGCGCACAGCCATGATGCAGGCCAGCAACTCGACCGCACCCGTTCCACCGATCAGATGACCGTGCATCGACTTGGTAGACGACATCATCAGCCTGTCCGCGTGCCGACCGAACACATCGGCGACGGCGGCGCATTCCGTCTTGTCATTGGCCGCCGTGCCGGTGCCATGTGCGTTGATATACCCAACATCTTCAGGGTTCAGACGCGCGTCACGCAGCGCGCCAGATATGCAGCGCGCGGCGCCCTGCTTGGACGGCATGACGATGTCGGATGCGTCCGAGGACATGGCATAGCCGATCACCTCGGCCCACACCTCGGCGCCGCGAGCGCGAGCATGCTCGTACTCCTCAAAGACAAAGATGCCTGCCCCTTCGCCCTGCACCATACCATTGCGATTGGCCGAAAACGGCCGACACGCGTCCTTGGACATCACGCGCAGCCCCTCCCACGCCTTGACCCCGCCAAAGCACAGCATTGACTCCGATCCGCCTGTCACCATCACCGGGCAAAGGCCGCCATGTACCATTTGAAACGCCTGCGCCATCGCGTGATTGGACGACGCGCACGCCGTCGACACGGTAAAGCTGGGGCCGCGCAGCCCCCATGCCATCGAGACATGGCTGGCTGCCGCATTGTTCATCAGCTTGGGCACCACAAACGGGTGCACGCGGTTCTTGCCGTCCTCATAAACGCTGCGGTAATTCTCATCGAGGGTGGTCATCCCACCGCCCGAATTGCCCAGTACGACACCCGCGCGCAGAGACAGCTCTTCGCTAAATTCGAGACCGGATTGCGCTATGGCCTGCCGCGCTGCGATCACAGCAAACTGGGTAAACTTGTCATAGAGCGCCAGTTCCTGCCGGGTGAATGCTGCCTCGGGGTCATAGCCCTTTACCTGACCACCAATCCGGATCGACAAACGCTCCACATCGCGAAACTCCAGATCGCCGATGCCGCAGCGCCCCTCGCGCATCGCCTCAAGCGTTGACGGCACATCCTGCCCCAGCGCGTTGATCGTACCGGCACCGGTGATGACGACGCGCTTCATGACTGCTGGGCCACCAACCGCTGAACGCCAGCAACGATCGCACCGACAGTCGAAATGTCGAAATCACCTGCCGAAGGCACGTTTGCGTTGAACGGCACCGAGATATCGAACGCCTCCTCGATGGCGAATATGCTCTCGACCAATCCAAGGCTATCAACGCCCAATCCCTCCAGCGTGCTCTCCAGGGTGATGTCGCCCAGCTCCAGCATGGCCTGATTGGCGATTATGGTAATGACGCGGTCGGCAATACTCATGGGTTTGCTCCTTGGGCTAGTGGCACCGCTCTGCTCTCCTTCAATGTCACACCACACATTGGCCGCGCCCCGCGAAACAACGGCAAGCCCAGACCCATTCGGACCAGATGCCGTGACGGCCAACATGCCCGCGGGTTTCAGTCACTCTTCGTATCCTTGAAAACAGATTCCTTCAACTTCGCAATGTCCCCGACCATGCGGCCAAGGCGGCGCATATGCTTGTACATATCGATATGCGCGTCCATCTTCATCGCCGGATAGCCCAGTATCACTCGCCCGGCCGGCACGTTGGTCAGGATGCCAGTGCCACCGCCGGCGATCACCCCGTCACCGACAAACAGGTTGTCACCAACGCCGACCTGCCCGCCCAACACCACGTTATTGCCGATGCGCGCCGACCCGGCGATGCCGACCATACCGCAGAGCAGGGTGTCGCTGCCAACGGTGACATTATGACCAATATTCACAGTCGAATCGATCTTGGTTCTGTCGCCGATTATCGTGTCGCGGATGGTACCCCGGTCGATGATCGAATTCGATCCAACCTCGACATCGTCGCCCAAGCGGACGGAGCCCAGGCTGTGAATGCGGGCATATGATTGCGCCACCGCCCCCTGACTGTCGCCCAGCGAGGCGCGTGCCTTCTCGACGCTGGACACTTCGGGCGTCACAAAACTGAACCCATCGCCACCGATTACCGCGCCGGGATTGACGATCACCCGCGCGCCAATCACAGCACGCGACGAGATACGCACACCCTCGCGGATCAGGCCGTACGTGCCAATGACGGCATCTGCGCCAATAGTGGCCTGCGGACAAATCCGTGTGTGAGCGCCAATGCGTGCACGCGGGCCAATCACTGCCAACGCGCCAATATGCACGTCCTCGCCCAGCTCGGCCGTGGGGTCGATCACCGCCGACGGATGGATGCCGTTCCCCCAGCCCTCGCCGGGGTCCAACATCTGCGTCAGCGCCGCCATCGCAAAACGCGGGCGCGGTGTGACGATAGCGGCCTCCAGCCCCAGCCCCTGCCAATCCGCATCATCCCAAACAAGTGCGGCGCGGGCTCGGCTATCGGTCAGTTTTTTCGCGTATTCCGGCTTGGTCGCGAGCGCAAGATCGCGCGGTCCGGCATCCGCCGGTTCAGCGGTGCCATCGATCTGGATATCACATGCACCAACGGCCTTAGCCCCCAGCGCCTGCGCGATTTCGTCTATTGTGTAGGACATTACGCACCCCATGCTTGGCGGCGCGATATCTACCCCTGAACGGCAGGCAGCGAAACCCCCGCCTTTTGCAACGCCGCCCAGATCCGGCCATCCCGGCCATAGATATCACGACGATACTGAACCGGCCCCATCGCTGGCACCGACGCCGTGCGATAGATAATATGCACCGGAACCGTCTGGTCCAGTCTCACCTGCGTCTGGCGGCCCGAATTCAGGATTCGATCAAAATAGGGTTTAGGATCGGCCTCCTGCTTGGATAGAATCTCATACGCAAAGTCGAAGGGATCCTGCAGCCGGATACAGCCGTGGCTAAACGCGCGAACGTTGCGTTCGAACAGGCTCTTTGAAGGGGTGTCATGCAAATAGATATTATATTTGTTTGGGAACATAAACTTGACCAGCCCCAGCGCATTGCGCGTCGAAGGCGGCTGTTTCAGGTCGAACGGAAAGGTCCGCGCCGAATAGGCGTTAAAGTTGACATTGGCCCGGCTGACCTCCCGCCCGCGCGAATTATACAGCTTTAGATGGCCCACCGCGCCACGATTGCGCTGCATCTGCGGCAGGTATTCCTTGACCGTGATCGAGCGCGGGACATTCCAGACCGGATTGATCTCCAAATATTCCATCTCATCCGAAAATTCGGGACTTTCCTGACCGGTGACCTTCTTGCCTATCACGGCGCGCGTTTCGAACGTCAGCTTGTCGTCATCCATGATGCGCGCGCTGAAATCGGCGAGGTTGACCAGAACGTGGCGCTGACCGAGCGGCATGTTCAGCCAGCGCTCGCGCTCCATCGCGACCATGATCATCGGCAGGCGCTTGGATATGGGCGCGTTGATCTCGGCCATCGTCGACGCACCGGCAGTGCCGTCCGCGACCAGACCATGCGACGCCTGAAACTGCTGCACTGCTTGCTGCATGGCAAAATCGTAGCTCGCCGAGGCTGTCCGTTCAAGATAACCCATGCGCATCAGGCGGTTGCGCAGCGCCACCACACTGGCGCCAGACTGGCCGGGGGCCAGCGAAGACGCGGCCACCAAAGGCCCCCAGCCGCCAGTGGCCATCGTTTCCTCCAGCCGGGTCTTTTCGCGCATTAGGCGGGCATATTCGCCCGATTTAGGCACCAGCGCGCGAAAGAACCCTGCAGGGTTTGTGTCGGCGAAGGCGCCCAGCAGGTCCTCGACGCTGCGCTTTGGTACGTCGCGCACGATATTACTGTCCACGCTCGACGGGGTCAGCATTCCAGTCTGCATATCAGTGGAGAGGCGCAGGAAAACGCGCGACATCTCAACCTCGACCATGCCGATCTCGCGCGGTGTACGTGCGTTCCGCATCATATTCAAAAGACCCGCCGCATCATAACGGCTGGCTGGCAGGCCATGCGCGGGCGCGGCGTCTATCGCTTGAAGCAGAGCCCGGCGGCGCGCGAGGCTGCTCTCATCCTGTCCTGTCCAAATCGCGTCATACCCGCTTGTTCGGTAATGCGCAGCCAGCGCATCGTCGCGCGCAGCGCCCTCGGCGACCGCCTGTTTGAACGCGGTCACACCCGCCTGCGCTGCAAGCGGCGTGGCGAGGATCATCAGCGCGGCGGCGGTCGGCAGGATCGCGCGGAGCAGGCCAAATGTTGCAGTGAACACGGCTGAAACGATCATTTTGATCCTCCGAAGAAGTTGGTCATAAGACTAAAGTTCCGCCCAGAAAGCCCGTTACCAAGCCTCTTGTCCATCCCATTCCGCATCACGGCTGAACGCGTTGCACGACATGCGGCGCAATCGCATCAGCCCGGTGTAGCCACGCCACGCCGACCACGAAATGCGCGGATTCATGCCGAAATATGTTGAATAACGATTTTTCCAGAACCCGAACCTTGGTTAGAGATTCTTAATATGCAATAACTACAATTGCATCTGGGGATGACATAAACGCCCGCAGGCAAGCGGGCAAAAACTAGAAGCGACGGACAGGCAGGTTAATGACCGATACACCCACAAGCAAATTATCGCGGAGGGCGCTCTTTGGCGCATTCGCAGCTACCGCCCTTATGGCAGCCCCAACATACGCAAATGCATTCAGCCTTTTGCGCGGCGCTGGCGACATCCGCCGCCTTCGCATGACATCGCCCCGCACCGGCGAGCAGATTGATACCATTTATTGGATCGAAGGCGAATATATTCGTGAATCCGTGGATGAGATATCTGCCTTCATGCGCGACTGGCGCTCGGACGCGGTCAAGAATATTGACATCCGCACGATTGATATCATGGCCGCCTCGCACAACATGCTCGACACGACCGAACCCTACACGCTGCTGTCAGGCTACCGCACACCGCACACCAATTCGATGCTGCGCAGCAAGTCCGGCGGCGTCGCCAAAAACTCGCTCCACCTTAAGGGACAAGCCGCCGATCTGCGTCTTGGCTCCCGCTCAGTCGGGCAGATGGGCAAAGCGGCGATGGCGTGCCGCGCGGGCGGCGTTGGCAAGTACTCCCGCTCGAACTTCGTCCATATGGACTGCGGTGTTGTGCGCAGCTGGGGCGGCTAATCTGACCTGCACTGCCGGGCCATAGCATAACGGCAACGGCCCGGTTCCAGAGCAGGAAGTGTCAGATGAGTACGGGCTATTTCGGCGTTTTTGCCTTGATCCCATACGCCACTCGATGATAAATGAAATCTCGTGGCGGGTATGGTGAAAAGGTATCACGGCAGCTTCCCAAGCTTTAGTTACGAGTTCGATTCTCGTTACCCGCTCCATTCCTTTATCATGTACCCTTGAACGTCTGTCCCTGTGGTGGTTCAACCTTAGGGATGTCGCATCTGCTAGTAACATCCCTCATCATCCTCTTTGGTAGCGGCGCGGCCTTTGCGGCGCAGGCTCAGATGATCCCTCTCCCTTTTATGCTGGGCCCGTTGATCGCCGTCGCTGCGCTGGCAAGTAGCCCGGCATCGGCCAGATTACCTAATGAATACCGATTCCCTGCACTGCTCCGCCAAGGTTTCATCGCCATCATCGGGCTGATGATCGGTGCGCAAGTCACGCCAGAGCTGTTTGCAAACGCGCCGCACCTTGCGCTCAGTATTGGGGCGCTGACCGCATTCGTGTTGCTCGCACTTGCGGGTAATTACGTGTTGTTCCGCCGCATCGGCGGGTATGACCGTGCCACTGCATTCTATGCCGCCGCACCTGGTGGACTTTATGAAAGCATCGCCCTTGGCGAGGCAGCGGGCGCCGATATGCCGCGTTTGATGACCCAGCAGTTTCTACGGATCATCGTGGTTGTCACAGTGTTACCTGTGGGCCTGTCGTTCTACCTGGGCGGGCCTGTGGGCAGTGCGGCTGGCCTCAGCTTTGCGCACGGACCGGTACCATGGAGCGCGCTGCCTTGGCTTGTGCTGGCCGGACTTGCGGGATGGTTGCTGGGACGCGCGTTGCGCCTGCCCGCGCCGCAGCTGACCGGACCGCTCGTGGTGGCAGCGGCATTGAACCTGATGGGGTTGGTGCATCTCGACGTGCCGACATGGCTGGTCAGCGTCGCGCAGGTCATAATCGGCTGCGCACTCGGGATCCGTTTTGCCGGGATTGCGCGCGGCCTAATCCTGCGCGGCGCGGCGATGGCGGCGGCCTCAGTGGCCGGAATGCTGGTACTGGCGGCGGTTATCGCAGCGCTTTTGCGCCCGATGATGGGCGAGGCGTTCGATACCCTGCTCATTAGCTTCGCGCCGGGTGGAATCACTGAAATGGGGCTGATCGCACTTAGCCTCGCCGCGAATCCGGCCTTCGTGACGCTGCATCACATCGTGCGGATATTGATTACTGTGGTGGCAATGGCGGCGCTTGGTCCACGCCTGCGGCTGAAATAATCAGCCGACCTTCTCCTCCAGTGCCAACCATTCTTCTTCGGCCGCCCTCAGCGCCGCTTGCCGGGCAGTCAACGCCTCTGTCGCCTTACGAAACTTAACTGGCTCACGGGTAAACAACCCCGGGTCAGCCATCAGATCTTCCAGTTTACTAATTTCTGCCTCCAGCTTGGCAATAACCTGCGGCAGTTCGCCAAGCCGGTGCTTTTCGGTAAAGCTGATCTTGGGCGCTTTCTCTTTTGCTACCGGAGCATTGCCCTTTGATTTTGACGTGGTAACGCTTGATTCGGCCTCTGGCGCACCCGATTCCAGCCTCTGCGCGCGGTAATCCGACCAACCACCAGCATACGCGGTGGCACGGCCATTCCCCTCCATCGCGATGGTGGTGGTGGCGACGCGGTCCAGAAAATCCCGGTCATGGCTGACCAGAATGATGGTGCCATCATAGCCATCCAATAGCTCCTGCAATAGATCTAGTGTCTCGATATCCAGATCGTTCGTCGGTTCGTCCAGCACCAGAAGGTTGCTCTCGCGGGCCATCAATTTGGCCAGCAAAAGTCGCGCCTTTTCACCGCCCGATAGCGACCGAACGGGCGCGCGCGCCTGCGCCTCATCAAAGAGGAACTCTTTGAGATAGCCGATCACGTGACGCGGCGATCCACGTACAAGGATCTGGTCCGCCTTGCCAGACACGCGCATATCCGGATCGCCAGTCAGCGAATCCCACAAGGTCATGTTTGGGTCCAGCTGCGCACGCGCCTGATCGAACACGGCCGGTACCAGGTTGGTCCCAAGGCTGATCGTTCCACTATCGGGCTGCTCGGTGCCCAGCAGCATGTTCAGCAGAGTCGTCTTGCCCACACCATTTGGGCCGACCAGCGCCACACGGTCGCCGCGCTGCATTTTCAACGAAAAGTTGGAGAGAATTACCTTGCCGTCATAAGCCTTCGATATTCCAATAGCTTCGACCACTTTCTTGCCCGATTTTGGCCCTGCATCCAGCGCCATCGCAGCTGCGCCCTGACGCTTGATCTGAGACGACCGTTCAGCACGCAGATCCTGTAACGCACGGACGCGGCCCTGATTGCGCTTGCGCCGCGCGCTGATGCCCTCAACGGCCCAGCGGGCTTCGGACTTGATCCTGCGGTTCAGCTTGTGACGGGACTGGTCCTCATCCTCCCAGACCTTGTCGCGCCATTCCTCGAAATGGGCGAAACCTTTTTCCTGCCGCCGCACCATTCCCCTATCGATCCAGAGGGTTGCACGGGTGAGTTCGCGCAGGAATGCGCGGTCATGGCTGATCAGCACATAGGCGGTGCGTGTGTCTTTAAGCGTCTGCTCCAGCCAGGCGATCGCCTCAATATCCAAATGGTTCGTCGGCTCGTCCAGAAGCATAAGCTCCGGCGCCTCGGCCATCAGTTTGGCCAATGCGGCGCGGCGCCGCTCACCCCCCGAGGCAGTTGAAACAGCGCGTGCGGGGTCGAATTTGAGGCCCTCGCCCGCCATGTCGACGCGATACATCTCAGCTGGATCCAGCTCGCTGCCGGCGAAATCGCCAAGCGTTGCGAAACCGACCATGTCGGGCTCCTGCTCCATATAGCCGACCGAGGCCGCGGGCGCGACGGTGCGCGCGCCTGCGTCCGCCTCAACAAGGCCGGCCATGACCTTCATCAGGGTGGATTTGCCCGATCCGTTGCGCCCAACCAGCGCGACACGGTCGCCCGGTTGAACGACCAACGATAGGTCAGAAAATATAGGATCTCCCCCAAAGGTGAGGGAGATATCCGAGAGTTGCAAAAGGGGAGGACGTGCTGCCATGGGCGCCCGCTATAGCGCTGCGCCGTCGCCGTCAAGCACTGCACGCAGCAGGCGCTGCCGCGCGGGCGGGATCGCTGCGATTTCGAGGCCAGTAAAGACATGCAGAGTGTTCATCTCAGGATCGACCACAGCGTGATCGCTAACCCAGCCCCCCATGCCCAGATAGCTGCGCAAGAGGGGCGGCACGGCAGCAAACGACCTGCGCGGGTCCTCCGTAGCGCCGCCGCCGGCCAGCGGCACGGTCTGCGCAGCACAGACTACCGGCGCCCACACAGCAGGCGCCAGATGACCGCGCGCCAAGGCGGCGAAGGCGCCCCGATAGGGCGCGGGATCTGTACCGCAAAAGGACGTGCAGCCAAACAGCATCCCGACGTTTCCTGCATCCACATGCGCCGTGATCGCGCCCCATGCGACGCGCAGAATATCCGGATCGCGGGCAGCGGGATGGATGCAGAATCGCCCCAGCTCGGTCATTGGCGACGGATATCTAGTCAGTGCAGATAAATCGTAGAACTGCGCCGAATAGCTGCGTCCGATACCGCACCCATTCGCCAGTGGCAAAAGGCGGAAGCACCCAGCAATCAGGTTGAGCCGGGTATCCTCGACCAGCATATGGGTGCAAATATCGTCAAACGCGTCCACATCAGGTGCGCCAAGGCCAAACCCCGCGCCACGCAGCGCTTGCGCCGCACGCAGATCGGCCTCGCAATTGGCGGCGCGCACGGTATAGCGACGTGTGCTGGGGGGCGTGGATGGGGCAGCCGGGTCTGCTTGCATTTTGGCGTGCTCCGCCGCATGGCCGCCCGGACGGGGATGTCCGCGGTGAAAACCTAGAAGAAGTCGGCTGGATTCAAATTGCCGATGTTGCCCAGAATCTGCCGCAAGAAGCCCTTGCTCTGCACGCTGGACGTGGTGACACGCCGCGACAGCGGCACGACATTGCCATCCCGCAAGTCGAAGCGTTCGATATTCGCGATCACGTTCTGCTGGTCAAAACTGATCGCCAACACCTGCCGCTCGATCACTTCCGGATTGTACATGCCAAAATTCTTAACCCTGCTGCGCACGTAATAATAATCGCCCGCCGACAAAACGCCTGATGCCGACGGTGCCCCGATCACATCATCGACTGTCGCGCGCGTATCGACGCCCGGCACCAGTTGGGCAAGATCCTCATCTGGAGGAACATATCCATGATTCTGGTAGGTTGCGGTGCAGCCTGCGAGCGCGCCCAGGCAAACCACGGCCAGCGCCGTGCATAAGGCCTTAAGCGAAAAATCGGTCCCGAACATGACTGCCCTCTTGCATCCCGGCCCGTTGGCCTTTTATCCCGCATATAGACGTTTCATTCCGCTTACAACAATGAGCCCCACAGGTTCAAGAAAGGAAGCGACCCGCAATGGCCAAGCCGCTGACCGAGATCACTGCACTTCGTGTGTCCGAACTGCCCAAAGGCGCCTCCCTGCCCTTCGATATTGTGCCGGACGCCACCGCACGCGCGCAGATGGCAGACGCTCTCGGCGTTCTGGCGCTGCGCAAGCTGACGTTTCGCGGAGAGTTGGCACCGCTAGGCCGCCGCGATTGGCAACTGACCGCCCTGCTGGGGGCGACAGCGCAGCAGGCCTGCATCGTCACGCTGGAACCCATGACAAGCCGCGTCGACGTTCGCGTCCAGCGCCGATTCCTCTCTGACATGCCCCATACCGAAGAATTGGAGCCAACGCCCGATGACGGCGTGCCAATGCCCGAGGACGACGCCGAAGAGGCGCTGGGCGCTATCATCGATCTGGGCCGTATCTTGATCGAAGCATTGGCACTGGCGCTGCCCGATTATCCGCGCAAGGACGGCGCAGAATCTGCGGGCGTTGCCGCCGCACCGCCGGGCGTCGCTCCGCTCGATGATGACGCCGTCAAGCCATTTGCCGGCCTCGCCGCGCTCAAGGCCCGGATGGACGGCAACGAATAAATCTGTAGCCGGATCGGACCGATCCAGCGGCGCATCGACGGGTTAGTGTGCGAGAATTCGCTTGCGATGGTGCCAATTCGCTGTATTTTCACTCTCTCACCGGAATTCGGGGTTGTATCTGCGGCGCTTGAGCGATTATGAGCCGCAGAACCTTATGTAAACAGGGCCGCATCGGCCCATCAAGAATTGGGATCGCGACATGGCTGTCCAGCAAAACAAAGTATCGAAATCACGCCGCAACAATCGCCGCGCACATGACGCCCTCAGTGGCGCCAACCCAAATGAGTGCCCGAACTGCGGTGAACTGAAGCGCCCCCATCACGTATGTTCGGCCTGCGGCCACTACGCCGATCGCGAAATCATCGCGATGGCGGATGAGATTGATCTGGACGAAAACGCAGCCTGATCCTTGCCTCACCGGGAGCGCAAGCCCTGGCGGCTTGCGCTGACCGGACACTTTATCGAGGATGGATTGTCCGCATGATCGCGCGTGCAGATAGCATACCGGCTAGCAAGCCGGACTCTGCATCAGAGCAGAAAGACTCTGCCAGCGCTTCCATGCGCCGGACGAGTGGAAAAGATGCGTCGGTGGCCAAAACGCCCGTCGCGAAGGCAGAAAATCGTCCTCACATCTCGTTCAAAGGCAAGATCGTGTTATCGGTTGATGCAATGGGTGGAGATCTGGGCCCGGCGACAGTCGTGGCCGGTATCGCGGCAAGCGCTGCCAAAAACTCAAATATAGCATTTATTTTGCACGGCCCTGAGGCAGAACTTGAGCCAATCGTCGTCAAGCATCGTGCGCTCTTGGGCTGCTGTACAGTTCGTGATGCACGCGGCGTCGTTACAATGAACGATAAGCCGGCCCATGTTGCACGCCACGGCAAGGATACTTCGATGTGGTCCGCACTCGAATCGGTGCGGGCGGGCGAGGCGACGGTTTGTGTTTCCTGCGGCAACACCGGCGCGCTGATGCTGATGTCGGTCCTGCGTTTGCGCCGCCTGCCCGGTATCTACCGGCCGGCCATCGCCGTGATGTGGCCCTCGCGCAATCCTCAAGGCTTTAACCTGCTTATGGATGGTGGCGCCGATATCAGCGCCGATGCCAAGGATCTGATGCAATACGCGTTGATGGGCGCCTCCTATGCGCGCACCGGGCTGGGCGTCGCGCGGCCCCGTATTGGGCTGCTGAATGTCGGCACCGAAGAACATAAGGGACGGGCCGAGCTGCGCGAGGCGCATGACCTGATAACAGCACATGCACGCGGCGCCGATTACGATTTCATAGGCTTTGTCGAGGGCCGCGACCTGCCGGGCGATAATGTCGACGTAATTGTCACCGATGGATTTACTGGCAATGTCGCGTTGAAAACCGGTGAAGGTACTGCCAATCTAATTGCCGATCTGCTGCGAGAGGCATTTCAGTATTCACTGCTGTCGCGCATCGCCTCGGTTCTGGCATACCCATCTCTACGCCGACTGAAAAAGCGGATCGATCCACGCCGCGTCAACGGCGGTGTGTTTTTAGGACTCAACGGCACGGTCGTCAAATCACACGGCGCAGCGGATGCCACCGGGGTCTCAGCGGCTGTCAAACTGGCATTCGAGCTGGCCCAGAGTGGATTTTCGGACAAGCTGGCCGCGCGCGTCGCGTCTGCCACCCTGCCCGCCACAAATGAAACAAGCGGCAACGGCGACACGCCGGAGAAATCACAATGATCCGCCGCGCTGTTCCCATTGGTATTGGGCATTACCTGCCCGACCGCATTGTGCCAAACAGCTATTTCGAGTCGTTGGTCGATACTAGCGACGAATGGATTCGGAGCCGGTCCGGCATCGAGCGGCGCCATTTTGCCGCCGAGGGGCAGATGACATCCGATCTGGCGACACGCGCCGCACGCGGCGCACTTGACCACGCCGGCATCACGGCAGACGATATCGACGGCATCATCGTCGCCACATCCACGCCTGATCTGACGTTTCCATCCGTTGGCACAATGGTGCAGGCCGAGCTAGGCATGACACGCGGCTTTGCCTTCGACGTGCAGGCGGTCTGCGCAGGCTTCATTTATGCGCTATGCAGCGCGAACGCGATGATCGTATCGGGCCAAGCCGACCGGATGCTTGTTATTGGCGCCGAAACGTTCAGCCGCATCATGGACTGGACCGACCGCAGCACATGCGTGCTATTCGGAGACGGCGCAGGCGCGCTGATCCTTGAGGCGCAGGACGGCCGCGGCACGAACGAAGATCGCGGCATCCTGTCGACCGATCTCAACTCTGACGGGCGCTACCGCGAGATGCTGTATGTCGATGGCGGCGTATCCTCGACGGGTACAGCTGGAAAGCTGCGGATGCAGGGTAACCCACTGTTTCGCCAAGCAGTCGAAAAGCTCAGCCAGACAGCCGAAACTGCGCTGAAACGAACCGGACTGACAGCAGATGATGTCGATTGGATCGTGCCGCATCAGGCCAATATCCGTATCATTCAAGGCACCGCCAAAAAGTTGGGTGTCCCGATGGAGCGCGTCATCCAGACGGTTCAGGATCACGGCAACACCTCTGCTGCGTCGATTCCCCTCGTTATGTCGGTCGGCGTTGCGGCAGGCCAGATAAAGCGCGGTAATCTGATCCTGAGCGAGGCTATTGGCGGCGGTCTGGCATGGGGTGCTGTCGCGCTGCGCTGGTAGTGCCGCAAATGAGCCGCTAACCCACTTAAACAGCCGCTTCCAAGTCATTGTAATTGACTCGCAAATTCCTTCGGCCATATTGTTATCCAAAACCAATCGGGGGATAAATATGACTGATAAGACTTTAACACGCATGGACTTGAGCGAAGCCATTTTTCGCGAGGTTGGCCTATCACGTAATGATTCGTCGCAACTGGTTGAGAGCGTGCTGGTACATATGTCGGACGCGCTAGTGCGCGGCGAGCAGGTCAAAATTTCGTCCTTTGGCACATTTTCGGTCCGCGAAAAGTCCGCACGTGTTGGCCGTAATCCAAAGACCGGCGAAGAGGTGCCGATCAATCCGCGTCGCGTGCTAACCTTTCGCCCTTCGCACCTGATGAAGGATCGCGTGGCCGCCGGCAACAAGCGCTAGAGTTCAAACATGCCCAAATCCGCAGACGCCTTTCGCACGATCAGCGAAGTTGCAGACTGGCTAGGCATTCCCGCCCATGTCCTGCGATTTTGGGAGAGTAAGTTCACTCAGGTAAAGCCAGTCAAGCGGGCCGGTGGACGACGCTATTACCGCCCAGTCGATATGCAATTGCTGGGCGGCATCCGCAAGCTGCTGCATGACGAGGGCATGACGATCAAGGGCGTGCAGAAGATCATGCGCGATCAAGGCATGCGGCACGTTGCTGCCATGTCTCCCCCTCTGGACGCGGATCTTGAAGCCGCCGTTGCTGAGATCGCGCTGGACGTACCCGACGCCGAAGAAGAACCACGCGGCCAGGTCGTAAGCTTTGGGCGTCCACAGTCCGACACACCCGATTCGGAGAAAGCGCCGCAGCAAGAAATTCCGGCAGCGCAGCCGCAAGTCGTTGATGCCGCGCCATATACCGCCCCTGATGAGGATAAAGGTCAACCTGCAACTGCGCCCGCGGCAGTCACCAAGCAGACCACAGACGAACCCCCAGTGCCGCAAGAGGAGAGCCTCGACGCGGCAACTACGACGCCAGCGGATGATGACAACAGTGCAGCCGAACAAACGCCTCGAGAGCCCGTGACCATAGATCTCCCGCTTGAAGAGAAAGACGTCGGCACGGCCCCGTCTGACGCGCCGTTAGAGAAAAGCCCCGCAAGCGAAGCGCCTGCCGCAAACAGCACCACCAGCCCGGTGGATACGGCCACAGCCCCCGTCAAAAGTAGCACAGAAGAAGATAATCCGGTTGACAAAAGAAGCGAAAAAGATTCGCTTGAAATTGCTCCACTGGATCGGATGGTGCAGCCCGCTGATCCGGAGGATGGGGACGAGGCGACCCAACCCGCGACCAGCACCAGCCCCGTTTCCCAGCCGAGCATCACGCCTATTGATACACCCGACGATCCGGGCGACACGGAGCCAGCGCCGCCCTCGGTACTGACCCAGTTGGCCGGCATCAGCCGCTCGCACCCACGCCAAGAGCGCGCGCGGCTGGCCAACATTACCGGCCGCCTCACCGATCTCAGAGCGCGTATGTCCAACGGTGGCAGTCCGCGTTGAACCACAATGCGAAAAATGGGAATTACTCCTTGTCCCTGCCTGAAAAACAGGTATTACGAAATGATAGTCGGGCTATAGCGCAGCCTGGTAGCGCGTCCGTCTGGGGGACGGAAGGTCGCAGGTTCGAGTCCTGCTAGCCCGACCAAAATACCCCCAATTCTACCCAAAATCGCCCTACCAGATAATAAGTTTGCCGATGGCGAGCGCGTCCAGTTTGGATATCGCGGCAATTGCAAGCCACAGTCCTAGTGGGTATCAAACCCTAACCCCCGAAAGGATGCAGCGATGACCGGGGTCCTCTCCAGCCAGCAACTAAAATACATGATCGCAGAGCACTCCATTCTGGCCGATCCCGCCGTGATGCCTGCGCAAATTCAGCCGGCGAGCCTAGATCTGCGCCTTGGTACCATCGCCTACCGTGTGCGCGCTTCGTTTTTGGCAGGTCAGGGTCGCACCGTCGCTGACCGGCTGTCCGAGTTTGAGATGCATCGCATCGACCTGACGCCCGGCGCCGTGCTGGAAAAGGGCTGCGTCTACGTCGTGCCGCTGATGGAATCTCTGGCTCTCCCCGCGCATATTAAGGCGTCGGCGAACGCAAAATCGTCCACCGGCAGGCTAGACCTGCTAACGCGGGCAATCACCGATGGTGGCGCAGAGTTTGACCGAATCCCGCCCGGCTATCACGGCCCACTCTATGCGGAGATCTGCCCGCGCTCGTTCTCGGTGCTGGTGCGTCCCGGGATGCGGCTGAACCAGATCCGCTTCAGCAGCGGGGATGCCGTGCTAAACGACGGCGCACTGGCGGCACTGCATGCGTCCGACAGATTGGTCGATTCGGAGCCAATGATCGATGATGGTCTCGGCTTTTCCGTTGATCTGAAACCGCAGTCCGGCACTTTGGTCGGCTACCGGGCCAAGCCACATACAGGCGTGATCGATCTGGACAATATTGGCCATTACGCGACCCCAGACTACTGGGAAGAGGTCCATTCGGATCGCGGCCAAATCATCCTCGATCCAGGCGCGTTCTACATCCTCGTCAGCCGCGAGGCGGTGCATATCCCGCCGGCCTATGCCGCTGAAATGGCACCTTATCTGGCGATGGTAGGGGAGTTTCGCGTGCATTACGCCGGGTTCTTCGACCCCGGCTTCGGGCATGACGCCGCAGGCGGCACCGGATCGCGCGGCGTACTTGAGGTGCGCTGCCACGAGGCACCATTCGTGCTGGAACACGGCCAGATCGTTGGTCGATTGATATACGAGCGTATGAGCCAGATACCGGACACCCTGTACGGCGTCGGTCTCAACTCTAATTATCAGGGTCAGGGTCTAAAGCTATCAAAGCATTTCAAGGCGCTTTGACGCGCCCTGAATGTAATGCATTACCTACATCCGGCCTATGCGGCGGGCGATCTTCATCGTGCTGCTCGCGCGTTTCTGAGTCGCTTTTGTGTCGGGTGCAGCACTATCTGCCTTACCCTTGTTCATCCGCTTGCCGACTGCGCCGATACCGGCATTAACTCCGCTCCGCATCACGCGGCGCATGATCATACGCATAACCATGTTAATCATCGAATTGACGTTCATTGCGCCCTCCTGCTTTTTTCCTCGTTTCGAACATGTAACATAGAATAAAGGAATTTTCAGGGCATATCCCGATTATTCCTCGAATAGCTCGCTCTGATCACCCTCTCCAAGAGGCAGTTCCTCCTCCTCCTTGCCAGCCGGCGCGCCCGGCATAGACGCGGGGGGCAGGCGACTGTCCAGGAGACCGGCAGATCGCAGCTCCTTGAGACCCGGCAAATCGCGCGCGCTTTCCAACCCGAAATAGCCAAGAAATCCGTCAGTTACCACAAACGTCACCGGACGCCCCGGTGTCATCCGGCGGCGACCAAAGCGGACCCATTCCATCTCCAGCAGCTGGTCAACCGTGCCCCGGCTGACCGACACGCCACGAATTTCCTCGATTTCGGCGCGGGTGACAGGCTGGTGATAGGCGATGATCGCAAGGGTTTCGATCGCGGCGCGGCTCAATTTGCGGATCTCTGCCGTCTCGCGCTCCATCAAGAAGCCTAGATCGAGGGCGGTGCGCATCGCGTAGCCATCACCGACGCGCACTAGGTGAACACCGCGTCCTGCATAGCGCTTGCGCAGATGCACCAGCGCCTCGGCGGCGTCGCAACCATGCGGCAGACGTGCCTCTAGATCACGAACCGAAACCGGCTCAGTCGCCGCGAATATCATAGCCTCAATCATGCGCTCCTGCTCGGCCATCGATGGTGCAGAGAACATACCTTCTTTCTTGTCTTCAGTATCTTCAGCCACGTTCATGATCCCGTCTTTTGACTTGGATCGGGGCAAACGCCTCGACCTGTCGCAGCTCAATCCGGCCCTCCTTGGCCAGTTCCAGAGATGCGGCGAAGGTCGAGGCGGCAGCAGACCGGCGACGCGCCGGATCAGTGCCGAACCCGTCAGGCAGGTAAGTGGAAATATCCGTCCACTCTCCAGCGAACCCGATCAGTCCGCGCATTCTATCAAGCGCCTGCTCGAGCGAGAATATCGCTTCGCGGTCCATCGAATAGGGGCGAAATTCGTCACGCGTGCGCGTGCGCGCGTAGGCCTGCATCAGGTCCAGAAGCGAGGCTGTATGGGTGATGCACTGTGTGCGCGTGACACTCTCGGGTGCGCCACGCCCAAAGAAGTCGCGCCCCATACGGCCGCGCGCCATCAGCTGGGCGGCGACGTCGCGCATGGCTTGCAAGCGCTCCAACTGAAAGGCTAAATGAGCGGCTAGATCCTCGGCCGACGGCCCTTCATCAGCGGGATCTGGGGGCAGCAGCAGGCGGGATTTCAAAAACGCCAGCCATGCGGCCATAACAAGATAGTCAGCAGCAAGCTCCAGCCTGATCTTGCGAGCTTTCTCGACAAACTCAAGGTATTGTTGGGCGAGTTGCAGCACACTGATACGGCGCAGATCCACCTTTTGTGTGCGGCTCAGCGTCAGCAGTAAGTCCAGCGGCCCCTCATACCCGTCAACATCGACGATCAACGCCTCAGTGACCAGCCTCTCTGCGGCACCGGCCCGCCGGTCGTCCCAGTCGTCATTCGCCATATGCCAGTCCACCGCCCATGGCGTACAGTTTTGCCTCAAGCGCCGAAATGTCAACCATAGTGGGGGCTCTGCGCGCGGCCAGAGCGGCCTCGGCGCGAGCCTGCCCGGCGGCACTGAGGCGCCCTGCGGCATCCGCAACTGCGCGGCGCGCCTCCAGTGAAGCGTTACAGAGCAGCGCAACATCGCAGCCCGCCTCCAAAGAGGCGCGCGTGATATCCACCAGACTACCGTTGAGCGCCTTCATCGAAATATCGTCCGTCATGATCAGCCCGTCAAAGCCAATATCGTCGCGAATAAGCCGCATCATCTTGGGGGACACCGTCGCCGGCAGATCGTCGATCGCAGCGTAGACCAGATGCGCAGTCATGCCCATCGGCAAATCGTTCAGCATCTTGAAGGGCGTAAAATCGCAAGCTGTCAGTGCAGCGAGGTCATCTGTCACCACCGGCAGATCCAGATGACTGTCGGCCTGCGCGCGGCCGTGGCCGGGGATATGTTTCAATACCGGAAGGACGCCGCCATCCAGCAGGCCATCCGTCACGGCGCGGCCCAGTTCCGCGACGCGGACCGGATCGGTGCCATAGCAGCGATCCCGGAGGAAAGGATGGGTTTGCGGCCCCGCCACATCAACGAGCGGCGCGCAGTTACTATCGATGCCAAGGGCATGCAATTCATGCGCAATGATCCGATAGCGCAGATACATCGCGTCGACGGCACTGTCGCCCGTCGCCTCGATATGGGACAGCGACGCAGGCCAATTACGCCATATCGGCGCGCGCAGACGCTGCACGCGACCGCCCTCTTGATCGACGGTGATCGGCGCGTCGCGGCCAACAGCATCACGCATCTCCGCGCAAAGGGCGCGCACCTGATCTGGGCTATCCACGTTGCGAGCAAAGAGGATGAAACCGAACGGATCAGCCTCGGCAAAAAAGCGCTTTTCGTCCACGCTAAGTCTGTGGCCATCCGCATCGAGGATGGTCGCGCCAAATTGGGTCATGGCCCTACTCCGTAGATTGAATTTACCGCGTAACGACTGGGATACATTCAGCTTTTTCGGCTACAAGCGCCGAGCAAAAGCGCCGAGCGTCAGCCAAGTCATCAAAGCCCATTGCGCGCAGGCGGTAGAAGGTACGCCCGCCACTAGTCGCCCGTTGGATGACGCGGTCCTTATCGTTGAGGTATTCCTCAAAGCGGGTGCCAAGGCGACCCCATTCCGCGCGCGCAATGTCTTCGCTGGCGAAGGCGCCCAACTGGGCAAGGCGCGTGCCGGTGGCGATACTGTCTGGGTCGATATCGCGTGTGCCCGTGCCTGGCGCGGCGGCAGCGACTTGCTGGATGTTACTCAGATCTGCCGGGCGCGCGCGCGGGCGCAGCGATGTGGCGATGCTTCCGGAAGGCGGCGGCGCCTCTTCTAAACCGTCTGCGATCTCTTCTTCCTCGGCGCCGGGCAAACCGACATTCGGCGCATCATCGAGCGCTGCCATAGGCGCGATACCCTCGCTAAGCACCTCGGCGAGGGCCAACATCTCGTCCGTGGCGGCGTCCGAAGTGGGTGGGCCAACCTCAGATGCCTGTGCGACCTTGCCGACGGCTGGTTCGGGTGCCTGACTGCGCGCCTCCTGCGCGCGGGGCGCTTCGGGCGCGCCCGGCGCGTCCTCATCGCTTAGCTCCAGAGGGGCAGGCGCGAGAATAAGCTCATCGGGAGCTGCGCGGGCGGTGCCTTTTGCGGCCACATCATTGACTGAAAGTCCCTGATTGAGCGCTTGCCTACCGCCGGGATCGTCGGGCTGGATGCGCATCGGCCCTTGGGCCGCGCGGATCACCGGCACGCCGCTGACATCACGGACTAGTAGTTTATAACCCCAGACACCGAGGCCAATTACCAGACCAACCGACACGATCGAGCCGAGGGCGTAAGTTACGCGCGATACGGGGCTTTGCGGTTTACCACCATCACAGCGGGCCTCAGTATGGGCCGTGCCATAAGCATCGCCAGCACTGCCATCCGACGCATTATGCGCTTGAAAATCTGCCATGTCCCGCCTCTCGCCGTCCGGCGCAATGCGCTGCCGGGTGTGAAATCTGCCTCATTGCATTCCGGCGGCGTACGTTTTTTAACGCATCTCTTCAGCCGGAGTGACCCCCAAGATACCCAAACCCGCAGAAATGACAACGCTTGCGGCCCGTGCAAGGGCAATTTTGGCCTGAGACGTGGCCGGATCGCTAGCTTGAACGAAGCGCAGTTCAGGCAATTCGTGTCCCCTATTATAGAGTGAGTGCAGATCCGAGGCCAGATCATAGAGGTAGAAGGCAACGCGGTGGGGCTCATTGGTGCGACCCGCAATCTCAACCAGACGGGGCCATTCGGCAATCTTGCGCGCCAACACCAGCTCGGCTTCATGTGCGATCAGGCTCAGATCCGCGCCCATCAGCCCAGTATCCGACACGTCGATGCCCAGTCCCTCTGCCTTGCGCAGGGCCGAGCGGATGCGCGCGTGAGCGTATTGCACGTAAAAGACCGGGTTTTCTTTGGCCTGCTCCAGCACCTTGTCAAAGTCGAAATCGAGGGGCGCGTCGTTTTTGCGTGTCAGCATCACAAACCGCGTGACGTCCGCGCCGACCTGATCGACGACATCGCGCAGGGTGACGAACGTCCCTGCCCGCTTGGACATCTTGAACGGCTCACCATTCTTCCACAGTTTTACCAATTGGGTCAGCTTGATTTCCAACGGCACTTTGCCATCCGACAGGGCCGAAACAGCGGCCTTCATACGCTTGACATAGCCACCGTGATCAGAGCCAAAGACGTCGATCAGCAGGTCGTAGCCACGTGTGACCTTGTCATAGTGATAGGCGATGTCGGGCGCGAAGTAGGTCCACGCGCCATCTGATTTGCGGACGGGCCGGTCCACGTCGTCGCCATGCGCGGTCGAGCGGAAGAGCGTCTGCTCGCGCGGCTCCCAATCCTCGGGCAGTTTGCCCTTGGGCGGCGCCAGTACGCCCTCGTAGATCAGACCCTTGTCGTCGAGCGACTGGATCGCCTCTTCGATCAGGCCGGTGCCGTAGAAAGATTTCTCAGACGAAAACTTGTCCATCTCGACGCCGAGCGATTTCAGATCAGCGCGGATTAGATCCATCATCGCATCGGTCGAGTAGCTGCGCAATTCGGCCAGCCATACGTCTTCGGGTTGGTCGACCCACGCATCACCAATTTTTTCCTTCAGCGCCTTGCCTGTCTCGATCAGGTAGTCGCCGGGGTAGGTGCCATCGGGGAAATCGACAGCGCGGCCATGCGCTTCAAGGTAGCGCAGATAGACCGACCGCGCGAGCGTATCAACCTGCCCACCGCCGTCGTTGATGTAATATTCACGGGTGACATCATAGCCGTTGAAATCAAGCAGGCTGGCCAGTGCATCGCCAAACACGGCGCCGCGCGTGTGGCCTACATGCAAGGGGCCCGTGGGGTTGGCGCTGACATATTCGACGTTGACGCGGACGCCCTGCCCCATGTTCGACCGGCCAAATTCGGCGCCAGTGCCCAGAACGCTGCGCAGCACTTCGCGCCAGCAATCAGGCGCAAGGCGCAGGTTCAAAAAGCCTGGTCCAGCGATCTCGGCTCTGTCTATACGAGCGTCCTTAACAAGCGCGGCTGCCAGCGCGTCGGCGATGGCGCGCGGCTTCATCCCGGCAGGTTTGGCCAGAACCATCGCCGCATTGGTGGCCATGTCGCCATGCGCGGGATCGCGGGGCGGCTCGACCGTGACATTGCCCAGATCCAGCCCAGCGGGCAGCGTGCCATCCGCCGTAAGCTCCGCCAGCGCCTCCACGACGACGGCCCGGATATCGTTGAATAGGTTCATTGCAATCATTCCCTCAATTGCGCCCCGGTTTAGCATCAAGGCGCGGCGCGTCAATCCGCCGTTCCGCCTTGGGCGGCGCTCGCCCTCTTGCCAGTCGTATTACCTGCCTCCTCGGCGGCAGCAGCCTGCGCGGCCTCGTCGCCGCTGCGCTCTGCTGCCTCAACCGTGCGATTTGGCGCGGGGGACAGGGCCAGCAGGCGCATCCCTGCACTGGCCTTTAGCACCGCGTCTGCTGCCAAAATGCGCATGTTGCTGCCCGGTGTGATCTCGGCCAGCGGAATCGACGAGGGGTTGTCGGCGTGCCAGTCATCAAGGCAATACTCCTCGGTCAGGCTGGTCGCGCGGATTTCCCAACCTTGCTGCATATAGCGCCCCAACTCGCGATAGCGCAGGCCGCTCGCGATATTGCGCCCGCCCAATGTCACAGGCAGGGCGCGGCGCGCCTGTTCCTGCTTGGCCCGGCGCAGCTGGAACACATGCTCGCGGCCAAATTCAGGCGCAAGATCGGTGGCGACCAGCGTGTTGTAGGCGTCATTGTCAGAGGTCGCGACAACGCGGTCAAAGCTGATGAATTCGACCCCATGCTCGGCCCCATCGGACAGGATATCACCGATAAAGATGGGCAGCCCGGCCGCGCGCGCGCTCCGCAGGCGGGCACGGTTCGCATCGGCGATCAGCACCGGGATTTCTTCGGTCTGCAAGGCGGCAGCGAAGGCGGCAGAAAAACGCGACCCCCCGACAAAGATCACGCCGGGCACATGCGCGCCCGCAAGCCCCAGCGACCTGGCAATGGGCCGGAGCGTAAAGCCGTGCAACACGACGGTAGCTGTTCCATCCCGGACGATCACATAGACCCTCGCCGTTCTGCTCTTTTCATGGCAAGATCGGTGCTACGCGAGGCTCGAGACGGGGACAGGACATGCTGATTTCATTGCATAAGCAGGCGACAACGA
>Ga0307933_1000860_pt1 | contig 26787 bp, 17 predicted proteins | sample OrgLakmetageno88_FD_201811 | JGI IMG/M metagenome (GOLD analysis project Ga0307933, IMG submission 201811) | Saline water microbial communities from Organic Lake, Antarctica - #88 | ecosystem: Environmental > Aquatic > Non-marine Saline and Alkaline > Saline | place: Antarctica: Organic Lake... | reverse complement strand
CCGTGAATAGCTTCGCCATTTTGGCGGTTGGGTGTGCTGTCTTTTTTCATATCCAAGTTGTTGCGCAACATTAACTTGGACGACAGCACGCCCTCTTAAAAACTTTTAACTCATCTTTTTAGGTTTATCGACAGATGCTAATGTCTACTGCTAACAAACAATAATCAACAGAGCCGGATCCCAAACCTTTAAAGCATCGATGAGCAATACCACAGTGCTAGTAGAAAATTATTGCCTCGCGGTTCGCGGGTAACTGATTTGCAGGGCTGGGGCGACTATGCTGCCGCGCACTATTTGTTCGAGGGTGTGGGCGGCTTCGAGGAGCGGTTTCTCCTCCCAGTGACGGCCAACCATCATGAGACCGACAGGGAGATTGTTGGCAAACCCGGCATTGAGGGAAAGTGCCGGATGGCCGGTAATGTTGAAAGAGGCGGTGTTGAGCAGTGGCTCGTTGGCGCGGCGGATGCGGTCTTCGATTGTTAATGGTTCGTTGGGAAAAGCGGGTGGAAGGAATGGAATCGTTGGCATCACGAGGAGGTCGTAATCCTCAAGCGCTCGGTCGTAGGCGCGGCGAAGAACGCGGGCGGCATTTTGAGCACGGGCGTAGTGTTGGCCATGGTAGCGACCGTGCAGATGCTGGCCCATGAGGGCGAGGATTTTAGCGGAGGGGTAGAGCGCGTCGCCGTTGGCGCGGCGTCCTTTGGCGAAGGCCTCCATCATCGAGTTCGGATAAAACCCGCGCCACCCCGTGACAGCTCCTTCCTGAGCAAACATGGTGCGCCAGCCGCCCTCAGTTCCAATTACAATCATGACATGAATGCCCCAACGATGCTCTGGTATCGAAATTTCAGATACGTCAGCTCCGGCCGCTTTCCACTGTTCGGTGGCGTTGCGGACCGTTGCGTTGACGGCCTCATCACTGTAGCCCTCCCAGTCGAAGCCTTCACGGACGAGTGCGACCTTCAACGGTTTGGTCGGCTGGTCAAGGTCGTTGCTGTAGCTGGCTGGGCGCTGGGCTTCGCCTTGGCGCGGGTCGTCGGGATCTTTGCCTGCGATCGCGTCGAGCAGGAGTGCAACTTCGCGGACTCTGCGGGCCATCGGTCCGGCGTGGTCCATGGTTGGCTCAATGGGAAAGATGCCGGTGTAAGGGACCAGACCGTGGGTCGCTTTCAGACCAACTGTGCCCGACCAAGCGGCGGGCAGTCGGACAGATCCTCCCTGGTCACAGCCGATCGCCAGATCCACTTCGCCAGCCGCGAGGAGAACACTGCAACCGCTTGAGGAGCCGGCGCAGGCATGTCCAGGGTGGTAGGGATTCGGGATTGGGCCTGTGGCGGCGGTTTCACTGATACCGGAAATACACAGATCTTCGCAAACCGCTTTGCCAAGGATGGTGGCTCCGGCGTCGAGTAGGCGGCGGACGATCGTGGCATCAAACTCGGGAACATACCCTTCGAGACTGCGGCTGCCGTTCATCATGGGAACACCCGCAAGGCAAATGTTATCCTTGAGGGCCACTCGCAGGCCCGCAAGTGGACCCTCGGGCGCACCTTTGACCTCGCACTTGGAATACCAGCCACCGCAGGGATTTTCCTCTGGGAGCGGATACGTGGCGGGGCCGCGGGGATAGGCAACTTCAGGGACATCCTGGGGGAGTTGCTCAACGGAGGCATAGGCCGGTGCGAAGCCTGCGCTGGCACGGCTGTATGCCGCGGCTTCGTCATCGCTCAGGTGTAGCGAGAGGGCTTTTGCGGCCTTCTGAAGCTCGGCGGGTGTGGGAAGGTCAATCGGCATCGTTCTTTGCGGGATTTGAGGTGGAGGCGGGTGTGTAAGCGTCGGCCCAGCTGTCGGATGACTCGGCGAGCCCAGCGGCGTTCAGGACCGCAGCGGTGCGTTGCCATTTTTCCGCGGTCATTTGCATGAGCAGGTCCGCACTTGAATCAGGCGGAAGGATGAAAGGCTTGACCGCTGCATGGATGCTGCGGAGGTCGGCCTCTTCGAAGTCGTCTGAGCGCTTTTGCATGGCTGCCATTGCGGCCTCGGGGGAGGAGAGCGCGAGTTCCCAGCCACGGCGGGTGGCTCGGAGGAAAGCAGCAATGGTGTCGGGGCGCTTTTCGAGACTTTCCTGAGTCACGAAATAGATGTTGCCGTAGATTTCCAAGCCGGACTCTTTGGCTGTGATGACACGGGTGGCGATACCCCGGTTGGCGAGTGTAATGGGTTGGTTGGTAACGTATCCGGGGAGCACATCGATGCGGCCAGTAACAAAGGGTGTGGGGTCATACTGGATGGCGACTTCATCAATAGCGTCGGCATCCATATTGTGATGCTGGAGCAGGGCGCGGTAGAGGGTGTCGGTGTCGGTCCCCGTCTGTATGCCGACCCGCTTGCCTGCAAAGTCGGGAAAGGACCTGATGGCCGAGTCCGCGCGGACGATAAAGCCGACGGGCGTTTCCTGGAATTCCGCGGCGATGGCGACGACTGGCAGGCCTTTTTCGCGTGCGAGGAGGAGATTGACCGCCCCGCCGACACCGATGTCGTCACTTCCAGCAGCGACCATTTTGAAGGGGTCTAGGCCGAAGCCGCCGGGCTTGATCTCGAGATTGAGCCCTTCATCGGCGTAGTAGCCAGCGTCCTGGGCGACGAAGATGCCAACTTCCGCCATGTCGTAGACCCATGCGAGGCGGAGTGAGAGAGGTGTGAGCCCGTCCTCTGAGCTGGGCTCTTTGCCGCATCCAAGCAGGCTGATAAGGAGCACCGATGTGATAGCGAAAGCACCACTCTGGATTGGCCATCGGGCACATCGCCTGGCCTGTGTGCGGGGATTGTAATTGGTTTCTATTTTCATTAAATCTGGTGGCGTGCCGATTCCCAGTAGCGCGGCAGCAGCCAGCGCAGCGTATCAGGCAGCGTATAGGCGGTCCACCCAAGGGCTCCGGAGATAAAGATAGCGACGAATAGAGTCGGGGTTTCGAGTCGATAGGAGGCGTTCAAAATTAGAAATCCGAGGCCATGATCGGCACCTGTCATTTCGGCGATGATGGCACCGAGAATCGCCAGACCTGCGCTGATTTTTATCCCCATTACGAGCGTCGGCAGCGAAGAAGGGAGTAGGAGGTGGCGCAGTCGTTTGAAGTAGCTTGTCTGGTAAATGCGGAAAAGGGCTTCGCGGTCCCGTTCCACTTCAGCGAAGCCGACGAGGACAGCATTGAGAATGGGAAAAAAGGAGATGATCGCGGACATGACCACTTTGGCGCTCAGACCGGAGCCGAACCAAACAACGAGCAAGGGTGCGATCGCCACTACCGGGATTGCCTGAAGAGCAGAGGTCCAGGGAAGAAAAGTGCGACGGAGTGTTTCAAAGCGGAAGAGGATAATCCCTCCCAAGAACCCGGCGATGAGCGCGATGGCAAAGCCCAGCAGCCCCTCGAGGGCAGTTTGCCCGGCATGTGCCATAAAACTGGCGGCGTCTGCCTGGAAGGTAGCCGCCACTAACCCAGGCCCGGGAAGCAGGTATTCGGGCAGCGCAAAGACGGCGACGACCGCCCACCAGATGGCGACCAGGGCAGCGAGGGCGATAATTGGACCTAAACTTTTATTTCTCAAGGTCACTCCCTTCCCCAGCATTGCGGATAGAGTCCTGGAGGTGACTGACCAGGGCCAGGAAGTCTGTGTCAGCTAATAGCTCCGAGCGCCGTGGACGAGGGAAGGGGATCTTAACATCGGTCAAGACCCGGGCGCCCGGCGCAGCGAGCACGGTGACGCGATCGGAGAGTAGCACTGCTTCACTCAGGTTGTGAGTAACGAAGACAATAGTGGTCGGATTTTCCAGCCACATGCGCTCGAGAAGCTGGCACATGCGTTCGCGGGAGACTTCGTCGAGCGCGGCAAAGGGCTCGTCCATGAGGATCAGTTGCGGCCGCGGGAGGAAAGAGCGGACAACCGCTGCGCGCATCGCCATTCCACCCGAGAGGGCGTGAGGATGCTTGTGGCGGACGGCCTCGAGCCCGGCGGTTTCGAATAAATAGTCGAGTGTTTGGCGATCTTCGGCGGTCGGGCTGAGCTCCGATAGGCGAAAGGGTAGCCAGGCGTTTTCCTCGATTGTCAGCCAGGGGAGAAGGGTCGGCGTTTGGAACGTTACCGTGAGGTCGCGGGCGGTCGGTGGTTTGGGCAAATCGATCGCGAGCTCGCCGCCGCTGGGATTGACGACTCTACTGAGAAGACGGATGAGACTGCTTTTTCCACATCCGGATGAACCGACGAGGGTTGCAATTTCCCCCCTTGGGACTTCCCAATCAAGTCCGTCGATTACCCGCACTGGCTCGGGTTTACCTGGGTAGCTGAGTTTTAAGCCACGTGCTTGAATAAAAAGCGACTTCGCGCAGTTAGCCGAAGGAGGGGTAGCTGTTAAGGTTTGGGCGTCCACTGGTGTGTTCCTTTGATTAGGGAAAAGAAATATTCAGCAGTTGATGTGCCAGTAGATCCAAGCGTCTGGAAATTAAAGATGACCAAAAAGGAATAGCTGGCTACCCCTTCAGGTTGGGAGCATCGGTGACTTATTGCTGTATGCTTATCTGCTGGCGGTAAGTGGATCATACTTTTATTTCGATACTTTGACTCCTGATGGGCGCTCAATAGTCCTCTGTAACTTAGACGAATAAAAACGTAAAGTTTCTACGACTCGATGAAAGTTCTCCTTCGGAAATTAAACTGTATGGTGATTTACAAAAAAGGATTGAAAGCGGGATTGGCCGTCATTTAAGAGAATGCGGTCTGACTCCCAACCGATGGATCGCCGAGCGTATACATATGGGCACCGCAGAGTCTGTGAGTGGCCGAGTGAGTCATTATCGAAAGCACTGCCAAGTTAAAGATCTCCAATGGGAATCCTTGAGAATGTTAGAATGCGTAGACCCTTTTTAGGTCGCAACGGGCTTCAAGCTCGTTCAACTCGTGTGGGTCTTATTTCGCAAAAATGGGCTGCATATGACGTTCACAAAGGTTTTCAGTTACGTTCCTAGCGATGACGAATTCGTTTGCTTTAAGCGCATCCGTATAACGATCTTTCATCTCTGCTGCGATTTTGAATCCGACATGGATTAACTGTCGGAAGCTTTGATTGTAGTGGGGATGACTCTGCACGTGGCGGAGGGTGTTGACGTATCGATCCGAGTCCCAGGCATCGACTTCCTGGGGAGTTGGCAGCTGAGTTTTATCGATATCAATCACAGTGGCGTAGGGGGCGGTGAGTTCATCAAATCGCTCATAGGCACCCGCATAGATTTCTTTTGCGATGGTCAGAGCATTTCCGCCAGCTTCGGCGAGTCCGATCACTTCTTCGAGCCAGGTAGTTCCAGCGGTTTTGACATGGAGTCCTGCGTCGTGCTTTCGAATGAGTTTATTAATAATCGGATAGAGGGAAAACTTGTCCGATCCTGAATGCACACTGAGCTTAAGTGCTTCAGGAAGACCGAATTCTTTAACCGCGAATGCAATGACGTAGAGGTCTTGGTCGAACTCTTTCTCGAATTGATCGAGATCGCCAACGTAATCGACTCCCTTATTGAAGCGACCAGTGAATTTCGGTGCGATGGTTTGCGCTGGTATGCCTTCGGCGGCGATCATCGACAAAATTAGGAATAGATCGATTGGTGTTTGTGGCAGGTCGGTCTCGTCGATGGAAACTTCCGTGATGAAGTTTTCTTCACCCTTAGCTGCGCTTATATAATCGTAGATGGCTTTGGCACCCTTGATTGCTAAAAGAAACTTGTTCGCAACTTCGCGGAGGCTGTCTTCGGTGACTTCGAAGGGCGCAGCAATCCCCGGTATTTGGAGGGAGCCAATGTATTTTTGATGAGCCAAGATAAAGGCATCCACATCCTCTGTTCGTGGTGACTTACCGACGAAGTCGGCCACGTCGAGGGTGTAAAAATTGCTCCCAGCGAGAAAGCCATCAACTGTTTTAAGCCCGATATGATCGGCATCGACATAATAGTCACCCGCCCAGCCGAGTGCTTCGACTGCAGCGTCTGCTTCGGTTCGGAGGTCATCTGGGTGACTCTTGACAATGCTGTGTTCGCGGAACGATTTATTCCAGGTCGGCGTGATCTTCAGGCCTGCAGTTTTGGCTTGGATGATTGCCTGAAGTTGCGCCTTACCTTGGTGAGCAAAACGGTCGCCCATGCCCATCGTATATTTTTGAATTTGCATCATGATTGGATTTTTTAAAGTTCGATATGTATTTTGGTGATGGCTCCTGGATTGGACGACCACCTTGCCAGCGCGGCGGCGGCATCTTCCAGCGCTACCGTCTGCGTGACGACGGCGTCGGAGGGAAAGACTCCGCTTTCGAGGTGTTGGATCACGGCGTTGAAGTCTTCTGGCGTGGCGTTGCGTGAGCCGCGGATATCCAGTTCCTTCATCACGAAATACTTCGTTTCGTATTCGACCGGCGCTTTGGCGTAGCCGATATAGACAACGCGTCCAGCAAAGCAGACTTCTTCGATGCAGGCTTTGAAAGTAGCCGGGAGGCCGACGGCTTCGATCATCACGCTGGGGCCTTCACTGTTGGTCATGGCCTGCAGTCGTTCGTGTACGTTTTCGTTGATCGAATGGATTGTATCGGTGGCACCACAACGTCTGGCCAGTTCCAGCTTGGTGTCGTCGATATCGACCGCGACAACCCGGGACTTGCGGGCGGCGGCACCCGCGATGGCTCCCAGTCCAATCGCACCACAGCCGAAGACCACGACCGTATCGGATTGGCTGACTTGTCCACGAGCGACTGCGTGAAAGCCGACCGTGAGCGGTTCGACCAGAGCTAATTCCTGAAGAGTGAGACTGTCGGAACCGAAAAGCTTTTCATGCGGCACGTTAATATACTCGGTTAAAGCGCCATCACGCTGCACCCCCATGGTTTGATTATTGCGGCAAGTGTTGAAGCGACCTTGCTTGCAGGCAGCGCACTGCCCGCAAGCGCTGTACGGAGAAATCAAAACATTTTGACCAATACTCCATTGATCAGGAACCTCGGCTCCGACGCGTTCAATCGTTGCACCGACTTCGTGCCCCGGAACCCGTGGATAGCTGACCAGGGGATTGAGCCCGCGAAAGGAGGTCAGATCCGAGCCGCAGTAGCCGACCCGGCGGATGCGCAATTGCACTTCGTCTGCGGCGGGCAGTCCAGGCGATGGAACCTCGATGAGTTCGCATTGTTTGGGGGCTGTGATGCAAATTGCTTTCATGTGCTGTTAGCTATAGATTGTAGATTTTGGATGCGGTTATTCCCATAATCGCGTCCTGTTCATCCATTGAGAGCGGGGCAATCATAAGGCGAATTAGCTGGGTCCATTCCTGATATGAGGTGGCCAGCATGCAGACGGGCCAATCTGAGCCGAACATCAGGCGCTCGGGGCCAAAGGCTTCGAGCACGGTGTCGAGGTAGGGAGTGAGCTGGGCTTCTGTCCAGCAGTCAAGATCGGCTTCGGTGACCAAGCCCGACAGTTTACAGCTGACGTTGGCGCGCTTAGCCAACTCGCGGATGTTCGCTTGCCAGGGGTCGAGTTGGTTTGATTGGATCTTTGGCTTCGCGATATGATCGAGGACAAAGCGTTGGTCTGGGTGGCGGTCCACGAAGCGGATGCTTTCTTTTAGTTGGTGCTCGAAAATCAGGAGGTCGTAAGCGAGGTCGTATTGCTTGAGCAGGCGTATTCCATTGTTGAATCCAGAATGATCGAGGAAACCCGGGGCTTCGTCTTGAACGACGTGGCGGAGGGCTTTTAGCTTTGATTGATCGATACGATGAATTAAATGGCTTTCGAAGTCCGTCGCAGCGATGGGTAGCCATCCAACGACGCCTTTGATGTATCCGTTCGCATTGGCGAGGTCGAGTAGCCAATCGGTTTCGGCGATACATTGACGGGCTTGCACGCTGACCACTCCGTCGATACGCGACGATTTGATTTCTAGTTCAAGATCCTGTGGGAGGAAATCACGGCGAAGAACGTGCATGCTCTCGTCAATCCAGCCGTATTCCTTCGGTTCGTAATTCCAAAAATGATGATGTGCGTCGATGACCATGGCTCAGAGGTAAGGGTAGTTTTTGTCGAGTAGGCCGTGGTCTTTGAGTGCCTTCCAAAAGTCGACAGGCAAGGTATCGTTGACTAATGCGACGTTCTCAGCCACGCGTTCAGGTTTGCTCGTATTGAGTGCTAGTGCGGCCACGCCCGGAGGCGAGAGTGCGAACTGGCAGCAGGCGAGGGCAGGGCTGATTTGATGGAGTGCGCAGATTTTGTTAAAGCGGTCGCGCCATTCGAAAAGCTCCGGGTGGCTTTCGGGGGTGATGATTGTATAGTCGTGGTAGCGACCACCGATGAGGAAGCCTGCGTTGAAGACGGCTGAGTTGATTATGGTGATGCCTGTGGCATGCAGATCGCGGAGGAAGTGGATAACTTCGTCCGGATGTGTGAGTAGGGTGAAGCTATTCGCCAGCATAACCCAGTCGAAGCGAATGCCATCATTGAAGAGGCGTTGGATTGTGGTCCAATCCTTTGAGCCGACACCGACGCCGGTCACTTGGTCGGATTCGCGTAGCTCCGCCAGTGCCTGATAAGCACCGAGGATATCCTGATAGCGCTGAGCGGCGTCCGCTTCATCGCCTGCTGCGTTTAGATACTCGTCCGGATCATGCACGGAAACGAGTTCTGCTTCATAATCGACGAGTAGTTCGTTGCCCTGATGGTAGCATTCTAGGATACCTTCATAGCTGATGCATTGCTTAGCATCGTGTTTGAGTCCAAACCAGGCACCCGGCTCAAAGGTCGGTTGCTCCGTGACCAAAGGCGTGCGCTTCCAACCGATTTTGTTACTGAAGCGCACATCGGCGGGATGGACGTTCAGTTCTTTGAGGAAACGACCAATATTCTCCAGAGCCAGGCCCGCACCGTATTTGCCCGCCGAGTCGATGACGGGCTGTGGCTGATGTCTAATCCAGTTGGCTACGATCGCACGCTTCGTTTCGTCGGGAACAATGCTGTAAAGATTGCCGAGCGCACTGGAGCCGAAGATGATCTTTGGGAGTTGAGTTTGCATGATTTTAGCAAGCGTTGGATATTACCAGTGTCATAGCCCCGCGACATAACGTAAAGCTCAGAGTAGGTGGGGTGCTTTGGCGTGAGTTCAACTAACAAGTGTAATAAAATGATTAGAATGACCCTTCGGGGGGTAGTATTTGTTGGGCGAAGGTGTCGGATAAATCAGCGTTTATCCGACATTCAACGTAGCGCGACGCTTCAGCAAACGTTTGAGCATAAGCCACCGAGTCGCAGCCAGTACACTGAACTTTTGCTAAAGCTGCACGCTACGGCTTAACGCCAATTACGCGCCATCCTCACGACTAATCCGCCAGCGATAGTCTCGCCACTCGTCAACTAACTTTGCTTTCACAGGATTATTGCGAATGTAAGCGACGGTCTTAGTTAACTCGCCCTCGTGGCGCATCCAGCGGTCAAACCAGTCCTGCTGCCAGAAGCGGCCTGATCGATCCAGTTCTTGGTTGATCCAGCGAGCCGAGCGACCTTTGAAACGTTCTAAAATCTCTTTCAGTGAAAACTTCGAATCCTCCCGCAAGATGAGCAAGTGCACATGGTTTGGCATCACCGTCGCTTCGCCGACTAGCCAGCCTTCTTTTTCCATAGCGATGCAGGCATCGAGGCAGCGTTCACATGGAGCGTTTTCCGTAAATGGGGCAAAGCCAGTGCCTGCGTCCAGATACTTTTCTGTGGTTAAGAAGTAGCGGCGTTGGAGTTGATTAAATTCCTCCGACTGGGCATCGATCGTTTGTAGCGATTTGTGAATTTCTTTGAGCTTTATTTTCGCGACTTCAGGCAAGCTGCCATGGCACCGAATCGTCACAAAGTGCCAATGCCCCTCGACTTCCCAGTGAGGCAAACGCGAGCGCCACCGCTCCCGAGTCGGAATTATATCCATACGGGAAGTAATGAGGTAGCGTGCCGCTTTAGCAAACGTAGAATTCCGTAGCGTGACGCTTCAGCGAACGTCTAGTGCATAAGCCATCGAGCCTCCGCCAGTAGACTGAACGTTTGCTAAAGCTGCACGCTACGGCTCAACGCGTCATCTCCGCCAGTCGAGTATTGGGCGCTTCCTAAAACGCACTCCAATCAACGAGGAAGCCTAAACGGTAGAATAATATGCCCGTATTGGCACTGTTTGAAGTTGCCCCGCAAAAGATCCTCTTGTCATTGCTTCCAACTATTCCGGGTGGTAGAGATACAAGTCGGCATGGGCGGGAACACGGACGCGGTGATCGCATTCAATATGCAGGCGGATGTGATCGGTGGTGAGAGGCTCGACGAGTGCAGCATGGCCATGTCCGGAGGTGGACACTTCGGCAATTTAACGATATGGGACAAGGCTGATCGACTTAATTGCGATTCCTTTGTTGATGAGATTACGCGGCGTGACTTGGAGGGTATTCATCCCTTCGTCCGGAATACTCAGCACACCCAGCGTTGCCTCGAAATGTCGCTGACGACTGGACTTACTCGGGTCATAGCCGGACTCGAAAGTGATAAAAGTGATACTTTCATCGCCACAAGATAGAACCCACTCTGAATTGGCAGCATTGTTTTCCGAAGAATACACAATACTGACCAGGTAATCGCCACCCTCCAAGACATTGATATCCCAGGTCGCTTTCGCATCTTCAGAGGCCCAATCCTTGACATAGTACTCATGCTTCCATTCGCCGAATTTTTCCATCCAGCGATCCTCTACCACAGCACATCCCTCGACCGTCGACATTTCCGCAAGTAGTGTATTGGTCGTTAGGCCATCGATTTGTGTCGCTTGTTGATCAATTTTGGCAGGAGCAGCGAGGCTGAGCTCAACCACTGGGATAAGTGGCATGTTGCGATCAACTTTTGAACCAAGTTTCAATTCCAGCTTTGAACCGTTCTGAAAGAAGCGGACTGGCGATGAATCATGCAGCAGAGACGCCGATTCAATTGTGACTCCTAGGTCGGCAATCCGAAGTATCCCTTCAACCGGCCAATCAAAAATGTGCAGGTAAAGACGATTATCTTTGGTCGTGATGTCTCCCCAGCTAAAACCTTGAGTAAACGGCGAAGCTTGGGTGCCGTAGATCGCCTCGCTATGTGCTTTGATCCAAGCACCTGAAGCAATTAATGATTCAACAGCTCTCCTCGGCAAGGAGCCATCTCCCTTGGGGCCAACATTGAGCATATAGGAACCTCCGCGAGCGATCACTTGAACAAGTCGCTGGCAAATAAGTTTAGGTGACTTCCAGTTTTGGTCATACCAAGCATACGACCATGAATCATTCGTCGTATCGACCGTTTCCCAAGCCTCCAGATCCGGTCGCACCGGCGGAATTTGCATATCACCGAGGGAAACATAGTGCCCGTAACCGCCACCGACACGACTGTTGATCAGGCAATCCGGTTGTAGCTTTGCAACCAAATCAACAAGCTGGGCGCTATACTTTTTCGGCATGCCACCCGGCGTATCAAACCAAATGAGCGAAATCGGGCCGTAGTTCGTCAGCAACTCAGTCACTTGAGGAATCACTTTGTTTTTAAAATAGATATCGAAATCTGCTTTTGTGTAGCCTTCAGGACGTTGTCCTTTGTAACCGCCTCCATAAGGTTCGGTCCAATCTAGATTTTGAGAGTAATAAAAGCCAAAGCGTATACCTTCTTTGTAGCAAGCAATAGCGAGTTCTCTCATTAAATCGCGTTCGTAGGGAGTGGCTTTTGTAATCGTAAAATCGCTAGCCTGTGAATCAAACATGGCAAAACCTTCATGATGCTTGGCGGTAATTACAATTGTCTTCATTCCCGCAGCTTTGGCGAGTTGAACCAGTTCAGTCGCATCAAACTTTACAGGATTAAACTGGCTGGCGTATGCCTTATACTCTGACACAGGTATCTTGGCCATATGCATAATCCACTCACCGATGCCGTAATAAGTTTTCCCCTCCCAGACGCCGGCCATCTGAGAGTAGAGACCCCAGTGGATGAACATCGCATACTTATCCTCCTTAAACCATTTCAGCCCGGGGTGATCCGCTTGCGGCGAACTTGCTTTCTCGCCCCACATCTCCTCCATGCCCTTTTCTTCTTCAGCAGCGGACAGTGGGCCGGGGATTAAAATTAAAGGAAACGCGAATGCACATACCTTGAGGAAGCTGAAATATTCTTTCATCAATATTTGTTATATTTAAATGGTTTCTAGTTCCCGGGAGACCTTTTGCCTTTCCCGGTTTCTGCGCGCTCGACTGAAAACACATCTCCCTTGGGGCCTGCGGGTAATGTTGCCTGCCACGCTTCGACTTTCCTGGTTAAACGCTTCACTGTTTCAGGGTTTTGTTCTTTCAAGTCCACCTGCTCGTATGGATCCTCAGCTAGATCATAGAGCTCGGCATAACTGAGGTCACGATTGAGTGCGAGCTTCCAAGTTGCATCCACCACCGCGTAGGAGACCCAGTGATTAGGCCGGTTGTTTCCCGGAGGCCATGGCGATATATACTTCCAAAAGAGTGGTTTCGCTCGGACGGGCGCTTCTTTACCTTTTAAAACGGCAACCATGCTGAGCCCATCGGGCTCATAGCCGGCGGGCAATTCAACACTTGCGATCTCACAAAAGGTAGGTAACAGATCGACTGCAGAGATAAGGGACACATCGTCAATGGCACCCGCCTTCACAACACCGGGCCAGCGCACTAGAAACGGCACTCCAACGCCGCCATTGAAGAGAGAGCCTTTGAAGCCTTTACGCCCGCCCGTGACACCTTTGGCAGCGCCAAGGTCGAAACCAGAACCAGTCGCCGAGTCATACATCAGCTCAGGTTCCGCTTTCCGGTTGCCCGCACGTGCCGGGCCATTATCTGAAGTGAAAATCACGAGCGTATTCTCAGCGATCCCCAGACGGTCGAGTGCATCCAAGACTTCGCCTATCCGGTCGTCGGCATGTGAGAGAACCGAGGCGTAGATGTTATCAGCTTCGGGGAGATCTGGGAAACGTCCGCGGTATTTTGGAATCGTGTGAAAGGGCGTATGCGGTTCATGAATCCAGAGGTTAATAAAGAACGGCTTCTCCGCAGCGTGTGCCTGTTCAATAAAAGCGATCGTTCGATCCGAATCTTCATACCAAGGCATTTGCTCGCCCGAGCAATTGAATGCGCCGTAGTCGTCGTAGCCATATTCGGCAGGGGTCGGAGAATCTGGAATCATGTTATTCGAGAGGTGCCATTTGCCGTAGTGCGCAGTTGCATATCCACCGTCTCTCAAGATCCGAGGGAGTAAGGGCGCATCAAGCGCAAGCCAGTCCGGCATACCGCGCCTCGCATTACTGGGGACTTGAGCGAAGTGTCCGTTGATGGAAAAGCGCGCCGGAAATTGTCCGGTAATGACTGCGGCTCGACTCGGCGAGCAAACACCGCTCGCCACGGTGAAGTGGTGAAAGTCCGTTCCCTCCTTAGCGAGTCGGTCGATATTGGGCGTCTTGATGTAGGGGTGCCCATGACTACTCAGATCACCCCAACCCCAATCGTCGGCAAAGATGAAAAGAATGTTTGGTTTCGGTGTGTTGTCGGCAGGTGCCTTGACCATAGCATCGGCTTGCACCGCGAATGTCATAAGCCCATAAAACAAGGGAAGGGCTGTTCTTAATTTTCTCATAGAGGAACGTTCCAACATTTTAAAAAGTGACGGCAGAGCGGCCATAGAAGGAACTGCGGTCAAGATTCTGCAGCGGGATGACGGCATAAGTGAGTCTGAAGAGGAGAGCAGCCATCGAGCAATCTCTACCAACTATTCCGGGCGGTAGAGATACAGGTCGGCCAGCGCGGGAACGCGACCACGGTGGTCGCAGTCAATGTGTAGGCGGATGTGATCGGTTGTGAACGGCTCGACGATGGCAGCATGGCCATGACCGGAGGTGGCCACTTCGGCAATTGTCTGCCAGCCCTCGCTCGTTTTGATTTCCATTTTGATATCCTGGACGAAACGAGGCCAGAGGTCCGGCTCACCGAAATTGTAAGCGTGGAGAAGAGTTGGTTCGTCGAGGAAGAACTCCAGAGTGGCTGAATTGTCTTTTCCATCGGCTTCCCAGTGGGTCTTGCTGTTGTGGTCTGTCGCGTTCTCGGGTTTGAGCTTAGCTTTGGAGCTACTGGCTTGTGCGGATTTAAACGACACAAGGATCGGAGCCGTTACAGGCTCTTCTGCGATTTGCAGCTTGATCACCGATGCATGCGGGTTGGGCGCAGTTTCAGGGACTTGGATGATCAGTCGATCAGAGGTGCTGCGGGTCCAGAGCGATTCCCCGGAGCCACCGACCAGCGTGGTTTTTCGTATGGCGCTGGTCAGGGGAACGCGGAGTTCGCCATCGGTGGGCCAATCGTTGACGAAGAGATAGATGCTGTCGCCTTTGCGGGTGGCCGCACCCCAGGAGAGATATTCAAAAGGACTCCGGGCGGTGGCGTAAATCGATTCGCCATAAATGTCGAGCCAATCACCGACTGCTTTCAGTCGTTCCACACTGGGCTCTGGGACGACGCCGTCGGCGGTGGGGCCGACATTGAGGAGGAAGTTGCCGCCCTTGGAAGTAATTTCGATCAGCTTTTGCACCAGTTCAGTGGTCGATTTCCAGTCGTCATCGGCTGCGCTGTAGCCCCAGTGGTTATTCATGGTCATGCAGGTTTCCCAGTCGCCGGGGAATCCGGAGGCAGGGACAAACTGCTCGGCAGTGTGGATATCGCCACCGATATTGACCCCACCCATGCGGTTGTTGGTGATCATATCGGGGCGGATTTCGAGCACGTCCCGAGCCATGGCCTCGCCCCGCTCGGCATTCATCCAGACGGGGCTGTCCCACCACATAATATCAATCGGGTAGCGCTTTAAAATCTCACGAATCTGCGGGCGGGCAATATTGTTCAAGTAGTCGTCAAAGTCTCCTAAGTGCGACTCTTCCCAGCCTTCGCCTTCCTTGAATTTATTTTTGCCGCCACCGGGGTGATACCAATCTTGGGCTTGGGAATAATAAAAGCCGATTTTCATGCCCGCCGCGTGCGCCGCTTCGACCAGAGGCATCAGGAGATCTTTGCCGTAGGGTGTGGCATCGGCTATGTTCCAGTCGCTGACCTCGGAGGGATAAAGCGCAAAGCCATCGTGGTGCTTGGCCGTGATGACGATGTATTTCATGCCCGCTTCGACGGCGTAGCGAACCCAGGCTTCGGGGTCGTAGTTTTGCGGATTAAACTGGTCGGCATAGCCCTTATATTCTTCCAGCGGCACCGGGGCGCGGTAGAGGATCCATTCGCCGTGGTCGTCGCGGTCGCCGTAAACGCCGGCTGGCACGGCGTAGAGGCCCCAGTGAATAAAGAGGCCGAATTTGGCATCGCGCCACCACTCCATGCGGGCGTCTTGCTCGGCTGCGGTTTCCTGCCGGATGGCATCGGACTCGACGACTTCAACCGTGACTCCATCGACCGCAAGATTGGCCGCTTTTTGAGCCACTAAAGTGGAAGCGCTCGCTACTAGCAGGAGTGCAGTGATCAATGTGTGGAGAATGGAGGTCTTTTTCATAATGAGAGGGTTGCTTTTTTAGAGTGCAGGCGGTGTCCATGCGGGGATGCCTTGTTCCTTTTGTTGTTTTTCGAATTGCTCGATGAACGGTTTACCGGTGTCGAGTGAGGCGTCTTCGTTCACCATGAAAGAACGCACCTCGTCCCACCATTTATCGTAGGCCGCTAGCATTTGCTCAGCGATTTCGGGATGTTGTTTGATCACATTTTTGTTTGTGCGAGGGTCTTTGGAGAGATCGTAGAGATCGATTTGCCCCTTAATTTGTACAAAGCGCCAACGCTCACTGCGAACGGCAAAGCGAAGATATTTACCTTCTTCTACAGAGGTGCCCCCCTTGCCTTCACTACCGCGGCCAACGTAGCCAGGCTTATCCCATCGACCCGTATGGAAAAAGGTGTAGCGATCCTGCCAAGGATCCTCCCACGAACCTTTTGGGTATTCCAGTAGGGGAATCAGGCTGCGTCCGTCGAGGTCGAGGTCTGCGGGCAGTTTGGCTCCGGCCAACTCGGCAAAGGTGGGGAAGAGGTCGTAGTGGCGGGTCATGCGATCCACGTCCATACCCGCTTCGATGTGTCCCGGCCAGCGCATGAAGAGCGGTACGCGGGAACCGCCTTCGTGAGCCGATCCTTTGGAGCCTTTCATTCCGGCATTGTAGACGGCCATGCCACGGGAGGTGCCGTTGTCGGTCATGAAAATCAGCAGGGTATCCTTGGCCAGATCCCACTCTTCGAGTTTCTCCATCAGTAGCCCCATGTTTTCATCGATATTGACGATCATGCCGAGGAAGGCTGCGACGCTGTCACTCTTTACTTTGTCCTTATAGAGGTTTTCATAGTGCTCAGCGACAATGTAGGGGCCATGCGGCGCGTTGGTGGACAAATAAGCGAAAAATGGCTTCGCTTGCTTTGAGCCTTTCGGAGCATCCTTAAGCTCTTTGATCCAGCCGAGCGTCTGTTGAAAGAAGACATCGGTGCAGTAGCCTTCGGTTTGTTCGAAGACGCCATTGTGCTTAATGATGGGATTAAAGTAGCTCGTGCCCGGGACAGCTCCCTGAGAGCCATCGAAATTCTGTCCGATGCCGCCGGCGCCGTGGATGAAGACCTCGTCAAAGCCACGGTTCTCCGGCTGATAGGGATCTTCGTCACCGAGGTGCCATTTGCCGAAGATGCCGGTGGTGTAGCCAGCTTCTTTTAAGACTTCGGCAATGGTGGTGGCATCCAGCGCCATACGCTCGCGTTCGAGAATGGTGTGGGTGATACCCAATTTGAATGGGTGTTTGCCGGCCATCAATGCACCGCGGGTCGGCGAACAGGTTGGGCTGGCATGGAAGCTGGTGAAGCGGGTCGATTGCCCGTAAAGCTTATCGATATTGGGCGTTTCAAGGAAGGGGTGCCCGTGGCAACCGAGGTCACCATAACCCTGGTCGTCAGTCATGACCAAGATGATGTTGGGGCGACTGCCTTTGAGGGGGGCGGACACTGCAGAGGCAAGCCCCAGGCAGCTAGCCAGCAATGTGGTCAGGAGAAATTTGTTTATTTGCTTCATTTTTGGATATTTCTTTAAGTTCATTTGGTTCGATGGGGCTGTGATCTGCCTCGCTACTTTTCGACTGGCTCAAAAATAAGCGCCTTGAGATTGAATAAGGCTTTTTTACGGGTTGGACCAAACCCGAGGGTGACTTCCGTTGTGCCGACATCATTCAATGTAATCTGCCCCAACTCCTGGACGTCGAACGATTCCCAGTCTGCTGTTGCCTTGACCGTGGCGGTCAATGTTGTTCCAGCGACCGTCAGTTTCGCATCGCTGCCAGCATAGTTTTTGGCACAGGAATAAAGCGCTTTGACTTTAAATGTTCCAGGAGCTGGAACATTTAAAGTCCAGGAGGCCGTGTCCGCCGGGTTGGTCCAGTATCCAATATGACTTCCGCCTTGAAGCTTTACTGTGTTCCCCTTCAGCGATGCCAAGCGAGCATCCAGCACCAGTTCATTGCCGGAAAAGTCGTAGCCATCCACTGCCGGCTCAACCATCTGCATGTCGCTATAAGTCAGCTTTAATACCGTGGCATAGGGATCTCCGATCACCGCCGACAAGTCCACTTCAACGCCGTCTTTGACTGTGGTGATCGGCAACAATTGACCTTCGGCAAACGCTTCGACCTTGCCAAAGCTTAAGCCCTCCATCTTCAATTTTCCGTCCACCGGCCAGTCAAAAACATAGGCATACAACGCACCCGATGCAGGGTTCGAGTCTTTGGTCTGCGCCAATTTTCCCCAGGATTGAGCTGGAGCAGCCACAAATTCCGCGTCGTAAACTGCTTCGGCGTTTGCCGCATTCCAATTGCCCATTTCCTCGAGTTGCTGAATGGACTTTTCCGGCCAGGATCCATCCGCAAGCGGTCCGACGTTGAGGAGTAGGTTGCCGCCCTTGGTATTGATATCAATTAGCTTTTGAATCAACACGTCCGTGCTTTTCCATTTCGTATCGCTCTTCTTGAAGCCCCATGAATTGTTGACCGTCCAGCAGGCCTCCCAAATGTGATCCAGCGCCGCACCCGGAGTCGCGTTTTCCGGGGTTCCAAAATCCTTCTTGAACTTCGCCCGCTTCGCCACTCGGTTGTTGATGATCATGTCGGGGCTGAGTGTGCGCAGATAATTGTAAAGATCGATCCCGTCCTCCATCGTCCACCATTTGGTCCAGTCGCCGTCAAACCACATGATGGCTGGATCGTATCGATCAATCAGTTCTTTGAGCTGGGCCTTCATGTAGATCACATAGCCCTCCTTGTCGTTCATCGGCGTTTGATTGATCGACTTTTTAGCGCGTTGGGAAGAGTGGTGCCAGTCGATGATGGAATAGTAGGTGCCGAACTTGATGCCGTATTTTTTACAAGCGGCTGCAAGCTCCCCGAGAATGTCCCGATCAAAGGGGGTTGCCTCGCCTAGATCATATTCGGTATACGCGCTATCCCAGAGGCAGAACCCTTCATGGTGCTTCGTGGTAATGACCATATATTTCATGCCTGCGTCTTTGGCGCGCTTGACCCAGGCATCGGCATCGAGCTCGTCGGGACTAAAGTTGGCTGCTAGTGGAATATATTCTTCCGGCGTAATGTTTCCATGGCACTGGATCCACTCGGCATACTTTTTTACGTCCTCACCTTTCCACTCTCCGCCCAGCGTTGAATAGACGCCATAATGGATGAAGAGACCGAATTTAGCATCCGTAAACCATTGCATGCGTTCTTGGTATTCAGCCTCAGTTTCAGCCAGCTCCTCGGCTGCTCCACTAGCCGTCTGACCTAAAATTAGCCCAAGTGTTAAAACGATAATTATATGATTAATTTTTTTCATTTTGCTCTGAAAATAGTATGGATCGCGAATAGGATGCCTGTATTATTCGGGACGTTGCCATTCTACTTGTCGGGCACGGGTTATGTGGGCTTCCAGTTTTGCGGCCAGTTCCTGCACCTTTTCGGGCATAGCATCGGCGAGGTTGTTCGTCTCGTAAGGATCCTCCTCGAGATTGTAGAGTTCGTAGCTGACACCGTCGCGGGTGCCTTCGGTATGCCACTCATCATTGAGTAATTTCCAGTCGCCGTCGCGGACGTATTCTTTCGTTTTATATTTTTGCAGCCATCTGTGATAGACCACCCGGTCAAACGCTTCCTGCTGTCCACTGAGTAAAAGTTTGGCGAACGATTTTCCTTCGATGGCATGCGTAATCGGGACATTGCAGAGGTCAGCGATGGTCGGTAAGAGATCCATTGTCATGGCAGTGAAATTGGTGGACTGGCCGTCTTTGATCTGGGCCGGAAAGCGGATGCAAGTGGGGACTTTGATCCCACCTTCATAGACTTGCGCTTTGCCGCCGCGCAGTGGTCCGTTGTCGGAGCCGACTTTGACTAAGCCGCCATTATCGGAAGTGAACACAACGATGGTGTTTTCGTGCAGTCCAAGGTAGTCGACTGCATTGAGCACCTGCCCGATGGCATGATCAAGATGCTCCATAAAGGCGACCATCAAAGCGCGCGTTTCGTCCATATCCGGATCACGCATCTGGACTCGTTCTAACCATTCGATTGGAGGCTGCACGGGGAAGTGGGGGGCATTGTAGGCAAGGAACTGGAAAAACGGCTTCCCGCTGGCGGCATCGCGTTGCAAGGCTTCAATCGACCATTCTGTGATCAAGTCGGTAGCGTGCCCGACAGGGAAGATCGGGGTTTCGTTTCGGCGCATCTGCTGCATCCCTTGGCGCGAGTGCTCCCAATAATCATCCATCATACCAAGGACGAAACCGTGGAATTCATCAAAGCCGCGCTGGTTTGGGCGGTTGGGCTTCTCCAGCCCAAGGTGCCATTTACCAATCAGCGATGTGGTGTAGCCAGCTTCTTGGAAAAGTGTCGGCAGCATGATGGAGTCGGGCGTCAGCGTGCCCCAGCTGTCAGCCCGGCCGAGTCGAGTGACTCCGTGCATGCCGACTAGTTCGGGGATGCGGCCCGTTAGAAAGGCAGCACGGGTGGGGGAGCAAACCGGACTGTTCGAGTAGAACTCGTTGAAGCGCATACCTTCCGAAACGAGGCGATCGATATGCGGGGTTTGCAGGTCGTTTGAGCCGAAACTGGAGAGGTCGGCATAGCCCATATCGTCGACCATGATGACGAGGACGTTGGGTTTCTCCGGGGCTTGTTGGAGGGCTTGATCTGGTTTAGCCGCAGTAGCAGCGGAGACTCCCAAGAAAGCTAGGACGGTAATTAAAAATAGACGCATTTTGGGATTAGCTATCGTATTGTTGGGATAAGATCGGCTTGGTATGAATCGGGTGTAATCCACGACAGTTTTAATTTAGTTAGTATAAACTGAAAATGGCACGACTGGTTTAAACTAGAACGGTTAAGGGAGGGAATAGACTTAAGAGCTGTGTGCTGTGTTATATGGACACTCGAACCATAAACATGTGCCAAGGTCAGCTATTATCGACCAGGAAGATGTGGTTTAAAGCGAAAAATTTGTGTCGAATAATACGATTTATGCCATTTCGAAAAGGTTTGAGCTAATGACTAGGTTAAACCGTGGCCTCGAAACTATGTTTCGGGGTTCAATCTTTTTGACCGCGGTTCAGAGAGCCGAAGCTACACGAAGAAGATCTTTAAGGATCAAACCTTTCTGAAAGAGGTATTAGAGTAAAAAAAAAGTCGAAACGGTTAACCGTTCCGACTTCTCGTATCAAGTTAGTTCCAGTAGTGAACCCTCGGACGTATTTTACGGAGTTTCCTCCGCACGGACGAAGCCTTTAGTTCCGAGCATTTCGAATTGAATCGTGGCATCGCCGTTGCTGTCGGTCGTGACTGTTTCGTCTGGATTATTGTACGTACCGATCGAGGCACTGTCGAGTGGCACAGGGTCTTGGTCGGGGTTACTAAAGTCCAGATCGTCCGCTCGGACCAGTTTGTAATCTGTGTTTGGATTACCTTCGATACTGATTTCGGCATCGCCCACATTAAGAGTGAAAACAGTGATGACTGGATCTACTGGGTCGACTGGTGTCGAGGAAGGGGGAACACCCGTGACGCTGAAAGACTCGAAGGAGACACTGGCTACGCTGGGCGCATCTTCGTGCGCGAAGCCGGCAATTCCTACTTGGTAGACGCCAGCATCGTAGAAGGCCTGGGTAGTGGAGCGAGTTGCTTCAGTAGTACGTTCGAAGACGACATTGTTACCATTGTCGAGATTGACTAGCTGCATGCTATGCTGCCAAGAATTCGCGTCGGCTCCGCGAATGGTTGAGAAGCGAACCATCAGCCGGTCGGAGACGAGGTCGCCATTGCCGACATCGAGGCCAACCTCTGTTTCGTTAAAATTCGGCGCGGTGACTATGGTTTCGTTCCCCAAGTATCCATTAGCGCCATCGAAGCCGGCAATAACACCTTGTATATTGCCTCCACTAGGCTTTCGGCGTAAGTCGAATCGTATGGATTCACCGGAAGGTCCGTAGAAGTAGATAGCGAAAAAAGGTTCGGTTCCAGAGCTGGCTCCACTCACAGTAAATGAGCCGATTACTTGGGCGGATATGGGTGCGACGCTTGCGTCCAAGTTTTCGTCGAAGGTAGCTACTCGATCCACCTCAGTTGGGGTCGCAGTGACGAGGCCATCACCTGCTGACTCGGAGACGGTAAGGTTAGCGCCTCCGCCGGTCCACTGGCTGTTGTTTTCGAGGTTTCCATCACTGTAGCCCTCGCCCGCTACAAAGTTGACTGTGGTGGGACCGTAGAGCTCGAAAGTGAAGCTGCCGGTGGTCGAGCCTGCTGTGTTGGTCGCAGTCACTTCAGCTGTAACGGTGGCGGGGAAGCTGGTCAGACCCAGATCCGAAATAATGGTGTCGATGTCGAAAGGAACGATTCCGACTTGTGGGTCATTATAAATTTGAAGGGGATCGACTCGTAAAGTGGCAGTAAGGTCACCCGAGATCGGCGAGTAGGGAACTGCGCCGGAGGCGCCCGACTCGAAGGTAATAAAGGTTCCCTGTGGGGTGCTGCTGTCGTCGGCGTCGAAGTCTCCTTCGATGTAGAAGGTAATCTCGTAGGGTGAGCCTGAAGTCGCAATTGAACCACCGGAGAACTGCTCGGCTGACATCGGTTCGTCGATTCGAATCGTGAGTTCTTGGCTAACAATATTGGCTCCGGCAGTCAAAGTTAACGTGTAGGTTCCCGTCTGCGGATCGTCAGGCAGGGCAAACGAAGCGGTGCCCGCGCCCGTGCTTACATCGCTGACCGCAGCGACTTCGCCGTTGGGGCCAGTTATGGTGAGGTCGACAAGTTCGTTTAGGATAGTGACGTCGTAGGACAGTGACAGATTGCCTGGCGTTGTGATTAAGATCTCATCGGTGCCGACTACATCGGTGCCCGACGTGAAAACATTCGCAGTAAACGGAATCGTGCCAGCGACCGAATCAACTACGTTGAAGCTGTTGACAACATCGGCTTTGGCGATTTCGAGGTTGTCGATACTGATATCGTGTTGCGAAGCGTTCGCTCCGTTGTTTTGCTCGGCAAACTTGACGCGGTCGATTGCTTCGCCTGGGCCGATCAGGTTCGTGAAATTGATACCAGTTCTAGAGAATATAACAGTGTCATTTGTGTCGGTAATAAGGAGGTCGAAAGTGTCTAGCTCGGCATCCAGTAAGTCTTCATCCAGAGTGATTTGGCAGCGATACCACTGACCGTTTACGTATTCAATTTCGGTTGGATTAAAAGAAGTGCCCACGCCCCCGCTTTCAAAGAGAACCACCCGACCGCCTCCATTGATGATACCAAGCTTGATGCCTTCGGTGCCGAAGGTAGCTCCATTGATCAGTTTGATCGAAAAGGTTCCGCTGGTTGGCCGGGTATTGGGACGGAAATCAAAGGAGATGACTTCGCCGCCGGTCAATGGGCTGAATGCGGTAATGTCCGCGCGTGGAGGCGATGTATTGGTGACTGATTTGATGTAACGGAGCGAATTGCTGCCACTGACTTCGGTAAAGGCTGAATTTGAGGCCTGCAACTCGAGGGTGTGGGTCGGGTCGCTGGGTTCGAGTGCGAGGTTATCAGCCGTTTCGAAGTATTCCTGATAAATAGAAGATTCCAGGATAGTGGCGCCTACGATGCATGGATAGAGGCAGGCAATGATGGGGAGTGTGAATAAGCGGAGTATTTTTTTTAGGGATATCATAATGATGATTGATGGAGGGATAGATTGGGTTACTCACCTTTTCTAAACCGATGTATGGGAAACCGTTGGTAGGTTCGCACAGTCGTCAGGGTGGGGGGTGGTGTAGATAATGTTTGGGTTAGGGTTACGGGGCGATATGCACCAAAACCAATAAAGTACATTCACCATGAAAGTAACACAGCTGGAGGTCAAGACAGGGCACGTGACTTAACGAGTTATCGATGTGTCTTTTAAAGCTGTTTTGTGCGATTTATTGCTTAGCGATGCGAGATGCTCTTTTTGAAGCACCTGATTCCATACTCCAAACGGCTTCGTTTACTATTTTAGTCTGTTTGATTCAGGAAACTGGCGCATTGTGCTCTGTTGAATTGAGGCAGAATTTTCAGCAATTGTTCGCGCTCGTCGCGGGGGGGGGGCGAATACTGGCTATTCGCTATTGGGCTGCGACGAGTGGGGGCGGTCGTCCCGACTGCCATTCAGCGTGGTTAGCTGTGGCGTTCGCGCTTTGAAGTTGTCTCAAAAAGTCTTAAAACAGGGCAGGATGCTCTGAGTCAAAGACCTCATGATCAGTTTTCAATTAAACAAGGGCATCCCGCCCTTGATTTGCATGTAAACGTTAGCTTCCAATGAGTAGGTTAATGTTTTTAGAAAGGGAAAAGGGTCGGCCCAAGAAGGGGTAGAGCGGTTAGCCCAATGTTTGCTTCGTCATCTACGCTCTGCTACGCAGAATTCTTTTTTTCAATATTTATCTGATTAATCTCCTGTTTTCCAGTAGCGGCTAATCAAGCTCTGAACGGTTGAGACCTGTCCCATATTTAACCGCTCGGCTATCCATCGGTTGGGCGTAAGGTAACGTTCTCTCAAAAATCGAGCGATTGCCACCATTTAAGAGATTCCTTTTGGCGAGCTAGTCAACTCCGTCTGCTTGCGTCCCAATTGCTACAACATATCCACAACTGCCCGCTCTCACCTAGGCTCGCGCATCTCTGATGCCTCCAGCGCTGAAAAAGGGCGCTTAAAAGCACCAAACACAAAATGCTAAGATCTGGTTTTGCTGACTGGATTTTTGACCTAATCGGGCAGCCTCCTCTTCAGGCTCCCTGCTATCCAGGGAATCAAGAAGGGTAGGGTTAGGCTTGAGCGGAGATCTCTATATTTTGCGCTGGGAGCCTTTTAAGCCCAACAGCTTGAGTTACGTAGCGGCAACGTTTCATTTATGATATTGGATCAAGGGGGAAGGGAGTTGGACAATATTTAATTTAAACGTTTGGCCCCTTCTTTTTTGCTCCGTTATCATAACTTAAGCTTAAATAGCAAATGCTCCATCTTAATCCTTAAATAATATACACCCTTATGGTTCATATTTCTCAATTCGTCGCTCTCTTGGTAGCAGTCATCCTTTGCTCTGCTGAAACTCTCAATGCCGCCGCCGTGCAATCGCCGAACGGACGGATCAAAGCTTCTGTCGTTGAAGAAAACGGTCAGCTCTATCTATCCGCTGACTTGCATGATGAGGCGCTATTGAAGGCTTCTCCGATTGGATTTACTTTCAATCTGGATGGTGTATTTATACCGAAATGGACGGTCCAATCGAGCACAGTCGAAGCGATCGACGAGACGTGGCATCCGGTCTTTGGAAAACGCTCTCTGGTGCACAATGAATGCAACGAGCTGACGGTTCGTGTCGTTTCTAACCATGCGAGTGAGCTGGCGGTCGACGTCGTGGTGCGGGCGTATGACGATGGAGTTGCGATTCGCCAAGTGGTTGGCACGAATGCAGCGGGCGTAGCGCTCAAGTGGCTTAAAGTGGTTAAGAACCTAATGAGTTTAGACTTTGCCGAGCCATTGACATGGTGGAGTTATCAGAGAGAGCGCGAGCCGAAGAATCAGGGTGCCAACAGGCTCTACCCGCTTTACTCGGAGACAATAATGGGGAAGTCGATCGTCGTGACCGAAGGTTACCTACGAGACATGGCGGCGATGGACGTTATTGAAAAAGCGGGTAAGCTTGAGATCGCTGGCGGCGAGGGTTTTGCTTTTTCGACCTTTCCCTATGCGATGCCTTGGCGAGTTATTTTGATCGGTGATACTGCGGGACAACTGCTGGATTCAGACCTCATTGTAAATTTAAATCCCAAAGCAGATCCTAAGGATTACGAGTGGCTGAAGGCCGGTATCGCATTGTGGGACTGGCGGGCGTTCGGGCATAAGACCAACGATGGTTTTGTGTATGGCCAAAATAAAGCGTCGTGGTTGCGTTACATAGACTTTGCGGCCGAGCAGGGCATCCCGTATGTCATGATTGATGCAAATTGGTATGGTCCAGAGAGGGATCCCAAGTCGGATCCCATTAACGGTGGGCAGGCCGAAACGATTCGTGAACTCATCAAGTATGGAAACCAGCGAGATGTCGGATTGATTCTTTACCTCAACCACAAAGGAGCCGAAGGCTTTGGTATCGCTAATGTGATGGCGAATTATCAGTCATGGGGGGCAAAAGGTATTAAGTATGGTTTCATGAAGGCGGGGGGCGCTATGAAAACCCGTTTGACTCATGAGATTTCGAAGATGGCAGGCGAACATGAGCTGACGATTAACTTCCACGACGGGCCGCTTCCACCTACAGGAGAAGAAGCTTACATGCCGAGTCTGGCTAACCGAGAGTTTTGCCATGCGCAGTCCGATGCCGGCAGGACTTTTGATCCCACAGGATTTCTTCGCATGACGCATGTCAATATGATGGCGGGGCCGCTTGATATGACTCATGGGATGTTCGACTTAAATGATGGCATGCGTGAACGCTCAAAGGTGCGTGCCCAAATCAATGCAACACTGACTTCAGTTGCCGCGCGCACGTTGATCACCTACAGCGGCGCATGGAATGTAATCACGGATTCACCCGATTCCTACCGCGAGCATCTCGACCTCTTCCAGTTTATCAGTGCCCAGAAGATGCCTTGGACGGAGAGCAAGACATTGAAGAGCCGATTCGATCAATACATATCAATGATGCGCCAGTCTGGTGATACCTATCTCGTGGGCACGGTGACCAATGAAGACGCCCGCGAACTTGAAATCGATTTTTCGTTCTTACCGAAAGGTAAACAGTTTAAAGCAAGGATTTTTGCCGATACCGCTGAGACGCATTACGTCAAAAATCGGCTAGCTTACAGTGTTTCTGAGATGACTGTAGACGCCGATACAAAGATTCTGGCTAAGCTGGCGCCCGGTGGCGGCCACTGTATGATCATAGAGCCTGTTGATTAATCACTGGCGGGTTTAACCCAAGGGTATAGGTAAACAGTTAACACAAGGACATCGGATGCCAAAAAAAGATGACATGGGAGGAGTTGCAGACGGTGACGGATCACTAATACTGCCACTTCGCTTATGAAACGTAATAAAAAACTCACTCCCACATCACATCAACAGACTGACGCCACCGCCGAAGTCAT
>Ga0307933_1000851_pt1 | contig 27027 bp, 22 predicted proteins | sample OrgLakmetageno88_FD_201811 | JGI IMG/M metagenome (GOLD analysis project Ga0307933, IMG submission 201811) | Saline water microbial communities from Organic Lake, Antarctica - #88 | ecosystem: Environmental > Aquatic > Non-marine Saline and Alkaline > Saline | place: Antarctica: Organic Lake... | reverse complement strand
GGCATTATTTGTTCAGGAGTCTTTAGTGACGATGCATTTTCGGCAGGGTAGGCCTTAGCGCGCATGTCAGTTTGGGTAGCGCCTGGGTTAATACAATTAAAGCGCAGAGCAGTATTTTTATGTTCATCTGCCAGCACTTGCATCATGCCCTCGGTCGCGAATTTAGATAAACTGTAAGTACCCCAAAAAGCACGACCTTTACGACCAACGCCTGAGCTTGTAAATATTACTGAGGCTTTACTTTGTTTCTTCAAAGCAGGCATCAGAGCTTGTAACATCAGGTACTGGCTCTTAACGTTCACTTGCATGACTTGGTCAAACTCACTTTCTTTTATTTCAGTAAAGGGACATAAGTTGCCGAGCACACTTGCATTAAACAAAATGCCGTCTAATCCACCATACTCACCCAAAATAGTATCTGCAAGGCCTTGGTAGTGAGTAGCCGTTGCTCCCGACAAATCAATCGGTACGATACTTGGTTGATTTCCTCCGCTCGAGACGATTACATCATAAACAGATTCTAGTTTAGAGACTGTTCGTCCCAATAAAATAACGGTAGCGCCAGCTGATGCGTAGCTAATGGCAGCCGCCTTTCCAATTCCGTCACCTGCTCCTGTGACTAAAATGATTTTATCGGCTAAACTTTTTTCATGAGTTTGAAATGCTAAATGCGGCAATAAATCAGACATAGGTACTTGGCTTGAGTAAAAAGTAGCCGAATGGTAGCCCAAAATTGGAATTAGCTAAAGTATCGGTTGATACTTAAGCCAATATTACATTTTTTTATTACATTACGTTTACAAAGACTTTGCAAAGTGACTATAAAGTCAATACTATAGACATCAACAAACTGGTCATACTAGTTAGGTATAATTTCCTTCAATTTTGATCAATTATTTTAGTCACTCAATATTAGAAGCACACTTACATTGAGTAGGGAGAAAGAATGAAAAAACTGTTAGTCAGCACAAGTATTATTGCAGCATTAGGCCTTGCCGGATGCGGAGGTGGCGAGACCATTGAAGATCTGCAAGCTGAAGTAACACAAGAAAGGCCAGCATCACGAGTGTTGTTTGACCCTGCAGCCGGTGTGTTGCCAGTTCCTACTGACTTGTTGTTTGCACTTGCTGCACAGACGCAAGATGGCACTTTAGAACTTCCAGATGAAGTACAGTCTCGGTTAGAAAACAACGGCGTTGCTGATTACAGTGATCCAGGCGTAGCCCTAGGTGCTCAAGACGGTTGGAGTACACAAGCTGCGTTCGCTATATCTACAGCTCACCCTGCTGGTGTTAGTTTAGACCCTAGCTCTGTTGGAACGCCGGGTTCTATCCGAATATTTAGAGGGGCCATAGGTGGCGACTTAAGAGATGCTGATTGTACAACTGCACCACCTTTAACGGGCTGCAAAATATACGACGAACTCACATTTGGTGTGGATTTTGTGGCTCAGGCATCGGGTAACGATATCAATATTATTCCATTAAAAGCATTTGAAGGCGCAACAAGCTACTATGTAGTACTTACAAATGGTTTGAAAGGAAGTGATGGCCAAGCACTACAAGGCTCAACAACCTATGATTTAGTGCGTCAGCCCATCAGCACCTCACCGCTTGGTTCTGAATCTCAATTAGCCCTTCAGGGACTTGTGAACTCGTATGAAAGCGTAATTGTGAGTCAAGGTGGCGTTCCTGCAGATTCAATCATATATAGCTCTACTTTTACTACTCAAACTACGAGCGATATATATAACACTATAAAAGGTTTACAAATAGGTGGCTTCGCACAAGCATTTAGCGCTGCGTTAGCTGGAGGGGCAGACTTGGCAACAGCGTCAGCAACTGCGGGAGCTTTCTTACCTGGGATTGCGGTAGATGCCAGCTCACCTCGAACAGCTTTTGATGTGGTTGCTCCTTTATTTTTAGGTGCCGAAAGTTTTGCTGGTTTACAAGCCGTTGGCTTGGGAAATTGTGAGGGCCTTGTTGGAGCTGCTACCAACCCTGATTCTCCGTTGTTTGCTACCGCATCTTCTACATTTGCTGCGTTTGGCTTGTTGTGCTCTGCAGAGGTTACTGAGGGTTCTATTGACCTACCATACTATTTAAGTCCAAGCGAGCCACTTACTGATAGTTGGCAAGCTGCTTGTACCAATGGTTTAGCTTTGCAAGGTATTGGGGCTGAAAATATCCCTGGTCTAATCGCTAATGGCACTTTACCTGTTGGTCCTTTAAACGACTATTGCCAAGCTGCCTCTGGCGGTAGCTTATTAGACTTAGACGTGTCGGCATTGGGCATTAATGATAGCCGTCATTTAACGCGTTACAGCCCAATTCCAAAACCAAAAGGCCGCAATACCGATGGTTCTGAAACACTTAGTGTGCAGATATCCGTCCCCGATGTCGGTTTCATACAAACATTGGCTGCGATTAATCCTGGCGTTTCTGCGATTACAAAGCCGGAGGCCGGATGGCCAGTTGTTATATTGTCTCATGGAATAACAAGCAGTAAAGAAGCGATGTTAGCAGCAAGCGGAGCCCTTTCTTTAGCAGGTTTTGCTACTGTTGCTATAGATCAACCTTTACACGGTGAACGTGGTTTTGTATTAGAAGACGGTTCAATAATTAATGCTACAGGTGGTTTGGGTGGTTCGACAACCGACTACTTTAACTTAGCTAGCTTATTGTCATCTCGTGATAATAATAGACAAGCAGTAATAGACCTTATCGGCTTACGATTAGGTTTGAATGCATTGGTTGATGTGACCGGTTCAGTCGATATTGACGCGTCTAGCGTTTACCTTGCTGGTCAGTCATTAGGTGCAATAGCAGCAACGTCTGCAACCGCTATGGCCAATGAAAGTTTAGCGCAGGTAAATCCAGATTTAGCCAACTTTGATCCGATGTTTGCTATTAAAGGAGCTGGTTTAAATGTTCCTGGTGGCGGTATAGCTGGTTTCCTTTTAGAGTCAGGTTCTTTTGGTAATTTAGTCAAAGGTTCTTTATTTGCAGCTTCATCTGTTGAGTTTCAAGCGTTCTTAGGGCAATTTGCTGCTGAAAATGGTTTGGGTCTTGAAGCTGCTTTACCTGGCGCGTATGCAGCGTTTTCTTCTACCTTTAATGCGGAGCAACAAGCCGCTGCCAATGGTTTATTTGCACAATTTACTTATGCGGCGCAAACAATGCTAGACGCAGGCGACCCGAATACCTACGCTGCTATACTCGGCGCACAGTCAACACCGGTTTATATGGCTTCAGTAGTCGGTGGTGGTACAAACGACGATGGCAGTACTGCGTTACCGGACCAAACCATACCAAACTTTGTCCCACCACTGTCTGGAACAGAGGCATTGGCTGGCTTGATCGGTTTGCCGGGTGTTAGCGTTACAACTGAGGGTGATGGCATAGTGAGGTTTATTGCAGGATCTCATGGTTCCTTACTAGCCCCAGTGCCAAGTGCAGCGACTACAGTAGAGATGCAAAGACAACTTGCGCAGTTCTTTGCTACTACTCAAATGGGAACGCCAACAATAGTTGTAACCGATACTTCTGTTGTAGCTAACTAGTCTGCCTCTGAGTCTATAAAGACTAATCAGTCTTAAATGTTTAAAGGGTGTGTTTTGTTAAACTCACCCTTTTTCTTTTTTGAAAAGGCCCCACAATTAACAACATAGTAATAGTAAATAACGGAGTAATTCTTGGAGTTTTTATTTGAATACGGGCTTTTCGTAGCCAAAGCGTTCACTTGGGTAGTGGCAATATTAATTGTGGTTGGTGTTGTTTTATCTCTTGCGAGTAAACAAAAACAGCGTCCAGGCAATCTTGAGTTTGAATCGATTTCAGATGGCTTTGAGGATCTTAAACATCAAGCCGAAGCTGTGTTATTAGATAAGGCTGCTTTAAAAGAAAAGCATAAAGCGCAAAAGAAAGAAGACAAAGCGAATAAGAAAGATAAAGATCGGGCTACCGATAAGAAACCAAACTTGTTTGTAATTAACTTTGTTGGTTCTTCTATGGCTAAAGAAGTTGAATCTCTACGTAAAGAAATTACAGCGGTGTTATGCGTTGCTAAAGACGGCGATGAAGTACTTGTGAACGTCGAAAGTGGTGGTGGCGTGGTTCATGGCTACGGTCTCGCGGCCTCGCAACTGCAAAGAATCAAAGATAAAGGTCTGAACCTAACGATTAGTATCGACAAAGTGGCAGCAAGCGGCGGTTATATGATGGCCTGTGTTGCCGATAAAATTATTTCAGCACCCTTTGCCATTGTTGGCTCTATCGGTGTGATTGCTCAGATCCCTAATTTCAACAAAGTGCTAAAAAAGAACGATGTTGATTTTGAGATGCACACCTCTGGTGAATTCAAACGAACGCTCACAATGTTTGGTGAAAATACTGAAGAAGGTCGTGAGAAATTTAGGGGCGAATTGCAAGAAGTACATGAGATGTTCAAAGACTTTGTGTCACAGAATAGAAAAGAGGTTGATATTGCTAAAGTCTCTACCGGAGAATATTGGTACGGTCAAAAGGCATTGGAACTGAAACTTGTTGACGACCTTCAGACTTCAGACGACTTTTTGTTGAAAGCTAACGACACTCATAAGCTTTACAAGCTGAAATATGCGACTAAAAAGACCGTTGCTCAAAAGTTGGGAATAGCGGCGTCAGAAGGCGTTGAGGGAGCTCTAACTAAAGCAATAGGACAATTTAGGCGTTGGTATTTTTAATATTAATTTATAAGTAAAAAAAAACAGCACAAAGTGCTGTTTTTTATATGTGATATAAACTTATCTAGGCGGTCTGCTGCCTGGATTAGCAGATTGTATCTGCTGAATATAAAAGTCTTTAACAGAAAAAGCAGAAGCCGCTTTTTTCGCTTTTTTAGCCGCTGGCTTTTTCTTAGCAGGTGCTGCTTTTTCAGCCACTGGCTTATCTGCAGCTACTTTCTTAGCTGCGGGCGCTGCTGCTTTCTTAGCAGGTGCTGCTGCCTTTTTAGCGGGTGCTGAAGCAGCTTGTGACATTTCGTCGGCCATTTCATCAAGTTGTGCAAGACGCATATTTTTTCCGCCGTCTACACTGTACCAACCGCCTTTCGCTTCGATTTCTGGAGCTTTACCGTTTGATGCTGTGTAAGCATTGGTGAATTTTTCGATGACGCTATCTTTATCTAGTTTGCTCATAGAGTAAAATAAACCCTTATTGTTTGAATAATGTTAATATCCAAATGAAACCACAATCTGACCTAAAAGTCTAATTTCTTACTAAAAGGACTACAATTTGCTTCGTGATCACCTTTTGAACACCTTAAACCAGCTTTTATCCCCACATTTAACCAAAGATTATTGTCCAAACGGATTACAAGTTGAGGGCAAGGAAGTGATTCGTCATGTTGTTACCGGGGTTACGGCTAGTCAGGCTTTGATTGACAAAGCAATTGCACTCAATGCAGATGCTATTTTGGTCCATCACGGCTATTTTTGGAAAAATGAGCCTTACAACATAGTCGGTATCAAAAAGCGTCGAATAGCGAGCTTACTGCAACATGATATTAGCCTGTTTGCCTATCACTTACCCTTGGATGTACATGCAAGCCTGGGTAATAATGCGCAATTAGCCGCCGTTTTAGGTCTAGATGAAGTCGCCGCATTTGAAAGTATTAGTCCTGAAGGTCTTGTGATGCGTGGAGTTCTGCCACAAGCGTTGAGTCATCAAGCGCTTAAACAGAAACTTGCAAGCTGTTTATCCCGAGATGTTGTTAGTGTAGGTGCAAAAGAACAGATTAAACATCTGGCTTGGTGTACAGGCGGTGGTCAGGGTTATATTGATGAACTAACAAATATAAATGCATCTGATGCCTCCATAGATGCCTTCATTTCAGGTGAGATATCTGAACAAACTACACATAGCGCTAGAGAGCTAGGTATAGACTTTTTTGCAGCAGGGCATCATGCTACAGAGCGTTATGGCGTTAAAGCCTTAGGTGAGTATTTAGCACAACACCATGATGTGAAAGTCAGCTTTATTGATATTGATAATCCAGCGTAACGAGAGTGTATGAAAAGTGGTAGTTTTGAAGGGATTGCTAACAAATTCGATAAAAATATTTACGGCACAACAAAAGGTAAGTTACGTCACCAGCTGTTGCATTTTTATCTAAACGATTTGTTGCACTCATCCAGCAAAGATGTGCTTGATGCGGGCGCAGGGACTGGAATGATGGCAAGAGACTTCGCCGACGCTGGGCATAAGCTTACGTTGTTAGATGTCTCAGAAGAAGTGTTGACAGTTGCCCGTGAGCGTATGAGTTCTCATTTATGTACACAGTTTATTCATGGCAACTTGGAAGCGATACCGCGTCAATACGATATTATTTTGTGTCACGCAGTGCTTGAATGGCTCGACCATCCCTTGAGTGCTATCGAGCAATTATTAAACCACCTCACATTGCACGGACATTTGAGCCTGAGCTTTTTTAATGCTGATGCTATGCTTTTCAATAATGCAATTTATGGCAATTTTGATTACATCGCTAAGGGGCTAAAAGTGCGCAATGTTGTGCGTTTAAATCCCCATAATCCGCAATCCCCTGAGTCGATCCTCTCTTATTTAAATATGCGAGATGGCATTGAAATAGAAATGACAGCGGGTATACGATGCTTTCACGACTACATGCGAGATGTGAATATGCAAAACACTCAGTATGAGGCTTTGTTGAATTTAGAAAAAGAGCTCGGTGCTAAAGCGCCATATAAATGGTTAGGAAAGTATTTTTATGTACGTATTAAAAAAATAAAGTAGGCGGCTATTTGATAATATCAATAAATAAGGTCTGTCGTTGTGCACAACAAGCAGCTTTATTGATACTGGATTAAGTTTCTGGCTTGTTCTACTCTTAAGCTATTAGTTTGTAAGCACCCACGGAGAACTCCCTTGATTAGATTTTTAACGCTACTTAGTATTATTATTTGCAACATCCAACCTAGCTTGGCAAAAACGATCATCATTGCTGATGCGTATGTCGATGTAAGCACGGGTAAATTAGTTAAAAACGCTCGTATTGAAGTTGACGACAATCGTATAACGCAGGTGAGTAGTTCTTCGAGCCGCGATATTGATAATGGCGATGTGTTAATTGACTTAAGCGGTCATACCTTATTACCTGGATTAATCGATACGCATACTCACCTAACCAGTGATGCAAATGAGCACGGCTTACGTCGATTAACAACATCGCAAGTCCGCAAAGCATTTAGGGGCGTGAAATTTGCTGAACAAACGCTTTTTGCTGGTGTAACAAGCGTTCGAAATCTCGGAGCCGGTGCCTTTATAGATGTTGCCATGCGCGACTCTATTGCTGCTGGCGATATTATTGGTCCGCGTATGTTTGTTTCGGGGCCATCATTACAAATAACAGGAGGGCATGGGGATAATAATACGCTTCCTTTTGATATGCCTACCACTACCCTTGGTGTCGTTGATGGACCTTGGTCTGCGGTTCAACAAGTGCGAGAGAATGTAAAGTACGGTGCTGATGTGATCAAAATCAAAGCTACCGGCGGCGTATTATCAAAAGGTACCAAAGTGGGTGCCCAAGAGTTTTCTCTTGAAGAAATGCAAGCAGTAGTAAGAGAAGCACATCGTCGTGGAGTTACTGTGGCAGCCCATGCTCATGGCACTGATGGTATATTAGATGCGATTCGCGCGGGAGTAGATTCGGTTGAGCATGCAAGCTTTATTAGCGAAGAGGGTATAGCGCTAGCTAAAAAGATGGGAACTTATTTATCAATGGATATCTATGTGACCGAATATATTCTAGGTGAGGGCGAAGCAGCTGGCATATCTCAAGAAAGCCTAGACAAAGAGCGTACAGTAGGCCATGTACAAAGAGAGAATTTCAGTAAGGCTCTAGAAGCGGGCGTTAATATGGTAATGGGAACCGATGCGGGTGTTTATCCTCATGGTGATAACTTAAAGCAGCTCTCAAGAATGGTAGAGTTTGGCATGACGCCTATGCAAGCGTTGCAAGCTGCTTCTATAAATGCAGCCACATTACTTAAGCAAGACCAAAACTTAGGGTCATTATCCGTAGGGCGTTATGCTGATATTATCGCGGTTGAAGGCAATCCAATTGATAATATTTCTATATTAGAAAATGTTAGTTTTGTTATGAAAGATGGGAAAGTTTATAAGCAAGCCTCTCGCTGAGACTTGCCTTTGCCCAACGTAACTTATGCGCCCTTCGCTAATTCCGTTTCAATATCTAGCGCAATGTCTTGAGGTTTAGTGGTAGGCGCGTAGCGTTTTACCACTTCACCCTTTTTATTGACAAGAAATTTGGTGAAATTCCACTTAATACGCTTTGACCCTAAAAGGCCAGGTGCTTCAGATTTAAGCGCCTGATAAATCGGTTCTGCATTATCACCGTTCACTTCGACTTTTTTAGACATTGGAAAACTGATATCAAACTTAAGTGAGCAAAACTGAGCAATTTCTTCATCACTGCCGGGCTCTTGTCCACCAAATTGGTCGCATGGAAATCCAATCACTTCCAAGCCTTTGTCTTGATAGTTTTTGTACAAGGTTTCAAGACCATCGTACTGAGGCGTAAAGCCGCATTTGCTAGCAGTATTAACAATTAGGATGACTTTGTTGGTGTAGTTAGCTAAATCAAGCTCTTGAGCGTTGTTTAATGTGACTTTGTATTGGTGAATATTGGCTGACATGGCGAACCCTCTGTAAAAAATATAAGGTTACCATATGAGCCAATCAAATCAGGCAATCATTTTAAATTTTTGCTTGATGGAGTCCATACGCATCAGGTTCTTATCCGAGAGGCTAATAGAGTTTAGGTTGTGTAGTAGTTGCTCGACATTAATATCTTTGTATTCATTTTGCTGGCAATCGCCTAAGCATTGTAGCAAATTCAAAGCAAAGGCCGGTACACCGGGGAAGGTACTGTAAGCTCGGTGAAAACAAGATAGTGCGTTTGCAAAGTTTTGGGCACGGTACTCTTCCATACCTTTTTCATTGGCAGCAATAGCACGCTCTTTTTCAAGGCCAAGAGACTTTTCAGCCTTTCCTAATACGTCACTCGCTATCAAACTATCAATGTGGCTTTCTTGAGCCAGCATTAATTCGTCACACGCTTGCAACAATTCTTTTGCTTTATCGGTATGGCCTAGACCAAACCAAACTTTTACGGCGTCTACCATACTGGAGACGTTGTTATTCGTTAGTTGCAGGTTATGACTCGATTCCGAAATAATTCTCTCGGCGCGCGGCTTGTCATCATCAAGTAAAAATGAAAGCGCGAGCATATTATCTTTTTGCTGTTCAGACTGGCGGTCAGAAATTCCTCTACTGGCTTTTCCGAGCATTACGCGTGCAGCAGAAACACTCTCACTATTATCGCTTTCATTCTGTAGCTCAGCTAAATGAAGATGATAACGAGCTAACTCCATAGCGTAATCTACTAAGCGTTCTTTTATGCCCAAGTTACTTTGTACTTTCTTTTCAAGTAAGGCCAGTGCATCCACGGTCTTTTCTTGCATTTTGAAACATAAGACTTTCAAGCGGGTGGCTTGAATTGTTAAATCGGTATCTCTTATGTTGTCTAGCAACTGTTCAGCATGGATATAGTTCTTGCGTCCTATTTCAACACTCGCTAGCCATTCATAGGCTTTGTCTTTAGTTAAACTTTCATCGATGAGGCGGTCGAGCATTTTTTGGCACTCTTGCCATTTACCCGTAAAGAACTCACTTTTTATTAAGCCCCAGTGCGCCCATAACACGCCGTCAGCGCGTTCTAAAATTCCAGAATACAGAGCAATGGCTTCGTCATAACGTTTCTCAATTAACAGCAGGCGACCTTTGAGTTTCATAAAGTCAGACTCAATACGTTTAGGGATCCCTTTGTTTAGCTGTTCATCAACATACTTAAGCGCCATCTCATTGCGGTTACCGTCCATATACTTTAGCGCTGGCAATAAACTTCTGCGTGCGGTAACAAAATGACGCACGCTGGTGCCTAGGTTTTTAATGGTGTAAGGTTTTATAAGTATAAAGTCGGGGTGTAAGTCGAGGATTTGACCGATTGTCTGAGGTTGACTGTCTGAGGTTACAAAGCAAAGTCCCATTGATGGCTTAAACGCTTTGCACTCTATCAGCTGCTGAATCCATTCAACGCCGTTCTTAGACTGACCAAGATGGAAATCAATAAACACCATATCAAAATTGGTGGTGCGCAAACCATTGCGCAGCTCTCTACCGTTGCTGAAGCTTGAAATATCAAAGCTATCGATTGACAACAAGTGACTACGCAAATTCATGCGCGCTGTGTTGTTGTCTTCAACAATAGCGATGCGCATTTGCGCTCTTTTGGGTAATTTATAACCTTCAAGCTGTATCATATTTCAGTACGTCTTCATCTCAGGGTTTCATTAATCCTTGGATAAATCCTATCACGCGGTGGTAATTAGGTTTATCCATCTTCTGTATGCAATTTTATACTTCTGTGTAATTTATCGGCAGGTCTTCTAATTACTACTGGTTTTTTTGGCATGCTTTATAAAGATAAAAAGGGACAGGCGTTGCGGTAATTAATGTTAGTTATTTATGTTGCCTCATTGCGGGTAAATTTACATGCGTAGGCTGACTAAATTCGCCATCTGCTTAACAAAAGATTTACAAGCAATGGGCCAATCATTTATAGTTTACGTTAACGTAAAGGTTAAATGATTTATTTCAGCAAACCGTAGCCATTAGAGAGTCCGCATGCACACAATTCAGCAATTAATTAACGGTCAATTTGAGCAATCAGAGTCAAGTGACATGATTGAAGTCACCAATCCTGCAAACAACCAAGTTATCGCACATTTGCCCATTTCCACTGAGCGCGAAATAGAAAACGCTGTAGCGTGTGCAAAAGAGACGTTTAATACATGGAAAAAAGTACCGGTGTCAGAACGTGCGCGGGTGATGTTGAGATACCAACATCTTCTGAAAGAGCATCACGATGAAATTGCCACCATATTATCAAAAGAAACCGGCAAAACCTTTGATGATGCAAAGGGTGATGTTTGGCGTGGTATCGAAGTTGTAGAGCAGGCCGCTAATGTAGCGTCTATGATGATGGGTGAAACCGTCGAAAATGTTGCGACCGATATTGATACTTATAGCATGATCCAGCCTCTTGGAGTGTGTTTGGGTATTACCCCTTTTAACTTTCCAGCGATGATTCCCTTATGGATGTTCCCAATGGCAATCGCCTGCGGTAACACCTTTATTTTGAAACCTTCTGAACAAGATCCCGCAACACCGATGAAGTTAGCCGAATTGTTTATGCAGGCGGGCGCCCCAGCTGGCGTGCTGAATATTGTTCACGGCGGCGCAGATCAAGTAAATCATTTACTCGAGCACGAAGATATTAAAGCCGTGTCGTTTGTGGGCAGCGTGCCTGTAGGGCAGCATATTTACCGTACCGCAACGTCAAATATGAAGCGTGCGCAATGTTTTGCTGGCGCAAAAAATCATTCAGTGATCATGCCTGATGCGAATAAATCTAAAGTCATAAACAATTTAGTTGGTGCATCAGTAGGTGCTGCTGGCCAGCGCTGTATGGCAATTTCGGTCGCGGTATTTGTTGGCGAGAGCGCCAACTGGATACCCGAATTAGCAGAGTTGATAGGCAATGTAAAACCGGGACTTTGGGATGATAAATCTGCCGGTTTTGGACCGTTGATCAGCCCCCAAGCAAAAGCAAAAGTGTTAGACTTGATTCAACAAGGTAAAGATGAAGGCGCGAGCTGTTTAGTAGACGGTAGCGAATTTACTTTAGAAGGTTACGAACAAGGAAACTGGGTAGGCCCAACAGTATTTGCTGGCGTAACCGTAGATATGCAGATTTACCAACAAGAAATATTTGGTCCGGTACTGTGCTGTATGACAGTTGATACCTTAGAAGAGGCACTAGCGCTGGTCAATGCCAACCCATTTGGTAACGGTACCAGTATATTCACCGCCAGTGGTGCAGCTGCCCGCTTCTACCAAAGCAATGTTGAAGTAGGACAAGTTGGCATTAATGTTCCTATCCCTGTTCCGCTTCCATTCTTCTCTTTTACAGGGTGGAAAAATTCGTTCTACGGCGACTTACACGCTTATGGTAAACAAGCCATACGTTTTTATACCGAGACAAAAACAATTACTGCTAGATGGTTTGATGATGAGACCGACAGTGGTCCAAATATGACAATAAACTTACGCTAAACATTGGTAGGAAGTCACAGATATGAATTTTGAATTAAACGAAGATCAAATCGCTTTTAGTGACACTGCAAAGCAGTTCGCCGAAGCTGAAATGGCCCCCTTTGCTGCAAAATGGGACCGCGAGCATCATTTCCCAGTTGAGGTGATTAAAAAAGCAGGTGAATTAGGTTTTTGTAGCCTTTACACGCCAGAAGAGGCTGGAGGTTTAGGTTTAAGCCGTTTAGATTCATCTATTATTTTTGAACAGTTAGCGATGGGCTGCACTACAACTACTGCGATGTTGACCATTCATAATATGGCCACATGGATGGTAGCCACTTGGGGCACTGAAGAAATAAAAACCCAGTGGATGGAAAAGTTAGTGACCGGCGATGCTATTGCAAGTTATTGCTTAACAGAGCCAGGAGCAGGCTCAGATGCTGGCTCGCTTCGCACTTCTGCAGAACTTAGAGATGGCGCTTACTATCTCGATGGTTCAAAAGTCTTTATTTCTGGTGCAGGTTCCACACAAGTACTCGTAGTAATGGCACGCACAGGTGGCGCTGGCGCAGGGGGCGTAAGTGCTTTTGTTGTTCCCGCCGACAATGAGGGGATCATCTATGGTAAAGCGGAAGAGAAAATGGGCTGGAATGCTCAACCGACGCGTATGGTCACCTTTGACAATGTTAAAGTCGAGATGCACCAACGTTTAGGTGAAGAGGGCGAAGGCTTTAAGTTTGCCATGCAGGGCCTCGACGGTGGACGCATAAACATTGCTACTTGTTCAATTGGTACTGCACAACAAGCACTGAATACTGCGCGCGCATACATGCATGAACGTTCACAATTTGGCAAACCGCTTGCGTCATTTCAAGCCTTGCAATTTAAGCTTGCAGATATGGCTACTGAGTTGGTGGCTGCTAGGCAGATGGTGCGTTTGGCGGCTAGTAAAATTGATAATCAGCATCCAGATCGCACGACATACTGCGCAATGGCAAAACGTTTTGCGACAGATGTGGGTTTTGAAGTGTGTAATCAAGCCTTACAAATTCACGGCGGTTACGGTTATATTAAAGAATATCCATTAGAGCGTTATGTGCGCGATGTGAGAGTACATCAAATACTAGAAGGTACTAATGAAGTCATGCGTGTGATTATTGGACGTAGATTGCTCAGTGATGAAACCGAGGTGCTGTAAACACGGCGGTTTTTAACCATTCCTTTCTAAGGTAAGCGCTTATTTTGCACTTTACAAAGCAAGCGCTCTACCGAAATTCTACACAAATTAAACTAAGGTCAACTGAATGAGCGAAAAACCTGTTTTTGACGCAAAAATAAAGCTTCAATATCATCAAGCTAGTTCCGGCAAGATTGCCCAGCTCACCTTAAACAAACCCAAAGCATTAAATGCGCTCGATTTAGATATGGTAAAGCTATTACTTGATGCGCTGGAGAGTATCCGCAACGACGACAGTGTGCATGCGGTACTGCTTGACAGTGAAGGGGACAAAGCCTTTTGTGCTGGCGGCGACATTGTTTCTATGCACAGCGCAATGAAGCAAAATGTGCACGCAACACAAGTCAACGAACTGCCGCCAACGCCCAAATTTATGAAGGCATTTTTTACCCAAGAGTATCGTTTAGATTATTGTTTACACACTTTCCCCAAACCTATAATTGCTTGGGGTAACGGTATTATTATGGGTGGAGGATTGGGTTTATTCGCCGCTTCTCATATTAAAATAGTGACTCAAAGCGCGCGTATTGCTATGCCAGAAATTACCATTGGTTTATTTCCAGATGTGGGGGGGAGTTATTTCCTCAATCGTATGCCAGCAGGCATTGGAATGTTCTTAGGCCTGACAGGTGCCAGTATTAATGCTAACGACACCTTAGATATTGGCCTTGCTGATGCCATTATAGCGCATGAACAGAAAGCCAGTTTTATTGAAGCATTATTGGCTTTGCCGCTTATTAACAGTGATCAAATTTGCAGGCTTACAGAGCAATTTAAGGACGATAACCTCGCCTTAAGAGAACCCAATATTGCCCCGCTCATGGCACAACTTTCCAGCTTAAGCAGTTCATCTAGTTTACAACAGAGTATTGTGAGCTTGCGTGAAATAGCGGAACAACAGCCAGACAACCATTACGTGCAAAAAGCCCTTGCTACATTTGAAAAAGGCAGTGCGGTAACCGCGCATCTTGTTTATCAACAGCTTAAACGCGGTGCGGATTTATCTTTAGCAGACTGCTTTAGAATGGAGTTGAGTATGGCCTTTACGTGCGCTGCTCTGGGTGAATTTGAAGAAGGTGTTAGAGCACTGCTTATTGATAAAGATAATGCACCACAATGGAAATATGCCAACATTGATGAGGTACCATCTTCGGTCATAGAAGCTCATTTTGCTCAGTTTATAGGGCAAACGCATCCTTTAGGTCAGCTTGAAGAAGATTTTGGAGAATAAGATGAAACACATTGCCTTTTTTGGATTAGGGAATATGGGCGCAGGGATGGCAGCTAATTTATTAAGTGCTGGCTATAGCGTCACAGTTTACGATTTAGTTGCAAGTCAAGTCGCTGCTTTAGTTGCCAAAGGCGCAAAGGGAGCAACTACTCCCATTGATGCCGTTAGCGATGCAGACGTGATTATTAGTATGTTACCGGCGGGCCGGCATGTAAAACAGCTCTATTTTGGAGGGCAAAGCCAAGATACAAACGATGCAGGTATCAGTGCCCATACAAAACAGGGTGCAGTGTTTATCGATTGTTCAACCATTGAGGCTGAGGACGCGCGCGACATTAGCCAGCAACTGCATGATTTGGGTTTTGCGTTTGCAGATGCTCCAGTATCTGGCGGCGTTGCAGGGGCGGCGGCAGGCACCTTAACCTTTATTGTGGGCGGTGAAAAAAGCGCAGTCGATACCATCACTCCTATCTTAGAAGCCATGGGCAAAAACATTTTCCATGCTGGCGATGCTGGTGCCGGCCAGGTGGCAAAAATCTGTAATAATATGTTGCTAGCTGTACTAATGGCAGGCACTAGCGAAGCGCTACAGCTTGCCATTGATAATGGTATTGATGCTACTGTCATGTCAGAAATTATGAAAAAGAGCTCAGGTAATAACTGGACCTTACAAACCTATAATCCTTGTCCTGGTGTAATGGAAAGCGTGCCATCTTCAAATCAATATCAAGGCGGGTTTATGGTTGATTTGATGAATAAAGACTTAGGCCTTGCTATGGCCACAGCCTCAACACATCAATCGGTCGTACCTATGGGGGCACTAGCAAAGTCGCTATATCAATTACATGCTTTAAACGGCAATGGTAAAAAAGACTTTTCAAGTATCTTCGAAGCCTTGCAACAAAAATAGCGCTACTAATACTATTAAGCCTTGCAGGCTTTGCAAGGCTTAATATTTAACTTCTAAATATTCTCGTATCTACTTCGATTAATCAAATCACTAGCGACTGAAGTTCTCAAGATGCTTAATAGAACGACTGAGCATATTGGTATCAATGTCTATTAATACTTCTGATTGGTCACGAACATCCGTTACCTTATAACTGCCGTCTTTCGATACTTCAGTAAGATAAGGCGCTTTAAAGAAGAAAATGTTTTCTTGCATGGTGCTCACTAGCCATTGCCGACTTGGCGTTTGTAGCGCTTGCCCAGTAGAGAATCTATATACTTCAGCTAAACACTCAAATTCATTCATTACTGTAGGGGCAATATCTTCATTGGTTGATGCTTGCTTGGTATCGGTAAAATTTGAATACATTCTATACATCTGATTTTCGCCCTGCGCGATCAGCATGACGCTGGCAGTGTTTGCTAGGGCTCTTACATCCACTTTAGCTAGCTGTTCGGCGCTCAAAAAGCCCATATATAATCCTGAGTCAGAGTTACTTAAAGATTCTATAAATTGGCTGTATTCGTCTTCACTGTCGTCTGCATAATTAAACAGTGCATTTGGCACTGAAAAAGCATTAAGCAAATCGAGCATCACTGGTGGTGAGGAGGTGCGAGTGATTAAGTGATAAGGAATGCCATATTGTAAGTGCTTAAAAATGCGAGAGGGCTCGCTTTGCGTGTTTAAGTGAAAGTTATTAACGGGTAAAAAAGCAAAGCTGTCGTTAGACACTATTTCATTGCTCATTAGCACCACAACTTTGCTTTGAGCATTGACGCTACAATATACATTTTGTGGTGGATAGACAAAACGACTACTAAGGCCTTGAAGCTGTAATTCCTCACGTTGCTGTCGGTCTTCAAGATCTAAAAACCCATAACGTGCCATGAGCGTCTTGGCCGTGGCAGGATAGCTTAGCGGAAACATATTGTCTTGCTTGAGTACGGGTGTATAAAGCTTTGCATCGGCCCACACATGAATGGCGTGACTTGAAACAAAGCAAAGAACAAGCGTTGCGGTGATATATGGCCCAATGCGCAGGCGTTGTAATCTACCCATACGTTTGAATATGGCATTGGCGATAACTAACTGAAACATTAACCAAATAATAAACAGGAGGCTTAAATAAAACCATTGTAGCCAGCTAAAAGCACTTACCTGCACTTGGGTTTCACTTCTAAGTAGGGCTGCTGAGCTAAAACTTATATGAAAACCAGTATTATTATAAATGAGGGCGTCGAAAGCTAAAAGCGCTAGGCCAATTGCTGATACCACCGCGGCTATACCTCTAAGGGCGCGCATGTTAGTGATTTGGTAGCAAAGCGGTAAAATTACCAGCACAAACACTAAAAAGGTAACAAAGCTAATATGCCCAAACCATGTGAGGAGCATATAAACAAAGCTTAAAGGTGTGTCTGCAATAGGTGAAGCAAACAGGTATACCGAAGATATAACGATGGCCATACCAATATTAGCCAATGCGAACCAATGTCCCCATGCTACTTGCTGCGTAATTTGTTTGCGTCGTGGTGATTCTGTATAAATCATAGGTTTTTTATTATTATCATTTTAGTGATTGATCGGATTGTGTGCTTTTCTTTAAAATCTGACAAAAGTTATCAACCATCGGACCTCTATTTTTAGTACTCACTTGATTACTAAAGATGGTTGCGAGCACATTGCCCAAGACCATAATTGATAAGTCACGATCAGCATGATTCTTTTCAAGGGCAACAAAAACATCCTGCATTAGCGCCTCAAATTCCTCATTGCTGTATTTTGACTGTATTGGCATTTATTTGTCCTATGATTTTTGCGCAAAAACTCGGTACAATTGCGCCTGATAATTAATTCGCTGTGACAAAGTATAAAGGCTGTTACCGCGAACACCAACTTTTGTTGTATTAACACACGCTAAGCACAGGTTAGCATAGTATTGTTGAGCAACAACTAAACCAAAAGGTTCCTTAATTTATATGAGTGCTAACGTTCAGCAGTTTGTTGTGCACAGAATTATGCTCACCAACGACGGAAAACTTCATTTTTTGCCAAGAGGCACTTGTTTTGAGGTAAGTGCAGAAATTGTCAGTCTTGGTTCGCAACTTCATACTACTTTTAATTCCAAACCCGGAAAGGGTGTGGGTGGCTTTGGCACCGAAGAAGAAAACCCGGTGAAAGATTTGCTACCTGACATGATCAGTGGTGATCTGGATTTCCATGAGTTTAGCTTAATTGCAGGTAAACATTTGCTGGATACCATTGTAAATGAAGCCATGCTTGAAACCGGATTCGTTATTTTTAATCGCTACGAGTATTTAGCCACTGACTATTTAATGATAGCGATGCTCGACACAAAAGAGCATGTGGAAGTTAATCAACATCTTGAAATTAGTCAAAGCCACCATCTAGATTTGTCTAAGATGCAAATTGCGGTACGAATCGATTTAACCGCATACGATGTTCAGCGAGAGCAAAATCGCTATATCAGCTTTTTAAAGGGTCGTATGGGACGCAAAGTGGGTGACTTTTTCATGCAGTTTATTGGTTGCGAGGAGAAAGTCGACGTTAAGCAGCAAAATAAGCGTTTGTTGCACGAAGTAGATGAATACTTATCAGGTGAATCGCTTGATAATCAAGAAAAGCAGGCGCATCGAGAGTCTTTAGCTGAATACTACAAACAAAAAGTAGATTTAGGTGAAGAAGTACAAATATCTGATTTAGACAATGTGCTACCAAGACAGGGATCGACCGAAGACGGTTTTGCCAGCTACAACGCTTCTTTAGAGCAACCCATTGAAGCACAATTTCAACCTGACCGCAGTATGATGACGGCGATGAAAAAATTCTCTGGTGCCGGCGGTGGCGTTTCGGTTAGCTTTGACCGTAAGTTACTTGGGGAGCGTGTGCAATATGACCCTCAAAGTGATGTGTTAATAATTAGAGGGATCCCGCCCAATCTAAAAGACCAACTTACAAAAACGATGAAAAGCGGGGGCGATGAATGAAGTTATTTGTCAACGATCTCACCGTGATGGACTTTTCTTACCTTTGCCCTAAACGCGGCATGGTAGGAGAGAGCTGGATTGTCGACATCATTCTAGATGGCGGATTAAATGAAGAAAGCATGGTGCAGGATTTTTCGATTGTAAAAAAACAGTTGAAGAAATTGATTGATGAATACGTTGATCACAAGTTGGTTATTCCAGCAGATTATGAAGGTGTTAAAATTGCTCATGAGCAAACCCAAGGCCGTGTGCGTGTTGATTTTAGCTATCATAAGGTAGGCGAATCAAATACCTCTATCCACTTGTTATGCCCGCCAGAAGCGTACGCATTTGTGTATGCACAAGAAATTGATATGGCCTCGGTAACGGCATATCTGAAAGACATTATTAAAACGCACTTACCAGAAAATGTGCATGGCATTGACATCGCTCTGCGCGCTGAGGTGATCGATTCTGCTTACTACCACTACACGCATGGTCTAAAAAAACACGATGGTAATTGCCAGCGTATTGCGCATGGTCACCGCTCAAAAATTATAATTATGGAAGACGGGCAGCGAAGCGAACGCCATGAAGCTGAGTGGGCAAAGCGTTGGGCTGATATTTATATTGGCACTCAAGAAGACGTTGTCGACACAAATGCACTCGTACTCAAAAGTGATACCTTTACCGACCAAAGTCATTTTTGTTTTGCCTATGAAGCCTCTCAAGGTGACTTTGAAATGGCTATTCCCAAAAGTGTATGTGAGATTATTGAATATGATTCAACCGTTGAATGCTTGGCCCAACATGTACTTGAAACCTTAGTCCAGCAAAATGGCGGACGCTTTTTAGTGCGCGCATTTGAAGGCGTGGGTAAAGGAGCAATAATTGCCAATGACTAAATTAGTGCAATTAAGCGTCTCAATACTTTGCGCGCTTTGTATGCTCAGCGCATCGGCCCTTGCTAACGCCAATACCGGCGCCCCTCAATTGCAGGGAGAGTTGACCCAAGGGAGCTTGATTAGAGCGACAGTAAAGCCCGGTACTAAAATCTGGCTTAACGAGCGGGCTATTGATGTAAGTAGCGATGGAGAGTTTGTATTTGGTTTTGGTCGAGATGCCGATGTATCTCATACATTGTCATGGCAAGGTGCTGGCGATGTCGAAAAGCAAAGTCAGACCTTAAGTATACGCCCAAGAGAATACGATATAGACCGCATTGAGGGCGTGGCACAAAAATATGTCAGTCCGCCACAAAAAGTACTTGCGCGTATTCGTCAAGACAACAGTGCTATTGCTAATGCTCGCGCCAAGCAATCACAACTGCGCGATTTTTTAGGTGAGTTTATCTTACCAGCGCAAGGGCGCATATCTGGGGTTTATGGCTCTCAGCGTGTTTTCAATGGTGAGCCGCGCCGTCCTCATTTTGGCTTGGATGTGGCTAATAAAGTAGGTACGCCTGTGATTGCCCCAGCTGGCGGAATTATTTCCTTAGCTCACGATGATATGTACTATTCGGGTGGTACCTTGTTGATGGACCATGGTTTTGGCGTGTCTTCTACCTTCATTCATTTAAGCAAAATTCATGTAAAAGAAGGGCAAAGAGTAGAACAGGGTGAATTAATTGGCGAAATTGGTGCCACCGGCAGAGTCACAGGTCCTCATCTTGATTGGCGTATTAACTGGTTTAAAGAAAGGCTTGATCCTGCACTTTTGCTTAATGAGTCATCTTCGGATGATGAAGCACTGAGTGAGCCCAATGGCTCTTAAACCGACTATTTTCAAGTTCAGTATCGCGCTTGCGGATTTAAATCATCAGCACTATCCAAGTTTACAGTTAACCCTAGGGCAGCATCCTTCTGAAACTCTTGAACGAATGCTGGTTAGGCTGTTAGTTTTCTGCTTACATTCACATCAAGATAGCGATGAGTTAATGGCATTCACACGTGGTTTGAGCGCTACCGAGGAGCCAGACATTTGGCATAAAGGCATGGATGGCCAGATTAATACTTGGATAGACGTAGGCGAGCCTAGCTTTGATCGCATGAAAAAAGCCTGCAGATTAGGTAAGCAGACTTTTGTTTACAGCTTTAATAGTAAATCTGCAGTGTGGTGGAAGCAAAGCCAAGCACAGTTTTCCACTTTACCCATTCAGGTGCTAAGTTTGGATTGGACGCAAATACAAAGTTTAGCACAGCAAATAGAGCGCACTTCGACTTGGTCTATCACCATCAGCGATGAGTCTATATTTGTGACCACAAAAGATAGTCAGTTTGAAGTGACTTGGTGGGTTTTACAAGAATGATAAAAGTATAAGCCGTGCACTCTCACGCACGGCTTATATGAGGGTTTAAACGTCGTAGGTGCTTGAAGAAGTATTACCGCCACGTCCAGTCCAATTAGTATGAAAAAACTCACCCCGTGGCTTATCTTTGCGTTCGTATGTATGTGCGCCAAAATAGTCACGTTGGGCTTGCAGTAAATTGGCAGGTAAGTTCTCTGTGCGGTAGCCGTCAAAGTAACTCAATGCTGAGCTGATACATGGCATGGCAACACCATTTAGACTGGCTTGAGCCACAACTTGACGCCATCCAGGCTGGGCTTTACTGAGCATATCGTTAAAATAATCGTCGAGCATCAAGTTGTCTAAGTCAGGATGATTATCGTATGCATGTTTAATGTTGTCTAAGAACACCGAACGAATAATACAGCCCTCGCGCCAAAGCATTGCAATGGAGCCATAATCTAGATGCCAATTGTATTCGCTTGCGGCCTCTTGAATTAGGGCGAAACCTTGCGCATAAGACACAATTTTTGCCGCTAACAATGCCTGTTTTAAATCATTAATAAAGGCTTGTTTGTCACCATCAAAACTAGGTGTTGGCCCGTTAATCTGCTTTGATGCCACAACACGCTGAGGCTTTAGTGCCGACAAACACCGTGCAAAAACCGCTTCGCCAATAAGAGTGAGCGGAACCCCTAAATGCAGAGCAGTCACACCTGTCCATTTACCGGTACCTTTTTGACCTGCAGTATCTAAAATCTTTTCTACTAAAGGCTCGCCGTCTTCTTTAAAGCCTAAGATGTCGGCGGTAATTTCTATTAAGTAACTCGACAGTTCAGTCTCATTCCATTGTGCAAATACGGCCTGAATTTCATCTGCATTCATACCCAATAAATCACGCATGAGTACATAGCCTTCGCAGATAATTTGCATATCTCCGTACTCGATACCGTTGTGTACCATTTTTACAAAATGACCAGCGCCTGCTTCACCTACCCAATCGCAACATGGAACGGTAAGCTCACCGTTTTCATCTTTTACTTTTGCTGCAATTGCCTGAAAAATCGGTTTTACATGTGGCCATGCTTCAGGATTGCCGCCTGGCATAATAGAAGGGCCTAGTAATGCTCCTTCTTCACCACCAGATACACCCGCACCTACATATAAAATACCCTGGGCGGCGAGGTCTGCAGTGCGTCGATTTGAGTCCTCAAACTGACTATTCCCGCCATCAATCACAATGTCGCCATTGTCGAGATGCGGGACTAGCTGAGCAATAAAGTCATCAACGACTTGACCTGACTTGACCATAAGCATAATTTTACGAGGAGAAGACAATGACGCAACCAAGCTTTCAATTGACTCCGCCCCGCGAATGCTCTTGTCATTTGCGCGCCCCGCCAAGAATGTCTCAACTTTATGATAGGAGCGGTTGTAAGCGGTAACAGTAAAGCCCTTGCTAGCCATATTGAGGATTAAATTTTCACCCATTACGGCTAAACCGACTACTGCTATATCTGATTGTGCTTTCATATTGCGTGTTATTCCTTAAAGTTTGGTATGGCCTACAGAGCATAATTATTCCATATTGTAGAACTTAGGAAATTTATGACAACTATTTATTGCCTAGCTTTTTGTGCTCTTGCTCTACGATTAGCGTAAACTTATAGCACAGTTGTATTGTGACCACTGATACTTACAGTGGTATAGAAAACCTGAGCATGTTTATAATCTTCGCCTGCGCTATGCGCAAATACAGTTTTAGGCCTAGCCCGTTAAGCAACCTTTGAGAAGTACAAATGAATATAAAAGAATCCTTACCGATTACAGGGCTTGGAGCGCTAGCAAGCTTAGCCGATTACTCGCTAATGGACGCCTTAAATTGCGATCCTGACGCAACAGCAAATGGTATCGACCATTCACCGCGACAGGTATTTAGCGGTCACTACGTGCCAGTCAGGCCAACGCCTATTGAAAACCCTGAGTATGTGACTCATAGCAAGCAATTCTTCAAAGAACTTGGTTTAGCTGATAGCCTCGCAACATCTAATGATTTTATGCAGGTGTTCTCTGGTGATTTGTCGCAGGCACCAGAGCCAATGCGTCGCGTTGGTTGGGCAACCGGTTATGCACTGTCTATTTTTGGCACCGAATATATTCATCAGTGCCCATTTCAAACCGGTAATGGCTACGGTGATGGGCGCGCAGTCTCTGTATTTGAGGGACTATTCAATGGCCAGCGCTTCGAAATGCAGTTAAAAGGTGGCGGGCGTACACCTTATTGTCGTGGCGCAGATGGTCGGGCCGTGCTTAGGTCGAGTGTTCGTGAGTTTCTTGCTCAAGAGCATATGCATTCACTCGGTGTTCCAAGCTCCAGATCATTAAGTTTATATGTGTCTAAGAGCGAAACAGTTAATCGGCCATGGTATTCGCAAGGCACACTTTCAAAAGACCCCGATATGATGGTAAGTGAATCAGTCGCCATCTCTACACGTGTAGCACCTTCATTTATTCGAGTGGGACAGCTTGAGTTGTTTGCTCGTCGTGCCCGCAAAAATGAGCACCCTAATGCATTGCAAGAGCTTGAGAAAATTGTATTACATGCTATCGACAGAGAATATGCTGACCAAATCGATAGCTCACTCAACACCCCTAAAAAAGTAGTTGCCTTAGCACAAGCGTTCAGTGACCGCCTCACATCGCTTGTGGCTAGTTGGATACGCGTAGGGTTCTGCCAGGGTAACTTCAATAGCGACAACTGTGCAGTAGGGGGCTTTACGCTTGATTATGGCCCATTTGGATACATTGAGGCCTTTGACCCTTATTATCAGTCGTGGACGGGAGGCGGTCAGCACTTTTCGTTTCTTAATCAGCCTGTTGCTGCCTTGCGTAACTTTGAAACGTTTTGCAGTGCATTGCGCCCTTTGCTTAATAAACATGACGAAGAGCTGTTAGCACTCGATGATGTGCAACGTGGATTTTCGATAATGATGCAGACGAAATTAGAAAAAATGTGGGCCTCAAAACTTGGATTAAGTGCTTTTGACTCTGCACTTGTGAATGAGCTGATTACGCTTATGACTCAAACTCCTGTTGATTACACCATATTTTTCCGCGAGCTTTCAGGTATCCCAGATGACATTACCGCCCTTAAAAAGAGTTTTTATCAGCAGATGGGTCAAAGCTCACGAGCCGCTCATAGCAGGCAAGCGTCTGATAACGATGATCTAGAGGGAGCTTGGACTCAATGGTTCAGCAAATGGAAAGGACTGCTTAACGCCGACTTATCAAATTCAAAAGGCTCTGTAGAAGCATTATCTAAACAGATGAAGCTTATTAACCCAAAATATACCTTACGTGAATGGCTGGTTGCGCCTGCTTACCAACAAGCAGCGCAAGGTAATTATTCATTGCTGCGTGAGTTACAAGAGATAATGACCCAACCATACGCTGAGCAATCAAAAGAAACCTCAGAAAAGTATTACAGCCTAAAACCACTTGAGGTATTCGATGTAGGAGGGGTATCGCACTATAGCTGCTCGTCGTAGAGTTTTAAATCTACGTTGCTAGCGGTTTTATTGAGAAGATAATTTAATACGCCATGAATTCACTTAAATATATTAGCCATTATCCACAAGCCGTGCAGCTGCAGGTCAGTGAAATGATGGCGCAGAATAAAATCGCTAATTGGCTGAGAAGTCGTTATAGCGACACTCATAGCATTACTAATGACAATGAGTTGCGCGACTACGTCATGGCGATTAAAAATCAGTACATGAAAAAGGCCCAGCCCCTGAGTAAAGTGACCTATGACAGCAAACTGCACATTGTTAATCATGCATTAGGTATGCACACATATGTGTCGCGAGTGCAGGGGGCTAAGTTAAAAAGTAAAAATGAATTACGTGTGAGTAGTTTATTTAAACAAACCCCAGACGCCTTTTTAAATATGATTGTGGTCCATGAATTGGCGCATCTCAAAGAAAAAGAGCACAATTATTCCTAACAACCAATTATTGGCTAAATGTTGTCAACTTTTGTTTAGCGGTAGTATGTCAACATCGTTAAATAAGTAGCTTGTCAAAAAGTATAATTTCTTTGTATTTCGATTTGAGATTTTATCACTATCAGAATGAATATAGGTAAGGTACTATTTTCTTAATTCGATTATCTAAGCTAAGAAATGTCATCTTCAAACGTTAAATCAGCGCCATTAAAGTATTTATCTTCATATTCAATTGAAGTACAAGAGCAAATCAGAACGATGATCGAGCAAGATACGCTAGGTCGTTTTTTACTGAAGAAACATCCACAAACACATAATATCAACAACGATAAAATGCTTCGTGAATATGTTATGAATTTGAAGAATACTCATTTACGAAAGTCTTCCCCATTGAGTAAAATTGTTTACGATAAAAAAATACATGCAGTAAATAATGCTCTGGGCTTGCATACATTCATTTCAAGAGTTCAAGGAAATAAATTAAAAAGTAAAAATGAGATACGAATTAGTGATATTTTCAAAACGGCACCTGAAGTATTCTTAGAAATGATCGTTGTTCATGAGTTAGCTCACATCAGGATCAAGCCACACGATAAAGCATTTTATCAATTGTGCCAATATATGCTACCGGACTACCATCAGCTAGAGTTTGAGATGCGCTTATATCTAACTCAACTAGAATTAAAAGGTCAAATTTACTAATTAATAGTAATCAAAATTCGATATTTATTACTGCGCATAATACTTGAGGTTAACAATAACTAAATAAGATTGATATTAGAATACTATATCGATTAATTCTCACAACAATCTAGAGCTTATTTACCTTAACTTCTTTTTCTGTCTCCTTGAAGCTCCTTGAGAAACTGATTGATATCCTTTAAATCAGCGTCAACTTCGTCAATTGTAGGATAGGGATCGCCAACCCCTGCGGCACTGTCGTGTCCTGTGAAGTAAGTACTGCATTTAGACATTGCGTTATCTACACGAGTTATATCTGCATCAGTGATATCAACTAAGCGAGATAGCCGCTGCGTAGAGACCCCCCTTTCGAATCGACTTACCACCTTGTTAAGTAGCTTTTCCTCAACTAGGCGCTCCCAAGACTCCCGGAGTAGACCATAGAAATGACGTGATGCCTTACGAAATTCATCGTCAGTTCCATTCGCTTCAATAGTACGAAGGTTTTGTAATTCTGAATTCATTACCTTCAACCGTCGGCCTGTTGTAAGTGCCTCCCACGGCGCGGAATCTCTCACTAACCCGGCATATCTTTTATCTCGCATTAGAGCAATGCTATTGTGTTCAGCATTCTGTAATTCCGTCTGTTCCAACAGTAATTTGAAAAATACAATGTCGTGAGTAAAGACAATTACCTGACGCTTTTTGGACTCATCAACCAATCGTGATGCCACTCTGCTGCTCCACTGATGGCTCAAAGAGTTTACAGGGTCGTCAAATACAACAGCCGAATTACGATTATCTGCTTTCATCTCGGCTAAAAATGCTGCAATCGCTATACAACGCTGCTCACCTTCACTTGCTACTTTGGCAACAATAGGCTCACCGGCATCCGCTATAGCTAATTTGAATTGCTGATTTCCTCCGGCATTCCTTGTTTGAACTTGAATGGTGAATCGAGTGAAACCAAACCTACGAAGCTCCTCTGTGAATGCCACTTTTAGTGGCTCAATAACACCTTGTTTATAGATGCTAGATGATAAAAGAGAAATTTGAAGAGGATTACACTGCTTTTTTAACCCCTCTAGCTTCTTAACGACTTTATGCCTTCGGATGTTATTGATCAATGCGTTGAAGTTATCTAGGACGAACTTCTTGTCTTCTAAGCGTTGCAATTCTTGCTCTTTTTTCGTAATCAGGCTCGCTAAGTCTTCATCAGACTTTACCGCTTCAATTTCTTCCGAAATAATCTGCGAAATTTGCTTTGCTGATTGTACAGCCGAAATATCAAGAATATCATCCGTTGAAGGCAATTCAGAATTCTCAACAAATTTAACTTTTCGCTCAAACAGCACTTCAAACAAGACTGTAAACTTCTCTGAAAGGTCAGGTTGTATGCTGTCCAATTCTTCT
>Ga0307933_1000850_pt1 | contig 27038 bp, 29 predicted proteins | sample OrgLakmetageno88_FD_201811 | JGI IMG/M metagenome (GOLD analysis project Ga0307933, IMG submission 201811) | Saline water microbial communities from Organic Lake, Antarctica - #88 | ecosystem: Environmental > Aquatic > Non-marine Saline and Alkaline > Saline | place: Antarctica: Organic Lake... | reverse complement strand
CGCCATTCATCAGCAGCTCCAGATCGCAGACCTGCCGCGCCGTCAGATCGTGACTGACCAGCTCCGCCGCCTCCAGCTTCAACTTCTGCGACGACTCGTGGCTGACGTAGAGTTCGGGGATCGGGGTGAGGTTATTGACGTTCGTCATGGAATCACTTTCGGTGCTGCCTGCAAGAATACTGTCATAGTGGCACATTCGTGCTTGTTTGCCCGCGCTTTAGCCCGCGTTTGTGGTGAAAGTCTAGCAAACAGGCGAATTGGATGACCCAAAAGGACGCATTTTTTAAAAACTGACGTGTGGACGCCGCATCTGTTCGGCGTTCAGGTGCTTAATGCGTCCGAATTTACCAATAGCTCGACACCTGTCTGAATGGGCACACGGCGCACCTCGCCTGGTGCCGGGGGCGGCGCCATGATGATGTCTGACAGGCACATGATCAGCCGGTCCAGAATGGGTGCCGTCAGGAGAGGCGGCAAATCGGCGCCGGGCTCGGCCGCGCTGCCATGGGCGCCAAAGATGCGCGTTTCCTTGGGAAGCAGTGCCGAGAGGCTCCCGGCTGACCCCAGATACTGGGCGACTGACGCGCCTGGTACTTGGGCATAAAGCTCGCCTTCATAGAGGTAATCGGCAGCAAAGAGGATGCCCTCTTCCTGATCCCACAGCGATACACTGTCGGGCGAATGGCCGGGGGTATGGATCAGCTGCAGGCGACGCCCGCCGAGGTCGATCCATGCATCCGGCACCAGCCATTCGGCGACGCTGAATGTCGGGGGCTGGCGGTCTTCGCTGGCCCCCAGAAACAGGGTATCGGATGGCGTCACGCGGCCTGCATCTTCGCAGGCGCGCAGCACGGGAAGATCGGGCAGTGCAATGCGGTCAAACCCACCGATATTGCCCAGATGATCGTAATGCATATGCGAGGGCAGCACCGTCAGCGGCAGATCGGTGAGACCCGCGATCACAGGCGGCATCGTGCCGAAGTAGGACCCGGTGTCGAACAGCAGCGCGGCGGAATCGCCGCATATCAGATAGCTCCAGTTGCGCTGGTGGTATTGCGGTTCACCTATGGCGGTAACGCCGGGCGCGATCTGAACGATTTTGTACCAGTCTTGCATACTCATCCCTCAAAACCCCAACCGTCGGGGGTGAAGCCGTGGGGCAGGATCAGCTTGGTCGCCGTCTCCTCGCCTAGCCAGATGGACATGGCGGTCGCGGGCTGATCGGGCAGACAGGCGGCGAGGTAGAGCATGCCCTCCTCGTCCTCTATACGTGCGGTGTCAAAGCCCGCCTCGCTCAGCGCTACCTCGGCGGCGTCCCAATCGGCGGCGTCCCCGGCCACGAACGCATAGTCGATATCCGCCGCGTCAGGCAGGTCTGCGGCCTCGGCGATCTCATTCCAGACGGTATATGTTTCGGCTTTCTGTGCGGCGAAATCGTGGGGGGCATCATGCGTCATGTGTGGCCTTTGCTGAATCGTTCGCAGGGGCGGCGTTAACCGCGTCCGCATTTTCGGCCATGCCATGCTCGGCCAGCCAGCGTTCGGCTTCGAGGGCGGCCATGCAGCCCATTCCGGCGCTGGTGACGGCCTGACGATACTTGTAATCGGTCAGATCGCCGGCGGCAAAGATGCCGGGGATTGATGTTTCGGTGCTGTCGGGCTTGGTCACCACGTAGCCGCCCATATGCGTCTCAAGCACGTCCTTGACCAGCTCGTTCGAGGGCGAGTGGCCGATGGCGATAAAGACGCCCTTGGCGGGGATGTCGGTAATCTCGCCGGTCTTGGTGTGTTTTACCTTGATGCCCTCGACCCCTAGGGGCGCATCGGTGCCATAGACCTCATCCAACTCGTGGAACCACAGGGTGTGGATCTTGGGGTTCTTCTCCAGTCGGTCGATCAGGATCCGCTCGGCGCGTAGTTCGTCTCGGCGGTGGACCAACGTAACCTTAGAGGCGAAATTGGTCAGGAACAGCGCCTCTTCGACAGCCGTATTGCCGCCGCCGACAACAACGATTTCCTGACCGCGATAGAAGAACCCATCGCATGTGGCGCAGGCCGACACACCAAATCCCTTGAACTTCTCTTCGGTCGGCAGGCCCAGCCATTTGGCGCGAGCGCCTGTGCACAGGATGATCGCGTCGGCGACGTATTCGGTGCCGCTGTCCGATTGGCAGACATATGGGCGCTTGGAGAAATCGATGCTGCTGATGATGTCACCGATGACCTCGCATCCCATGGCTTTGGCGTGCGCCTCCATCCGGATCATCAGGTCGGGGCCCTGCACCTCAGTATCGCCGGGCCAGTTCTCGACTTCAGTGGTGGTGGTCAGCTGGCCGCCGGGCTCGATCCCTTGCACCAGCACTGGGTCCAGCATGGCGCGGCTGGCATAAACGGCGGCGGTATAGCCCGCCGGGCCGGAGCCGATAATCAGTACCTTCATCTTTTTCGTGCCGGCCATGTGCTCCGCCTTTCGCTGGTCAGGAAGTTGTGCTCGATATAGACTCCGGCGCGGGGCGGCGAAACCCCCTGCAAAGCAGGGTTGCAATCGCGACATGGATGGCGATAAGGCACGCAACGATCTTGCTTGCCTGCGAAATATTATTGCGCTGGGGGCCTGCTTCGATATAATAATCGCGAAATTCCTCAAGAGCTGGAAAATATGGCTAGGACCCGTCTGGACCCGATTGACCGCAAGATATTGGCCGAACTACAGGCTGATGGCCGTATGACCAACGTGGAGCTTGCGCGGCGCGTTGGTATTTCTGCGCCGCCTTGTCTGCGCCGTGTGCGCACACTGGAGGAGGCGGGCTATATCCGCGGCTATCACGCAGATGTGGACCCGCGCGAACTGGGTTTCGAAGTGCAGGTATTTGCCAATGTCGGTCTGCAAAGCCAGGCCGAGGCGGATCTGAGCGCGTTCGAGAAGTGCTGCGCCGAATGGCCGCTGGTGCGCGAGTGTCACATGCTGAACGGTGAGGTGGATTTCATCCTGAAATGTGTGGCGCCGGATCTCAGCACGTTCCAGCGATTTCTGACCGAAGAACTGACGGCGGCCAAAAATGTTGCCAGCGTCAAGACGGCGTTGGTCATTCGCGGCGCTAAGGACGAGCCAGGCGTGCCGTTCGAGGTGCTCGAAGCGCGGCTGGCACGCGACGCCTAAGGGCGCTGCGCGGTTTACGGTTCAGGATAGCGACATTAGGTAACGGCCCTGCTGCCAGTGCCTAGAGGCGCGCGCGGATGCACGAGGCTGCCGAAATCGGCGGGGCGCTCGACATGCGGAAACAGCTCCATGAACAGCTCTAGCTGGCGGAATGTCAGGTGGTCCTGGAAGCCGGGGCCGGGGTGATACGTCTCGACCGCGAGGCCGGCGGCGGTGATCGTCGCGTGGCGGCGCAGCACCAGATGATATAGTCGCACCGCGCCTGGCGGGCTGAGTTCGATGACCTGCGTGCCGTCGATCATGTCGCGCACTGGGCGCAGCACTAAATCGGAATGGGCATTACCCGATTGCATCAGATTGCGGTGTACGATGCGCGCGCCAGGGCCGGTCATCAGATCGGCCATCGGCCTGCCCATACCCAGTGCGCCAGTCAGTATGCGGGTCAGTCGCGGAACTTTGCGTGCAGTATCGGACGCCCCAAATTCGGGCTGGCGCAGGGACATGCTGCCGATCCAGAGGATGGATGAGGGGCCGCGCTCGTTCGTCAGCACCTTCATGCCGGGCGTTAGATCCTCGATCGCAACGGGACCGCGCGTGGTGGCGATCAGCGTGCCGCGCGCAAAGGCCGAAAACGCGGCCTCGAAAACTGGGATTGCGGGAACCGAATGGCGTGCCTCTCTGGTGCTGCCATCACTGCGCAGATAAGCAATTTCGCAAGCTTGCGTGGCCGTCAGGGCGGTGTCCCTTGCGCCTGTACCACTCAGGCCCGTGCGAGTGTGGCCCGTGCGAGTGTGGCCCATGTGGCTCTGGCGCCGTGCATCCTCCAACCGGCCGGTATCGGCGTGCATGGCGCCCGCAAGGCTGATATGGGATGGAATGTGGGCCATGAGTCTGCACGCTTTCCGGGATGAAAACCCCAAGGATTGATGGGTGTAGGTGGCACCGCGCGGCGGCGCCGGCAGGGTTAGGCGCTGCGGAGCATCCGTTGGCGCGGCATGATGGGTGTCATGCGCTCTGCCAAGCTCTTGCGCTGGCCCCGCTGAAACGGCAGGGCAGGCGTGCCGCCTGCAGCAGTTTTCAGAACGGATGTCATCCAGCGCTTCTGCGGTTTGATGTGCATGTCTATGCTCCTAATCGGCCCGGTTGCCGGGATTGGTGTTTAATCTTTCACCTATCTGCCAATGATTTACGGCCATGATTTGGCAGTGGCGGGGCATTTGCAGGTGGGCATTGGAAAACCAGCCGATCCTGCTTGATCTGGCTACAATCATAATATCTTCAAAGAAATATACCGATTTTGCGTCTCAGGCCCGCCAGGCGGGCCGCGATCTTGGCGCCAATCTGGGCAAAGCTGTGACCGCGCGCCCGATGTCTGCCGTATGTCCGCCCAGATCTAGAGGCGGATGGCCGAGATCAGCCTGCCGTAATCGGCTTCGCCTCGGTGGGTGGTGCGGCGATAGGAATAGAATCGACCCTCGTCTGCATAGGTGCAGTGGCTGGTCCATTCCGCATTGCTCACGCCTGCACGGCGCAGACAGTCCAGCCCGAAGGCAGGCAGATCGAACTGTAGCTTGTCCGCCGCACCGGCGGTAAAGAAGCGGGCGTTACCCGCGTCATCGGCAAGGAATGCATCCGCAAATTCTACACTGACTTCGTAGGCCGATTGGCTGATCGCAGGGCCGATTACGGCATGGATGTTTGCGCGTGCGGCACCTGACGCGACCATCGCGTCGACAGTTGCTTCCAGGACACCGTCCAGCGCGCCGCGCCAGCCTGCATGTGCCGCACCGACTACGCCAGCGCCCGGATCCGCGAACAGGACGGGCAGGCAATCGGCAGTCAGAATCGCCAGCGCGATGCCGGGCATGGCCGTGACCAATGCGTCGGCGCGCGGTGCATCATCGGTATCCAGCGGCGCGTCTAGCGTTATAACATTGGCGGAATGGACCTGATGCACGCCTTGCAGATGGCTGGGTGGGACATTCATCGCAGCTGCGACGCGGGCGCGGTTAATACTAATAATCTCGTTCTGGTCACTTGATCCGCGGCCACAATTCAGTCCGGTGAATATGCCGGACGACGCCCCGCCGCGCCGGGTGAAAAACCCGTGGCGCAGGGGGGCGAGGTTGTCGGCGGTCAGAATTTCCAGCGTCATCGTGCCATTCTCATCCAGTCAATCCCGGCGGGGGTGCGGCGCCCTTAGGATAAAGGCCCATCACCTTGAAGAGCGTCCCCATTTCCGCCGGATGGGTCAAGCGCCGATGTGCAGCGACATGCGCACTACGCGCTTCGCCGCCGAGGGCGTCAGCCAGTTTTTGTGCGCGCTGCGCTATGCCCAGCCGCTCCAGAAATACGCCTTGGGCGGTCAGGTGGGTATGCTGGGCGGGCGCGACGGCCAATGCCAGCGCCTCGAAATCGACATGCGCTGTCAGATCGGCGGCGCCGGGGCCGACATAGGGATCAGCGGCGGCATGAGCGCGCATCGCCTGAAACGTATCGCCCAAGCTGCGCCAGTCGCCGTAGTCCACGATCAGCGCTGCGCCGCCGTTTCGTGCGATCTGCGTGCCGACATGCGCCGCAATGCGTGTGCCTGCATCGCAGAACTCGACGATGTCGCCGTCCGCCGTATCGCCAAGGCGGTGGCCCAACATTGGCAGCAAGGTGGGCGCGCTGAGTGCGGGGATCAGGCGGGGGCCGTCGCGGCTGACCATCAGCTCGCGCCACGCCGGGCCATCGCGTCGCGCCTGCCGGATCGGCAGCGCGTCGAAAAACTCGTTGGCGGCGAGGAGCAGGGGGATGTCTGGCAGCGCCTCGACCCCGGTGTGCCATTTGGGGGCATACCCCTCAAGCGTCTTGGCCTGCACGGAGCGCAGGGTTGGCGATGTCTCGACCAGATGCACTTGCGCGGCGGCGTGAAATCCCGGCACGCCCCGCGTGGCACGCAGGATATCGGCCATCAGCGTGCCGCGCCCCGGCCCCAGTTCGGCCAGTGCGAAGGGCGCGGGCGCGGCCTGATCCAGCCATGCCTGCGCCAGCGACAGCCCAATCAGTTCGCCAAACATCTGACTGATCTCTGGCGCGGTGGTGAAATCGCCCGCCGTGCCTAGGGGGTCGCGCGTGGCGTAATAGCCATGTTTCGGGTGCATCAAGCACAACGCCATATAGTCGGCGAGTGTCATGGGGCCGTCCGCGTCGATCTGCGCTAGAATGATTTCGCCCAGTGCGGTCGCGCCGCGCGCGGTCATTTAGCGCGTGGGCGCATCAGGATCAGCAGCAGACCGAATGCGATCATTGGCAGGGACAGCAGTTGTCCCATAGTCAGGCCATAGCCTGCCGCCAGTTCCAGCGCGTGACCTAGCGGATTGCCAGACGTGATGAACTGCGCGTCGGCCTGCCGCACAAACTCCACGACAAACCGCGACAGCCCGTAGCCGGCGAAGAAACAGCCCGAGATCCAGCCCGGCCGCTTGAGCGCACCGCGCCCGTAGGCCAGCCACAGCAGAACCGCCCCCAGTACAATCCCTTCTAGCAGCGCCTCATACAGTTGCGAGGGATGGCGCGCGCACAGGCCTAATACGCCGACGCAGTCCTGCGCCGCACCGCCAGGAAAGATCACGCCCCAAGGCATCTCCGTCGGCCTGCCCCACAGCTCGGCGTTGATGAAATTGGCGATCCGGCCTAGCGCCAGCCCAATGGGCGCGGCCATACAGAGCAGATCACCGACCGACAATATCCGTAGCTTGTGACGTAGCGAGAAGGCGATGCAGGCCACCAGAACGCCCAACATCCCGCCATGAAAGGACATGCCACCCTGCCAGACCATCAATATCTGGCTTGGATGCGACAGGTAGTACCCCGGCTGATAAAACAGCACAAAGCCAAGACGACCGCCCAGAATGACGCCCAGAATGGCCCAGAACAGCAGGTCTTCGACTTGCTTGGGGCTCATTGCCGCCTTGCCGCTCTGCCACAGACTTGGCCGCCGCACCGCGCCCAGCACGATTCGCCAGCCGGCAAGAATGCCCGCGATATAGGCTAGAGCATACCAGCGCAGCGCGAACTCCATGCCAAAGACGGAGATCGAGTACAGCTCGGGTGAGATATTGGGGAAGGGGATGACCGCATACATAATGCCTTGATGGCCGCGCAGCAGGGGAGAAGTCAACGGGGCGGTTTGCATCTTATGGCGCATCTTGTGATTGGGAGCGCAGCGCACCATATGCTAGCTGAGCGCGGTAGAGCCCGCAAAGCTATCAGGAGCATGACATGCAGACCCGCAACAAAGTGATGGACGACATCTCGCAGCTGATGACAAACGCGATGGGCGTGGCCCAAGGCGCGCGCCAAGAGGCAGAGACGGCGATGTCGTCGATGATCGACCGCTGGCTGGCCGACCGCGACTTTGTCACCCGCGAGGAATTCGACGCGGTGCGCGCAATGGCCCAAAAGGCTCGCGAAGAGAACGAGGCATTAAAGGTGCGTCTGGACGCACTTGAGTCCGGCGAGCCCGATCGCCGCTGACCTGTAGAGCGGCGGAATATCGCTTAGCGGACGGGCCGCGCGCCGTACGCCGGGTTACCGCGATCGCTTTGATGCTTAAATAAGGGTTTCGTCAGGTTATTCTTGGGGTTTGCGGCCCAAAGGCGATCATTTTGGCCGCGCGCGCAAGTGTGCGCGTCTTGCGGCAGCAGCTATGCCGGTAAAAAAAATCACTGACTGCTTCGGCTTCGTCTTACATTTTATGCTTGGCTTGTGATTTCCGCAGGTTACAGCCTTAGGGTGTATCGGCCCGGGGAGTATTCCCATGAGATGTGCAGGGTGCCATCGCCAATTGTTTTTTGTTCGCGCCGCGCCGCAAGGCAGGGGGCGCATGTGACGGCCAATGCGGCAATCCATGTGCGTGAGGTCAGGGACCGCTTTGAGCGCCTGCGCGCACTGCGCCAGATCACGCGCGACGCGCCCGACCGGCTGCGCACCGACGCCGCGATCATCGCCTATAGTCGCAATCTGGATAGCCTGATCGAAAACTTGACTGCCCCCGACGACATGGGGCTGCTGGCCGCCTGCATCCGGCGCCTTGATGCTCACAGACAGTCGTCTAAGCATGAATAACGCGAAACGGGCCAAATGACCCCGATTTTGCGTTCAATCATGTTCTATCCACAACTTATTGTGGTTACCCACAACAAATGGCTTTACAGATGTACGGCCGTGCAGCACCATATATAGTAAGGGTGTGGGGCCGCACCCCATCCCATAGAGCAGCTATCCAGCGCTCGGGGGCGTCAGATCCCCGCCGTGGGATCAGATCCAAAGGTGACATAATGGTCCTGTCCGAGCAGTTTTTGTCCGATGACGCGCATCCCATAGATATCGTCGAAAGCCTAGCCGAGCATAACGACTGGCAGTTTGACCGCGTCGGCGATGACCAGATCGCGATGGCGGTCGAGGGCCAGTGGCGGACATACTCGATCACCTTGGCATGGTCGCCCCATGACGAGACGCTGCGCATGGTTTGCACCTTTGAAATGGACCCACCCAGCGAAAAAATGCCGGCTCTTTTCGAGGCTCTGAACGAGGTCAACGATCAGTGCTGGACCGGAGCGTTTACCTATTGGCGTGAACAAAAGCTGATGGTCTATCGCTATGGTTTGCTGATGTCTGGCGGTCAGGAGGCATCGCCTGAACAGATCGGCGCGATCATCACCGAAGCCGTGCGAAATGCTGAGCGTTACTACCCCGCATTTCAGCTGGTCGTCTGGGGCGACCGCACCCCACGCGATGCGATGCAGGTTGCCATTGCAGAGGCGTATGGCCGCGCGTAACCTTGCCCCTTGAACCTGAATACAGGCGAAAGGGACGCATTATGGATATGGATTTCGTGGCCGAAAAGGGCCTTGTGCTGCTGGGATGTGGCAAAATGGGCGGTGCGATGCTGCAGGGCTGGCTGAAGGGTGGATTGCCGCCCTCGTCGGTCTGGGTGTTAGACCCCAACCCGTCTGATTGGTTGAAATCCACCGGTGTCACCATCAATGGCGATCTGCCCCCTGCACCGGGCATCGTGCTGATAGCGGTCAAGCCGCAGATGATGGGCGACGCGCTGCCCGTCTTGCGCAAGATGGGCAACGGCACCACGCTCTTCATTTCGGTCGCCGCGGGCACGCCCATTGCGGCGTTCGAGGAGGCGCTGGGCGGCAGCAGCCCAATAATCCGCGCCATGCCTAACACGCCCGCCGCCGTCAGCCGCGGCATCACTGCGATCATCGGCAACGTCCACGCCAGCAGCGGCCAGATGGATCTGGCCGAAACGCTGCTGGATGCCGTGGGCCAGGTCGTCCGGCTGGAGAATGAGGACCAGATGGATGCGGTCACCGGCGTCTCGGGCTCCGGCCCGGCCTATGTTTTCCACATGATCGAATGCATGGCGCGCGCGGGCGAGGCCGAGGGGCTATCGCCCGAACTGGCCCTGCATCTGGCGCAGGCCACCGTCGCGGGCGCCGGCGCGCTGGCCGAGGACTCGGATGAGACGCCGACCGAACTGCGCGTCAATGTGACCAGCCCAAATGGCACCACGCAGGCGGGCCTCGACGTTCTGATGGACGAGGCGCATGGCCTGCCGGATCTGATCCGGCGGACAGTGGGCGCCGCCGCAAAACGATCGCGGGAGCTGAAAAATGGCTGAGATCACATTTGACGCCTTCATGGCAGTCGACATCCGCGTGGGCCGCGTGATGCGGGCCGAGCCATTCCCAGAGGCGCACAAGCCCGCTATCAAGATGTGGATCGACTTTGGCGAAGAGATCGGCGAGCGCAAGACATCCGCCCAAGTGACCAAGCATTACGCGCCCGAGGGGCTGGTAGGCCGCATGGTGATGGGGGTCGTCAATTTCCTACCGCGCCAGATCGGACCGTTCATGTCCGAGGTGCTGGTGCTGGGCGTGGCGGATGCAGATGGCGAAATCGTGCTGCTGGTCCCTGATCAGGATGTGCCAATCGGTGGGCGGATGCATTGAGCCGCGTCCTGATCACACGGCCTTTGCCTGCGCGTGTTATTGCCGCTGCTGAGGGGGCGTTCGACGTGGAGGTGCGCAGCAGCACCCTTCCGATGAAGCCGGCCGAAATGCGCGCAGCGCTGGCCGTGCATGACGGCGTCCTGCCGACGCTGCGCGACGATTTCGACGCCGGGATTTTTGGGGGCGGCAACCACCGCTGCAGGGTGCTGGCCAATTTTGGCGTTGGCTATAACCATATCGACGTGGCCGCTGCTCGCGCCTGCGGCATCACCGTGACGAACACCCCTGGCGCGGTCACCGATGCCACCGCCGACATCGCCATGACGCTGATGCTGATGAGCGCGCGGCGCGCGGGCGAAGGCGAACGGATGGTGCGCTCCGGCACGTGGGAGGGGTGGCACCCCACTCAGATGCTGGGTCTGCATTTGGGCGGCAAGACGGTGGGCATCATCGGGATGGGCCGCATCGGGCAGGCCGTGGCGCGGCGTTGCCATCACGGATTTGGCATGGCGGTGGTTTATCTGAACCGCTCGGAAAAGCCGATGGATATCCCAGCAGAGCGGATGGACAACATCACCGCGCTTGCGGCGCGGGTCGATGTCATTGTTGTATGCGTGCCGGGCTGTCACGACACGCATCACCTGATCGGGGCCGAGGTATTCGCCGCCATGCAGCCCCATGCGCATGTCATCAACATTTCGCGCGGGGATGTGGTGGACGAAGCGGCCCTGATCGCCGCGCTGCAATCGGGGCAGATCGCGGGGGCGGGTCTTGACGTCTACGAGCATGAGCCAAAGGTGCCCGCTGCTCTGATCGCGCTGGAAAGCGCCGTGCTGCTGCCGCATCTCGGCACCGCTGCGCTTGAGGTTCGCGAGGCGATGGGACTGCTTGCGGTTGAGAATCTCAAGGTATTTTTTGCCGGAGGCACAGCGCCGAACGTGGTTAACTGACATGGGGTGGGCCGCGATCACAGACACCGGGGTCTCTACGCCCCCCCCCCCACACCATCAGAAATGATGAGTTAGTTGAGGCATTCAACGCTTATGTGGATTCTTTCAATACTGAAAATGCCACTGCCATCACCGCAGGCGATGTGACCGCCAAGGCCTACTCCAGCAGCGATTTCATCGTGAATGTGTCGAGTATCCACCAGCGCTACGTCTTGGAGGAAACGGGTATCCTTGACCCGAAAATCATGCACCCATGCCTGCCATCACGCGGGGATGACCAGCCCAGCCTGATGGCCGAAATGGCGAGGGATGCCTGCCTCAAAGCGCTGGCAGAGGCTGGGCGCAAAGCAGCAGATGTCGATTTGATTATCTGCGCGGCGTCCAACCATGAGCGCGCATATCCCGCGATTGCAGTCGAAATTCAGGGCCTTCTGGGCGCGCATGGTTTTGCCTTCGATATGAATATCGCGTGTTCTTCCGCCACTCTCGGGATGCAGGCAGCAGCAGACATGATTGGCGCAGGATCGGCCCGTTGCGCCATCGTGGTCAGCCCTGAAATATGCAGCGCGCATCTGGAATGGCGCGACCGCAACTGCCACTTTATGTTTGGTGATGTCTGTACGGCCGCTGTTCTGGAGCCAGCGGAGGCGGCGTGCGGTCCACATTTCCGCATCCTCAGCACCCGCGGCGCCACGCAATTTTCTAACAATATCCGCAACAATGACGGCTTCCTGCGCCGTGCCCATAGCCAGATGCAGGATCGGCGCGATATGCAGTTCATGCAGGAGGGGCGGCGCGTGTTCAAGGAGGTGCTGCCGCGGGTTGTGGGCCATATCACGACGCATCTGGAGGCGGGCGGCATCGAACCTGCGGATCTGAAACGGGTTTGGCTGCATCAAGCGATCAAGGCGTTGAACGACTTTATCGGACGCAAGGTGCTGGGCCGCACGCCGACGCCCGAGGAGCAGCCGAACATCCTGCAACATTATGCTAACACGTCGTCTGCGAGCTCGATCATCGCGTTTGCGCAACATAGTGGCGATCTGTCCCTTGGCGATCTGGGGCTGATCTGCTTGTTTGGGGTGGGTTACTCGGTCGGGTCGGTTTTGCTTGAGCGGGGCTGATCGACGCGTTTGCCTTGGACCGCTTGTAGCCCGCGCAACGCGATCTGCGCGCCGGGCCACGCAATCGTAAACGCGGCGACGACCGACGCGATCGTGCTAAAGAGGGATGAATAGCCAAGGGTGGCACAGATTGCGATCAGCGCCCCGGCAATAGCCAATCCGCTAATGAGCGTCAGGAAAATCAGTAGCTTGTCCATGGTTGAGCCCCTCCAAGGTGGCGTGTAAACGCTGGTAACGTCAACGGTTGGCGCGCGAAGTTGTTCCACCTGACAAGCCTTTTCAGTTTAGTCTAACACGTCGCTTTTTCCCGAACCGCTTTAGCTTTGCTGCGGCCCAGCCCGCAGTTGTGACGGCGATGCACCATAGCGCAGCCGCACTGCGCGGGCCAGCGCTGCAGGAGACTCGTAGCCGCAGCGCACCGCGATTTCGCCCACCGCCAGCACGGTGCTGTCCAGCAGTTTGCGCGCCTCCGACAGGCGGATGTGGCGGTAAACGGTGCCGGGCGGCGCGCCCAGCGCACGGCGAAAATGCCTGTCTAGCGTGCGGGGCTGGCAATGTACGTGCCTCGCGATGGCGGCAAGGGGCAGGGGCTGCTCTACATGTGCGCGCATCTGCGCCAGCGCGCCGCGTACCAGCGCATCGGTCTGTGGTGGCGTGGCCGAGGTATCGCTGCCATGCATGAACTGGTCCTCGACATCCAGTCGTGCGGCCATGCCGCCGTGATGCGCGATCAGATCCATCATCAGGTCCAGCGCGCTCATCGCGCCGGCGCAAGTGATGACTGGGCCATCGCGCGTTACGCGCGTGCGTTCGACCTCGACATCTAGAAATCGCTCGGCAAAGGCATCCTGTAAATCCCAATGCAGCGTTGCACGCCGCCCTGCCAGAAGGCCCGCTGCCGCCATCAGCCACGGCCCCGTGTCCATGCCGACCACCGTTCCTGCCCGCTTGGCTGCGCTCCGAAGCGCCTTGCGCGCGGCGCCCGTATCATGGCGCGCGTGGTCGTAACTGGCTAAAATAAAAAGATAATCGCATCGTTCCAGATCGCTTAGCGCATCATGGGGCAGGACCTGCATGCCACTGGAACTGCGCGCCGGATTACCGCCCAGCGTCGTGATACGCCATTCAAAGAGTTCCGCTCGGCTGACCGAATTGGCGGCACGCAGCGGCTCAAGGCAATTGGCAAGGCAAAGATTGGAAAACCTGTCAAACAGGACAAAAGCGATGGTGGTGCATGCACCACGTGGTTTTGTCCATTTCCGCATCATTCCTGTCTGATACTGCACGATAAGCACAGGCGCCAGCGTTACGATGCGTAATAACTCTTGTTTCAGACTGACTCGAAAAGGATGGCTCATGCCCCTGACAATGAACCGCGACGTCTTTATCACTTGCGCCGTGACCGGCGGCGGCGGCACGCAGGACCGCAGCCCGCATGTGCCCCGCAGCCCTGAGCAGATCGCAGACAGCGCCATCGCCGCGGCACAGGCCGGCGCCGCCATCGTGCATTGCCACGTACGCGACCCCAAAACGGGCGCGCCCAGCCGTGATCTGGGGCTCTACCGTGAGCTTACGGACCGCATCCGGGCCAGCGATACCGACGTGGTGCTGAACCTGACCGCCGGCATGGGCGGCGACATCATATTTGGCGATCCCGAACATCCTCTGCCGCTGAATGAGGCCGCGACGGACATGGTTGGCGCGACTGAGCGGACGCAGCATGTGTTGGACTGCCTGCCCGAGATCTGCACGCTGGATTGCGGCACGCTGAACTTTGCCGAAGCCGATTACGTGATGACCAACACGCCCGGTATGCTGCAGGCGATGGGCCGCATGATGACCGAAGCGGGCGTCAAGCCCGAGATCGAGGCCTTCGATACTGGCCATCTTTGGTATGCCAAGCAGCTGGTCAAGGACGGCATCCTTGAGGCTGACGCGCTTGTGCAGCTGTGCATGGGCGTAAAGTGGGGCGCACCGAACGACATGAATACCTTCATGGCGATGGTCAACAACGTGCCCGATAACTGGAACTGGTCTGCCTTCTCGCTGGGTCGCGATCAGATGCCGTATGTCGCCGCCGCCGTTCTGGCGGGCGGTAACGTGCGCGTGGGTCTTGAGGATAACCTGATGTTGGACAAGGGCGTGCTGGCCGAGAACCATCAGTTGGTCGCCCGCGCCCGCGAGATCATCGAACGGATGGGTGCGCGCATCATGTCGCCTGCCGACGTGCGCGACAAACTGGGCCTGACCAAGCGCGCGCCGAAATGAGTGGTAGCCGCGTTCTCATCACCGGGGGGGCCTCGGGTATTGGTCTTGGCCTCGCGTGGCGGTTTGCCGCGCGAGGCGACCGGGTCGCGCTGTGCGATGCGGATGGCGCTGCTGTCGCGCGTGTCGCCGCCGAGATGCCGGATGCCATCGCGCGTCAGGCCGACGTCACCGATGCCGCCCAGATGGATACCTTTCTGGGCGAGGTCGAGAGCGCTTGGGGTGGCATTGATGTGGTGTGCGCTAATGCAGGCACCGGCGGCCCTGCTGGCCGGATCGAGGACCTGGATTATGACGCGTGGCAGGCCTGCCTTGGGGTTAACCTGAATGGCGCCTTCCTGACCTGCCGCTGGGCGGCGCGGATTATGCGGACGCAAGGCGCAGGCTCGATCATCATTACGTCGTCGACTTCCGGCCAATGGGGGCACCCCTATCGCTCGCCCTATGCGGCGGCGAAATGGGGCCTCATCGGTCTTACAAAAACGCTGGCGATGGAGCTGGGCCCGGTGGGCGTGCGCGTCAATGCTATCTGCCCCGGCGCGGTTGAGGGCGACCGGATGGACCGGGTCGTCGCGATGGAGGCAAAGGCGGCAGGCCGCCCTGAACAAGACGTGCGCGATCAGTATGTACGGGGCGTCAGCATGCGCACTTGGGTCACTGTCGATGACTTGGCCGACACTGTGCTGTTCCTTGCCTCGCCCGCCGCCTCTAAAATCTCTGGCCAGATCATCGCGATCGACGGCCACACCGAAACCAACGCGCCTTGAGTGCCGCAGAATGGACCTGATATGACCAAGACAATGACAGCCGCCATCATCGGCGGCGGCGTGATCGGTGGCGGATGGGCAGCGCGGTTCTTGCTGAATGGCTGGGACGTGCGCATTTTTGATCCGGACCCGGAGGCGAAACGCAAGATCGGCGAAGTCCTGGACAACGCGCGCCACGCGCTGCCGATGCTCTACGATTATGCCATGCCCGCTGAGGGCGCGCTTACATTCCACGACACAGTGATTGGCGCTGTCGACGGCGCGGATTGGATTCAAGAGAGCGTGCCCGAACGCCTCGAGATGAAGCACAAGGTCTATGCTGAAATTCAAGGCGCCTGCGCTGAGGACGCCATCATCGGCTCGTCCACCAGTGGTTACAAACCGACGGAGTTGCAGGAAGGCGCCACCCGCCCTGGCCAGATCATGGTCTGCCACCCGTTCAACCCGGTCTATCTGCTCCCCCTGATCGAGGTTGTGGCAACGGCGGCCAGCGACACGGCAACCGTTGACCGCGCGGCAGACATCCTGACCTCCGTTGGCCTCTATCCCCTGCGCGTGCGCAAGGAGATCGACGCGCATATCGCCGACCGCTTTCTTGAGGCGGTCTGGCGCGAGGCGTTGTGGCTGGTGAAGGATGGCATCGCGACGACCGAGGAAATTGACAACGCGATCCGCTATGGCTTTGGCATCCGCTGGGCGCAGATGGGTCTGTTCGAGACCTACCGTGTTGCGGGTGGCGAGGCAGGGATGAAGCATTTCATCGACCAGTTCGGCCCTTGCCTGAAATGGCCATGGACCAAGCTGATGGACGTGCCGGAGTTGACCGACGAGCTGGCCCAAACGATCGCGGACCAGTCCGACGACCAATCCGGCCACCTCACCATTCGCGAGCTGGAGCGCAAGCGCGACGGTAACCTCATCGCCATGATGCGTGCGCTGAAACAGCAAGGCAACGCGTCAGGGCGGCTCTTGAACGAGCATGAGAAGACAATGCGGCCCATGCTTAAGGCCGGCACCCCAATGCTCAGCCTCAGTCGCACGATCCCCGTCGATTGGACCGACGTGAACGGTCATATGAACGAGGGCCGCTATGGCCAGATCTTCTCGGACGCATCCGAAGAGCTGATGGCCTATGTGGGCGCCGATGACGCCTATATCGCGGGCGGCCTCAGCTATTTCACAGTCGAGACAACGACGAAATATCTGGCCGAGACGCATGCAGGCGAAGCGGTCGAGATTTATAGCCGCGTCACGCAAGGCGAGGGCAAGAAGCTGCGGTGTCTGCATGAGATGAAGCGCGCCAGGGATGGCGAGGTGTTGGCAACCTGCGACCAGTTCATGCTGCATGTCAGTCTCGAAACGCGCCGGACCTGCGATCCTGCGCCAGACGTCGCCAAACGGGTTGCCGCGCTGGCCGTTGCGCATGAAGGAGCAAAACTATGAATTTTGGATTGACCGACGAGCAGGAAATGATCGTCTCGACCGTACGCAGTTTTGTCGAGAAGGAGATCTACCCGCACGAGGCCGAAGTCGAGCGCACGGGCGAAGTGCCCGCCGAGTTGGCTGAAAAGATCAAGCAAAAGACTGTCGATCTGGGCTTCTACGCGTGCAACTTCCCCGAAGAAGTGGGCGGCGCGGGCCTGAGTCATCTCGAATTCGCTTTGGTCGAGCGCGAGCTTGGCCGTGGCTCTATGGCGCTCTCCCATTTCTTCGGTCGCCCGCAGAACATCCTGATGGCCTGCGAGGGCGAGCAGCGCGAACGCTACCTGCTTCCGGCGGTGCGCGGCGAGCGGATGGATGCGCTGGCCATGACCGAACCGGGCGCCGGATCTGATGTGCGTGGCATGAAATGCAATGCCAAGCGTGATGGCGGTGACTGGGTCATCAACGGCACCAAGCACTTTATCTCGGGCGCTGACCACGCTGATTTCATCATTGTCTTCATCGCCACGGGCGAGGACGATACGCCCAAAGGGCCGAAGAAACGCATTACGACGTTCCTCGTTGACCGCGGCACGCCTGGGTTCACAATCCGCGACGGATACAAGTCGGTCAGTCATCGCGGTTACAAGAATATGATCCTTGATTTCGATAATTGCCGCCTGCCGGACGCGCAGGTTCTGGGCGAGGTCGATGGCGGTTTTGCCGTGATGAACGAATGGCTCTATGCCACGCGCATCACGGTCGCCACCATGTCGGTCGGCCGCGCGCGCCGCTGCTTTGACATGGCGCTGAGCTATGCGGCCGAGCGCGAGCAATTTGGCCAGCCCATAGGCAAATATCAGGGCGTCAGCTTCCAGATCGCCGACATGATCACCGAGATCGACGCTGCCGACTGGCTGACGTTGGCATCGGCGTGGCGGCTGGATCAGGGTCTGCCTGCCAACCGTGAGATCGCGTCGGCCAAGCTTTATGCCTCTGAAATGCTGGCGCGCGTCACGGATGCAACGCTGCAGATTTACGGCGGCATGGGCCTTATGGACGATTTCCCGATCGAGCGGTTCTGGCGCGATGCCCGCGTTGAGCGCATTTGGGACGGCACGTCTGAAATCCAGCGCCACATTATCAGTCGCGATCTGTTGCGGCCCTTGGGGGCCTAGACTAACGCATCACCAAAAGAATTCGCCTTCGGCGAGGATATTTCAGGCCAGAAGATGCAGGGGAGTGGCACTCCCCTCCCCTGCGAAAAGATACAAGTTTCCCTGCGTCTCCTGGCACGGTCATCGGCGTCCCCGCCTGTACCGTGCCACTAAGATGCTGGAGACTGGTTAATAAATCGTTGCATCTTCTGGCCAAAAATATCCTCGCCGAAGGCATAAAATCCCTTCCGGAGGACCATCTGCGATGACACGCGACCTTACCCGCCTGATCCGTCCTCAATCCATAGCCGTCGTCGGTGGAGGCGTCTGGTGCACGTCGGTGGTGGAACAGTGCCGCCACATGGGCTTTGACGGCCCAATCTGGCCAGTTCATCCCCGGCGCAGCGAAGTGGGCGGGTTACGGGCGTATGGTTCGCTAGGTGATCTGCCGCATGTGCCTGATGCGACATTTATCGGCGTGAACCGCAGCGCCACCGTCGAGGTCGTGGGCGAACTCAGCGCCATGGGCGGCGGGGGCGCGGTGTGTTTCGCCAGTGGCTTCCGTGAGGCGCAAGCCGAGATGGGTGATGGCCATGCGTTGCAGGACCAATTACTGGATGCGGCGGGCGAGATGCCGATCATTGGACCTAACTGCTACGGCTTTATCAACTATCTGGATGGCGCGCTGCTGTGGCCCGATCAGCATGGGGGCGCCCGTTGTGACCGTGGTGTTGCACTGATTACGCAAAGTTCGAACATCGCGATCAACCTGACCATGCAGGCGCGGGGGCTGCCGTTGGCCTATGTGGCGACTGCTGGCAATCAGGCGCAGACCGGGCTTGCGGAAATCGGGCTTGCCTTGCTTGAGGATTCCCGCGTGACGGCGCTGGGCCTGCATATCGAGGGCATCGGCGATCTGGACGCGTTTCAGGCGCTGGCTGAACGGGCGCTTGAACTGGGCAAGCCTATCGTCGCGCTGAAGGCTGGAAAATCGGCGCAGGCGCGGGCGGCGGCGGTGTCGCATACCGCGTCGCTTGCGGGCAGCGATGCGGGCGCGCGGGCGCTGCTGCGCCGCTTGGGAGTGACGCAGGTCGATAGCCTGCCGGAGTTGCTGGAGACGCTAAAGCTGTTGCATCTTGCTGGGCCGCTTGCCTCTGACCGCATCGTGTCGATGTCCTGCTCTGGCGGTGAGGCCAGCCTGATGGCTGATACCGCCGTCGGGCGCGGTGTGTCGTTCCCCGCCTTGGACGCGGCACAGCACACCGCGTTGCGGGCCGCGCTTGGCCCAATGGTGGCGCTTGCCAACCCGTTGGATTATCATACATTTATATGGGACGACGTGCCTAAGATGACCGCGGCGTTTACCGCTGCGCTGACCGGCGACGTCGCGCTGGGGTGCCTCGTTGTTGATTTCCCCCGCACTGACCGGTGCAGTGATGCTGCGTGGGATTGCACGATCACTGCCGGCGCGGCGGCGGCTCAAAAATCTGGCACACCTCTGGCCTTTATTGCGACATTGCCAGAAAATCTCAGCGAGGGCATTGCGCGGCGCATCATGGATGCAGGGCTGGTTCCGCTGGTTGGTCTTCAGGAAGCGATGACTGCCATCGAGGCTGCTGCCGCGCTGGGCCGGCACCTGCCTGCTGCCGCGCGGGTGTTGCAACCCGGCCCTGACGGCCCAACTACTGTCCTGAGCGAGGCTGATAGCAAGGCGGCGTTGGCCGCGCATGGCGCCGACGTCCCGCGATCGCAGCGCATTGAGGCCGCGTCGTTGGAGGCTGCCGCGCGTGACATGCCCCTGCCACTAGTGCTTAAGGGCGAGGGCTTCGCGCACAAGACTGAGGCGGGCGCAGTAGCGCTGAATCTTGCCTCGCCGGATGCGATCATCGAGGCGGCGCAACGTATGCGTGCGCCTGCCTATCTGCTGGAAGAGATGATAACCGGCGGCGTCGCTGAGTTACTGATCGGGGTTGTCCGCGATCCCGCGCATGGCTTTGTCCTGACGCTTGCGGCGGGCGGGGTGCTGACCGAAATACTGCGTGACAGCACCTCTCTGATCGTGCCGGTGACTGCGCAGCAGATCGACGTGGCGCTAGACAGCTTGCATATCGCGCCGCTGCTGGCGGGATATCGCGGCCAGCCCGGCGCGGACCGCGCGGCGATTATGCGTGCGGTCATGGCCGTGCAGAACTACGTCATTGAGAACGCCGCCATCCTGCAGGAGGTCGAGATCAATCCGTTGATCTGCACCCCCACGCGGGCTGTTGCGGCAGATGCGCTTATCAGAATAGGAGAATTGACATGACAGACAGCCCCATCAAGACCGAAACGCGCGGTTACGTCCTTGAGGTCACGCTGGACCGACCCAAAGCGAATGCCATTGATCTGCACACCAGCCGCCTGCTGGGCGAGGTTTTTCGTGACTTTCGCGACGACGATAACTTGCGTGTCGCGATCATCACTGGGGGAGGTGACAAGTTTTTTTGCCCCGGCTGGGATCTGAAGGCTGCGGCGGACGGCGACGCGGTCGATGGCGATTACGGCGTCGGCGGCTTTGGCGGTATTCAGGAGCTGCGCGACCTGAACAAACCTATTGTGGCCGCCGTCAACGGCATCTGCTGTGGTGGCGGGCTTGAGCTGGCGCTGAGCGCGGATATCATTATCGCGGCCGACCACGCACAATTTGCGCTGCCGGAGATACGCTCTGGTACTGTTGCAGACGCAGCCAGCGTACGGTTGCCCAAGCGTATTCCATACCATATCGCCATGGAGATGCTGCTGACCGGCCGCTGGCTGGAGGCCGAGGAGGCCGCGCGCTGGGGCATGATCAACCGCATCGTTCCCGCCGCTACGCTGATGGATGCCGCCCGCACATTGGCGGATGAGTTGGCCGCCGGGCCGCCTTTGGTCTACGCCGCGCTGAAAGAAATCGTGCGCGACGCCGAAGGTAGTGATTTTCAAACTGTGATGAACAAGATTGCGCGTCGGCAATATCCTACTGTTGATGTCCTTTACTCATCCGAGGACCAGCTGGAAGGTGCGCGCGCCTTTGCCGAAAAACGCGATCCTGTGTGGAAGGGAAGCTGACCTTTAGCAGGGCCCAAAGGTGGAGCGCGCTCGCGCGCGTTCCCGCCCACAGGCTCGGGGGCGAATGACAGCTGCGCGCGCGAATGCTATGAATGCGGATGCCTGCTGGAGCGAGACCCGCGACTGAAACAAAAAGATAGTGATGGCCGGAGGTGGTTGGTGGCGCCAGACCTGCTGGGGTTCCTGACACGAGAGGGCAGCTTTACGGATACCAATCCGGCGTGGCTCAAGACGCTTGACTTCACCGCCGCCGAGGTCTTGGGCCGGTCATTCATGGACTTCATCCATCCTGAGGATTTGGACAGCACTCGCACTGCGCTCGTGCGGATCAACAACGGCTTTCCGCTTCTGAACATCGTCAACAGATTCAGATGCAAGGATGGCAGCTATGAATGGCTGTCTTGGAATGTCGTCCCCGAGGAGGGATACTTCTTTTGCAGTGCCCGCTACATCACCGCCGAAAAGAAAAACGAGGCCGCGCTGAGGACCCACGAAGAGGAGGTGAAGCTGCGCGATCAGTTCATCGCCGTTCTGGGCCATGACGTGCGCAATCCGTTGGCCGCGATCAATGCCGCTGCCCGGATGATCGGGCGAAGCGCCGAGGACAGTCAGACCCAAGATATGGTCGCCTCAATCATGGGCTCGACCGGACGCATCGCCAACCTGATTGATGATGTGATGGACTTCACCCGCGCGCAGCTGGGCGGCGGCCTGAATATTGATTGGCGCACTTCCCATGACGTCACGCCGATCCTTGAGCAGACGGTGCGGGAAATCAGCCTCGCCCATCCCGAAACTGAGATTTTGACCGAATATTCCTTTTGCGATCCGGTTTACTGCGATGCAGGGCGCATATCGCAGCTGAAATCGAACCTGGTGGCCAACGCTGTAGTCCACGGCGCGCCCATCACCGTCAGCGCCAAGGACAGAGACAGCTCCTTCTATCTGTGGGTGACAAATCTGGGTGAGCCGATACCCGAGAATATCCGCCACATGCTGTTCGAGCCATTCGTGCGCTCGAACGTTCGCCAATCGCAAAACGGCCTTGGCTTCGGCCTGTTTATCGCGCGCGAGATGGCACGCGGGAATGGCGGCGACCTGACCATGACGTCAGATGCTGAATAGACCGTCTTTACCTTTCGGATGCCGCGCCTGTGACACGCGGCCTATTGTGCGGCCAAGCGCACCCTAGCCGGTAACGATATCGCGCTGCTCCTCCAGCCCCATCGATACGAGCAGCGGCGATTCTTCCTGCCGCTGCTGAAAGGCCGCTTTACCATTCAGTCCCTGCCATCCGCACTTAGTCAGCGATTGCGCCACAGACCCGCCCAGCGTGTTGCCGGGACCAGCGACGATGAACATATCCGGCGCAAATTCGCGCGCGGCAATCCGGATGGCGCTTGCGAAATCGTAGGTTTCCGTCACCTGCGCGCCCAGTGTGTAATCGTGCAGCGCACCAGTATCGGTGCCATGGGGCCACCATATCGCGCCGCGCCCGTCGATCATCGGCAGCTTTGGCTGTACGAACAGCGCAGCAGGCAGCGCCGCGCGCCCCGCCTCGGCCACGGGCGCCTGCAAGTCGGTGTGGAAGGCTGCATGATGCGGTAGGCGCATGGGAAAGCGGTCTTTGATACGTGGCACGGATGCCTCGAATTCGGCTAGCCCCGCCGCATTACCCGCCAGAACCAGCACCCCGCCCAGATCGATAGAGAGGCGCAGCACCGCGTCGCCGTCGTCGATCTGGCGGACCGTGTCCAGCAGGCCGGCCCTTCGTGCGGGATCGATGCGCCAATCTGCGCCGGTGCAGGGATAGACCAACTGTCCGCCGATGGAGGCCTCCTGCATCAGGCGGCCCATCGTGTTGACTACCTGAAATCCGGCCTCGGCGCTTAGCGCGCCGGCGGCGGCCAGTGCGGTGTACCAGCCCATCGAATTGCCAGTGACCGCGACCAGTTCGATATCGTCCGCCAGCGCCATCCGGTCGAGGTATGAGCAGGCGTAGATCAGGGGCGATGCGGTATCGCCTTTGGTATGTGTATCGCTCGAAAATCGCTCGGCGCTGTCAAGTTCGGTGACGGGTGTCTGGCCCTCTGCCCGGCGTAGGTCGTCGAACGTGTCCAGCAGCGGCGCGCCTGCATGGTGGCGACCAAGGTACCCAAGCTCCGGCTTGTTATAAGTGCCCCGTCCGGGGCAGATCAGCACCGCACGGCAGGTCATTCGCAGGCCTCCTTTGCAGCGGCGACGATGCTTTCTGCCGATGGCATGGTAGCGGCATAGGCAGGGCCGGTTGCGATAAAGCTGTCCTCGGCAACCGCGCGGCTAACGGGCATTTCTGCCCGCTCGACAAAGAGGGCCATCAGCGCCTCGGCCTGCCCCCCGCTGCGGCGGCATTCGTCCACGATCAAAACCGATTTGCACCCCCGCGTCGCGTCGATCAGCGCGCTCGCAGGCAGGGGCGTGATCCAGCGTATGTCGACCACGCGCGCGTTGATCCCCTCAGCTTTCAGCGTTTTCTGTGCTTGCCGCGACAGGTAGTGCCCGTTGCCATATGTCACGATAGCCAAATCCTTGCCGTGCCCATGCACCCCGACGCTGCCCAGTGATATCCGCTCGTCCGGGGCCGGATACTTGCCCATCCAGCCACCATCGCCCGCGCTGTGCAGATCGCGCATCGGATACAGCGCGATAGGCTCGATGAACACGACGACGCGCTGTTCCTCTCGCGCGAGCCGCACAGATTCGCGTAGCATCATCGCGGCCTCGGGGCCCGACGATGGGCAGGCGACGATCAGGCCGGGAATGTCGCGCAGGACCGCCAGTGAATTGTCGTTATGGAAATGCCCGCCAAAGCCCTTTTGGTATCCTAGCCCAGCGACGCGCAGCACCATTGGGTTGGTGAATTGGCCATTTGAGAAGAACGGCAGCGTCGCCGCCTCACCGCGCAGCTGGTCCTCGGCGTTGTGCAGATATGCCAGAAACTGGATCTCTGGCATCGGTATAAACCCGTTATGCGCCATGCCGATGGCAAGGCCAAGAATGCTCTGCTCATCAAGTATCGTATCGATCACCCGGTCTGTGCCAAACCGTTGGTGCAGGCGTTGGGTCACGCCGTAGACGCCGCCCTTGCGGCCCACATCCTCGCCCATCACGGTGATCTCGCCGTGGGCTAGCATCAGATCGGTCAGCGCCCAGTTGATGAGGCGGCTCATTGGCTGAGGTTTGTCCATTTGCTTGATATCGCTGCCGAACGTCGCCTCGCGCGCCTCAGGGCTGGGCCCGTTCGTCGGCGCGCATTCGCGTTTTGGGGGGATGATGCTGGCCATCACATCCTGGGCTGTTGTCAAACGGGGCCGCTGTACAGCCTCGGCCGCCACGCGCTCGACGCGGGCGTTGGTCTGGTCATAAATGTCGAGGGCAGCAGCGTGGCTCAACGCGCCGGCTGCATCCAGCAAGCGGACGCTATGCAGAAGGGGATCGTTTGCCTCCTCCGCCTCGACCTGCGCGGTGGGCAGGTACGTGGTGGGCAGGTCCGCGCCGGCATGGCCGTAGAGGCGTACCATAATGAGGTGCAAAAACGCCGGCTTACGCTGTGTGCGAACATAGCGCGCGGCCTCTGCCGCGACGTGCGCTGTATCGTACAGATCTAGGCCATTGGCGGCGAAGTATTTAATGCCGGGGCGGTGTTGCATGGATGCCGCGATCCACCCTTTGGGGGTCTGGGTGGAAATGCCGATGCCGTTATCCTCGCAGACCAGCAAGAGGGGCAGGGGAACCGATTGGATGCTGGTCCAGCCCGCGGTGTTAATGGCGCCTTGGGCGGTGGAGTGATTGGCCGACGCGTCACCAAACGACGCCATCGCGATGCCGTCATGCGGCAGCATCCGATGCTCTGGTGGGCGACGCCGCGCCAATCCCAGACCATAGGCCGCGCCCACTGCTTTGGGCAGATGCGAGGCGATGGTTGAGGTTTGCGGAGGGATCATCAGCGCCTTCGATCCCAACACCTTGTGCCGCCCGCCCGAAATGGGATCCTCGCACGAACAGGTAAAGCTGAGCAGCATGTCCCATAGCGCGGATTGCCCCGGCACTTGCCCGGCGCGGGCCAGCTGGAATGCGGCGTCACGGTAGTGCAGAAACGCGATGTCATCCGGGCGCAGCGCATGGGCGACGGCGGCCATCCCCTCATGCCCGGACGATCCGATGGTGTAAAATCCCTGACCCGCCTTCTGCATCGCGCGGCTGGTGCGGTCCAATGCACGGCTCAGGCATTGCGCGCGGTAGAGTGCAACGGCGTCGGTATCACTCAAGCTGCTGTTCAGCGCAGCGCCGGTTGGCAGGTCGCCCCTATTTATGCCCGGTGGCAGATCGCCTGAAGCAGCGCGGGCGCGGAAGTTCTCATGCACAATCTGCGCGCGGTCCATTCAAGGCCCTCCTGTGGTCTGCAGCTTGGGGGCCGCTCTGTAGCTTGCATCTTGCCCGGCCCCTGCGCGCACCTCAAGCCTTGTTTTACCTAGGCCCACCCGGCTAAGGCAGGCAGGCAAGGACGGGGGCGCGTGTGCAGTGACGGATCTTCTGGCGATAGACGACGTGTCCCTGACGCTTGAGGGGCGTGACATTCTGCATGGCATTACCATACGCGGCGATCAACGCCGCATCGGCATTGTCGGGCGCAACGGATCGGGCAAAAGCACGCTGGCCCGGGTAATCGCAGGGCTGCAAGCGCCGGATACCGGCACGGTGCGGGTCTGCGGCGTCGATGTGGCCAAGGATCGCAAGGCCGCGATCCGCACGGTTGGCATCCTCTTTCAGAACCCCGATCACCAGATTATTTTTCCCACCGTGGACGAGGAGATCGCCTTTGGCTTGCGCCAGTTGGGCGCGAGCGTACCCGAGGCCGAGGAGGGCACCTGTGCCATCCTCGCCCGCTTTGGCAAGGAGCACTGGGCCGGGGCGGCGGTTCACCCGCTCAGCCAAGGTCAAAAACAACTGCTGTGCCTCATGGCTATCCTTGCCATGCGCCCCCGCCTGATTGTACTGGATGAGCCGTTGTCAGGCCTCGACATCCCCACGCAGATGCAGCTGATGCGCTATCTGGACGGTGCGGCGGCGCATTTGATCCATATCTCGCACGATCCGGCGGTGCTGGCCGACTATGACCGTGTGGTCTGGATCGGTGAAGGCCATGTCGTCAGGGACGGCGCGGCAAGCGCGGTGCTAGAGGAGTTTCAGGTCGATATGCAGCGGTTGGGAGGGATGGATGATATCTCTGACCTCGCCGGTTGAGACTTGGGCACATGGTTGGCGCGCCGGAGCCAAGCTGGGCGCGCTTTGCCTTGCCACGATGGGGCTGTTTGCGATGGGTAGCGTGGCGGGTCATACCGTGGCCTTCGCCGGGATGCTGGCACTTTATGCCGCTCCGGGCCGCGTGTTTCTGAGCGCGGGCATCGCCCGGCTGCGGATGCTGTGGCCGTTTCTGGCGATCATCGTGATTTGGCACATTGTGTCCTCCACGCCAGCGCAGGGCGCCGTTATCGCGTTGCGGCTGGTCACGGCGGTGGGGCTGGCGAACCTCGTGACGATGACGACGCGGCTGTCGGACATGATCGGTGTGGTGCGCTGGCTGGCCGCGCCTTTGCGGCGGCTTGGCGTGGACACCCGCGCGCTGGAGCTGGGGATCGCACTGGTCATTCGCTTTACGCCCATGCTGGCGGGCAAGGGCACGCAGCTTGCCCGCGCATGGCGGGCGCGGTCGGCCCGGCGTCCGGGCTGGCGTGTCGTGCTGCCGTTTACCTTGTGCGCGATAGACGACGCAGAGCATGTCGCCGATGCGCTGAAGGCCCGGGGCGGGGTGTGAGTGGAACCGATAGCCGGGTAAGGGCCAGCCCGTCACGCCGTTGGCGTGCTATCTGACGGCGTACTTTTGGCGCGACGGATGGAGTTGCAACACCTGAAAACGGAGCGGTTTTCTGCAAAGTCCCTCCCCCAAAAAAAAAGTATACCGCCTCTACTCCAAAACCCGAAAGTTCTTGTGGGTTATGACGCAGAAGTTGTCTGAGACCTTGTCGCGGAAGTTTTTCCAGTCCTGCGGGATGGT
>Ga0307933_1000843_pt1 | contig 27156 bp, 28 predicted proteins | sample OrgLakmetageno88_FD_201811 | JGI IMG/M metagenome (GOLD analysis project Ga0307933, IMG submission 201811) | Saline water microbial communities from Organic Lake, Antarctica - #88 | ecosystem: Environmental > Aquatic > Non-marine Saline and Alkaline > Saline | place: Antarctica: Organic Lake... | reverse complement strand
AGGATGACTTTCGAGAAGAGAGTATATTTGAGCGATTTGATCGCGGTTAGTGGGTTTCTTTTTCTTACGCATCCCAAGTCTATTTCACATACGTGAACGCTTGTGCAGTGCTAAATTAACTTTTTTTTACCCCGTTCTAAAAATTGCACCCCTGGTGAGCCCATTGCGGGATTAATCCTCGACGACTGGCCGATTTGTGTCACTGCGGGAACTGGCAACCGGTATTCTGATATTGATGCCTTGGCAATGATCCGCTCAAGAGGCGGGTTTGTCGTAGCAGCCACACAGAGTCTCGCGGCCTTGGATGTCGCGATTGGAAAGCCATCACGAGATGCTGCCTTGGCCAATTTCGCCAATCTAGTTTTCTTTCGAGGGCGGGACCCAGAGGTCGATGCGATCGCAGCTGCTTACCTAGGGACTAAAATCGAAGTACTAACTGACACCACGTTCTATGAAGGTAATACGCCAACTATTAGACGTAACCTTCCGTCCAAATTTTTGAGACAAATTCGGACATCAGCCGTGCCGCAAGGAGCCATCGCACGACTCGCCACTGGTGATGCCTATGCAATCGTTGGATCCAGCATTTACCAAGAAGCGCTAAGTCTAGTCCCACTAAAACAGAACCGAAATATCCCATGGTGAGAAGAATTAAGAGAAAGCAATAATCGATATGAAACATGAAAATATAAGCTTTTGGTGTCTGCTCGTGCTAAGCACTGCGGCATCGCTAATTCCTGTCTATCCGCCGATTCCACTAACATGGATTTGCGCGTCATTGATCTGGCATCACCGCTATGGCCCATCCTGGTATATCCATAATTTGGATACGGATGAAGATCATATCTTCATCTTAGATTTACTCATCTGCCTGCCACTCGCCGCAGTCATGATGGTCGCTGTTCTTATCGAGGACGGTCATCGGAAGCCAAAATGAAATAGGTTTCGGTCGACCTGAGGCAGGCTCAAGCCATCAGCCTCGTGTCGCCAATTAATAACCCCCCAAAAACACAATAAAATGAACGAAGCATCATCAACCTATCAGTCCGACGAGGAAACTGCACACTACGTCGCAATCAATGAAATGGCAGATGCAGATTTGCGGAACGGTGACCTCGCCTGTATCAATTACGTGCGAGAATACCAACGAGAATTGGGCATAGAGCCGCATGAATCTGCAGCAATGATCGGCGGCGTCTTAGACTCGCTTCCGACCATCCAGAGTTCTCCAGGAGTCGCTCAAAGTCTGGTAGAACTCTATCAAGTCAGTGGACTTGATGTGCCCGTAGGACTCTTGGATTTGCCGCTGTATTGGGCAAAAGCATTTCACGAGATAATCAGAGAGACTCATTGGCCTGCTTATGATGCTTGCAGTATCCACGATGCCTTTGGCTGGAACTTGGTTATTCGGTATGGAGGCTATCTGCACATCCAATTCGAAAGTCCGATTCCCCATTTAAATTCTCACTGGTGCGACGTAGGACGATTCATTGTGGAGCTACATGAGCGCTTTGAACCGGGGCCGACGACACCGGCTTCGAGGCTTTGCGAATTTTTGGTCTAATTGGTTGGATCAATGCTTGGGGAGAGCCCCGTCGAGAAATCGGCGGGGCTCTTTTGTGTCAGCACACCGAAAACATAAAAAGTATGTATCCAAAACTTCTTGAAAACGGTGTCCTTCAATGCGACTACGAAAATTACCAAGCATGGCCAGATCTGAGGGCACTCGGTTCGAAGCGCATCGGTGGGCTCTGGCAGGCTCATTTCCTGAAGGAAGCTCTATGCAACGATGATCTAAGCTGCGCAGCGTGGCGTGCGCCAATACCGCCAGAGATCCTAAAGCTTTTGCAACGATTTCCGGAATGCCACATCGAGCTGGCCGAAATGGCGCAGGCCATGCCTGAATATTTCCTAGCCTCGGCGGCAAGGAATCCAGCCATGACCCTGCTGGCCGCGACTTATTGGTGCTATCGGCAAACCCAAAAAAATCCCTCAATTACGGAGCGCATCAGCATGTGGGGGAATCATGATTTAGATCAGCTGCTTAGCTTTGCTCGTTTTCCGTATTCAAAAAGCTTCATCAAAACTCTTTCTAAAATACCGATCGAGCATGCCTACACCTATCAAATTCAAGGCCTAAGAGAGCTCTGGGCAATTTCCTCGAAACGACGTTTGTTGTAACACTTGCCAACCATCACCGGCGAGAACTTTTGGCTGCTGACTTGTTTTCCGCCTATCCTAGACCCCGCAATTCATCGACTCGCCGCTGCAGAGCCGCAGTTTGAAGAGTATTCAATTCGGGAGATTGTCAGCGAACTCGTAAACAGACGCGAAATGGCCTGTCTGCAACATTGGCCTTACCAAAATTGCCTACACTCGTGGGCGCAACTCCTCACGGCTTACGACAAGTTCCTGCATAAGGTGAACCATCTTCCAGAGGCATTTCCTCCACCTCCGATCGATGGCGTGGAAGATGAAGACTTCGAGATTATGCCGCTTAAAAGCTGCACGGCCGTGCGACGAGAGGCAGCGGAAATGTCGAACTGCCTTGAATCATTCGTGGTTAAAATAGGTTCATTAGAAAATTACGCTTACAAACTCATCCGACCTGAACGTGCCTCAGTTTTGCTCAAGTGCGACCGCAGGCAGTGGCGGATCGAGGAAGCGATGATAAAGGCGAACGCGCGCGCAGTGAGTCCCGAAACCATGAAGCTCCTACGCTATTGGATCCAAAATTACTGCCAAAACTAAAATTCGAGAAAGCAATTATGAAAACAAATACTAAATCCGAATACCTCTCCGACGCTTCCATCCGCGTCGAAAATCTCACGCTGCGGCCTTGGCCCGATTTTACCGTTCTTGGCGATCATGCCGAGGTGGCGAATCGAATCGTTACTGAGTTGCTTGAATCCGAGGATACCTTCGCCCTGTTGTGGCGAGGTAAAATCCCCGAGCAGGTCTTACAAATGATACGCAAGTATCCGCGCTGCTTGTGGCGCGATCTGCTCGAAGTCTCTCAATTGCACCCAGATTATTTCGTCCAGTGGAGCCAGCACTGCCCGGCACTGATCGCTTTCATGGCAGTTCACGATGCTGAACGTCAAACGGATCGTGACCTCGACCGCATTCGTGCGTTCTACCATGGACGCAATGAGCGCTTTAAGGTGCTTAATCTCCCTCCAACGCGGGAGGTTTACCAAATCCTTGCTAAAGTAGCCATCGAAGACTGTCATCCTATTCAACTCGAACAACTCCATGCGGCTGTTCAGGACAAAGCGCGTCGAAGACTTTTGCGCCATTTGGATACGATCACGACCGAGACATTGGATACCCTGCAATTGCCTATCGAATATCTCGATACAAATCTCCTCAATCTGCGAATCAACGATCTTACGCCACCACTCGATCTTTCAGTTGCGGGTCTAGTAGAAGAAATCGCTCACTATCGTCAGGTCACGCGAAAGCTTCCATACTGGCCGTTCCATGGGCAGAAGATTTCCCTTCGAAAACTGGTTCAAACCAAAGAGTCGTTGGAGCTTAGACTCGCTTTGGGCGAAGACTGCAAGCGTAAGCGCCTCCCGAAGCCGCCGCTGCCCGCCATCAAATCGAGTAAAGTTGAGATCCAAGCACTGACCTCGGTGCGCGCGCTGTGGAGTGAGGGCGATGAAATGGGAAACTGCGTAATGACCTACGCGAAGCCGATACTATCGGGCGTTCATTACGCCTACAAAATGCTGTCACCCCAGCGAGCTACCATTCTTCTAGCTAAGCGTAAGGAGGATTGGTATCCTGTTGAGGTTCGCACCTACAAAAACGAGTATGCGGGCTCTAGGGCCGTCGATTTAGTGCACGCGTGGGCGGGAACTATCCCTACCGGAAAGGAGGTTTCAGATGAGTTCCCTTTCTAATGATTTTAAGCGTAAACTAATCGCACCGATTGAAGCTTTATTCAAGGAAGCGCTCGAAGGATCTAACCCACCAATCGTGTCAGGGGGACGGAATTATCAGCCGCCGCCTGTGTTTGACGCGGTCGATTCGGGCTTACTTAATTCTGACTCACTGGACCCAGAGTCGAAACCTCAGCTGTCAAAAATTGGTCAAGTTAATGACGTCGCTCTTGAAGAGGCACTTTACGCGATCAATGGGCTGATCGGCTTACAGTCTGCCAAACGATCCATCCGTCGTTTGGCAGACTTCGCCCAGATCGAGTCCCAACGTCGTCGTTTGAAATTGCCGCAATCGAGAGTTAGTCTTCATTGCGTCTTCTCGGGATCGCCCGGCACTGGGAAGACCTCCTTCGCTCGATTGTTGGGCAAGATCTTGAACGCTCTAGGACTGCTGGAGAGCGGTCACACCGTAGAAGTTGACAAGTCAGGACTCGTCGGCGAGTACCTTGGGCAAACGCCGATGAAGGTTGAGCGCGTGTTCGATGACGCCGACGGCGGTGTGCTCTTTATCGACGAAGCATATTCGCTCAGTCACGATAAAGAAGACCTCTACGGGCGCGAGGCCATCGATACCATCGTCAAGCTGATGGAGGATCGGCGCGACAGTGTTGTCGTCATTGTCGCTGGCTACTCGCAGGAAATGCGGAACTTCATCGCTTCAAATCCTGGGCTACGTTCAAGATTTAACCGCACCATCCGTTTCGACGATTTTGACGAGACTGAATTGCTCGCTATTCAGAAACAAATGCTCCGCAGCAGCGGCTTTGACGCCAGCGACGGCTTCTTGCTGCGAAGTGAACTGCTTTGGCAAAAGCTGTATCGAGAGCGTCTGACGGGAGATGCCAATGCCAGAATGGTTCGTAGTGCGCTAGAGATCGTTCTCGAAAATCAGGCGGCACGCTTGATGCGCATGCCCAAGAAAGAGCGCCATGAACTCTGCGAACTGGAGTCAGAAGATCTAGACGGTGTAGAATCACAACTGAGGGAGAGTCACAATGACTGAGCGCAAAAAGATACAAAGCAATAGTCAGTCCGATTGGATGGATTCGCTACCACCCATCCTGCTGGATCGTATCCGACTATGCTCCTTCGAGCGGCAAGTGCCACCTGAGATTCCACTCATGGTGGCCTTAGCCGCCATCGCAACGAGTGCAGGGCCAGGTATCGAAATAGCTTCTGGAACTCGGCGAACCACCCGAGCCAATCTCTTCGTTCTATTGGGCGTGAGTTCAGGCGTCGGCAAGAGTGAAGTCTATCGTGACATGCTGGAGCCAATTCTCTCGTTTGAGGCCGCCCTGCATCAGTGGTGGTCAGAAACACCTGCCGTGAAAGCACGAGCAGGCGAAGAGCTACTAAAAGCGCGTGTATCTGGCATGCGAACCGAAATCCGTAAGCTACATACCGGTCGAGTCATGCAGATATTCAACATGCTGGAGAAAGCCGAACGCGCTCGCTCGGCCTGCGGCGCTTATCGCGAACCTCCCTGCCTCTTGGCTGACGACTCGACTCCGGAAGCCCTCGCGCAAATGATGTTTAGATCAAAGGAGAGCATCGCGACAGTCTCTGCGGATGCGCGGTATTTGTTGAAGCGTCTCGGCACGCCCGATACGAAAGAAGAATCTTTCTTTCTAAAAGGCTACAGCGGAGACCTTGCGCTGACCAATCGCGTTTCCAGGAATTCTGTCAGACTACGCCGACCGTGCCTAACCACGCTCTTGCTGACGCAAGGCGACGCCTACAAGACTTTCGTGCAAAAAGCCGTGCTTAATCGCTCCGGTTTACTCCCTCGTTTCCTGCATGCGCCCATTAAGCAATCCGAGAATCCCCATCCTCCAGTCGATGGCAGGCGAATCGCCAGTATCCGCAGCATCTACAGTGAAAAGTTAAAGGAAATATTGGAAGCTTATCGTTTTGAAGCCAGCGCTACATTGGTGGAGCCTTCCTCTGCGGTCAAAAACTTCATTTCAAAAATAGAAAACGAGTGCCGCGAAACTGCGAAAACAGACGAAAGCCTGCATGGCGAAGTTCTTCGACGACGAGCCGAGCAAACTTGGCGGGTGGGACTCTGCCTCCACCTCGCACGACATGGTAACGCTGCCGCCTTGCATTCGTTAGATCTGAACGATGCCGAATCGGCTGCTCAAATCGTTAAGCGTTTTACCGCAATTAACCTGCAACCTGATGTCTGAAACTTTAAAATATGTGTCAAATTTACGAAGCCAAGATTCATTACTCGCTGATCCAGCAAGGAGCCACCGAGAGCCTCATTTCTCCGGCTCAAGTCATCAGATACATGCGGGGAGCCTTCGATGAAGACCCCACCGTCGAATGGTTTTATGTAATTCTGTTGAATCGGAGAAATGTGCCGATCGGCAGAACTTTAGTCAGTCGAGGCAGCGCAACAAGCACCGTCGTTCACGCTCGCGAAGTTTTTAAGCCCGCGATCTTGGCGAGCGCCACAGGTATCATCTGCATCCATAACCACCCCAGCGGACATACCGCGCCGAGCCGAGCGGACATACAAGTCACCCGAAAACTACGCGAAGCTGCTCAAATTATCGGCATCGACCTCGTAGATCACATGATCTTGGGAGCTGGCACTGATTACTACAGCTTCGGCGAGGCAGGCCTCGTTTAATGAAACCTGAAGCAACTTTGGCTTTCATTAAGTTGGATAGCTAAAGCGTAACTTCTTTCCGTATCTGTTAAGCAGATTTTACTAGAAATATGCATTTTAGGGCATTTCTTCCATTCGGAATATTTCGTTTTTGTAACAATGTATGCATGGAAACGAATTTCGACGAACAAAACGCTGAATACAGAGGTGTGCCCGATGCGACCGTCCGCACTTTGCGTGCTCTGTTAGGGACACTGTCACATCTCACTTTAGAGGACATCGAACTTGTCCTGCGCGTGATTGAGGAAAACGACTCGTCCGCGGCTATGCTTGCCGAAGAGGATCCCCTTTTGACTCTCGATGGCGTGGCCAAGGAATTAGGGAAGGATAGGACGACTCTTTGGCGATGGTTTAAGAAGGATCCAAAAATGCGTAGGGCTTTGGGCGAAATCACCGAGCAACCAGGTAATCCACTCTACAGCAAGTCTGCGGTCAGAAGGTTCAAAAGTTCGAGAGGCGTCAAGCGTAGACGGAACTCGCGGAAAAGGAGTGCTTAAAACTTAAAAACGAAATATGCCCGTTCAACACAGATTTCCAACTTCCACTTGGTGGTATGGTCGCATCGAAATGTGCGGCAAATGGAAATCTGTGCCGCTGGATGTTAAAGTAAGTGGCAGTCTGCCCACAAAGAGGCGAGGGAAGGGCGATGAGGCCTTTGAGAAATCAAAATGGGAGGCTGAAAACCGAATCACAGAGTTGGAACAGGAAGTTTCAAAGCTAGTCTCTGAGCCAGAGAAAATGAAGGCTATCAGCCGGTTCAGAAATAGGATGAATCGAAGTAAAAAAGGGGAAGTTGTCTCCCTAGACTCGGATTACTTGTTAGCCGATAATCTTGCAACCGCATGGGGAGAGCTCCCTCGTAAACGAAAAGGTAAGGTCGATAGCACTAAAAGTAAAAGACGCCCCGAAAGAACATACACTGCGCAAGTCCAAGAAGATATTCGGAAATTTGTAAAGTTCAGCCGAGACCGAAACCCAAAACTTGTTTATGCCTATGAAATAACTGATTTAGACGCCGAGGCTTTCATTGGGTCTGTGCGGAAAAGAGGCTCCAATGGGAAGACTTGTAATAATAAACTCGTTGCGCTCCGTTCCGTTTTTAAGCGACTCAAAAAACGGATCGGTGCCAAGGATAACCCATTTGAAGAAGTTGAAAGCTTTGATGACGAAACGATCAGTCGAAAATCCTACACCAACGATCAGATCGAACATCTTTACGCATTTTCGCTAAAGAATCGTAAGTATGGTGCGCTCGTTATAGTTGGCCTTTTCACTGGAATGCGTGAAGGGGATTGCAGCTTACTTCAGTGGGAAAAAGTCAGCTTTGAGGAAGACCAAATCTGCACGAAAGCAGACAAAACAGGTGAAGATATTTGGATCCCCCTATTTCCCGCACTGAAGGATTTGCTACTTGAACTAAAGCCGAAGAAAAAAGGCTATGTCTTCCCCGCGCATGCAAAGAAATATCTGGATTCAGCGACAATTATCAGCGCAGCTCTCGTTCGGTTCATCGGCAAGGCATTCAATGATGATAAAACCTTCAAGAGGACAGTCGAAAGAGAGCACGGACTACGCCGGGCTTCTGTCTATGACTTCGCGGCACTGAGGACGACTTGGATTACACTGGCAGTGATGTCGGGAATTCCTCTTGCAGTGATCTGCCTCGTTTCTGGCCACACATCAGAGAAGATGATCATGCAGAACTACCTCAAGCCCGATACAAAAGCGCTTCGCGATAGTTTCGGCAAGAAGATGGTTGGCTTGAGCCAGTTAGGGCAACCCAAGCCTACCCCAGAAATAGAAGTTTCGGCAAGTAATGCTCTGGATAAGGATCTGCTTAAACTGTTGGAACTACTGGATTCAACATGGATGCAAGAAATCACTGGCAAGCGAGACTGGGCAACGGATCTGATTCAGCGGACAGTAGCTGAACTTCAGAAACACGAAAAAGCATCCTAATACCTGAAACCTTGTTCAAAACCTTGTTCAAACTTGTTCAAAAACGGCTCTTGTCGAGAACGCGTCTCATTAGGTTGCATTGTGTTGCAGACGGTTGAAAATTTCGCAACTCATTCAACAATAAAGCCCTCGGCTATTTTGCCGAGGGCTTTGAAATGGTGCAGGGACAGGATTTGAACCTGTGACCTTCAGGTTATGAGCCTGACGAGCTACCGGGCTGCTCCACCCTGCAATAAATTAATACTCCGTAATGTGGGCAGATTCACTACGAACTGGAAGACAGGACTAAATGCTCAGATCTGCTGGCTGTAAAGCGTTTTTTTTAGTTATTTATAAAGTATTTTTGATCCCTCTAACTTCCGGTTTGCTATCGCTGCGGGGGGCTTTTAACACTGCGGCATGTCGGAACGTAAGCAGTTAAGTATATTTGAGAAAGCCTTGGCGATTAATTTGGATCTCCTGAAATATGGCGTCTTTGCCGAAATCGGAGCAGGGCAGGAAACCGCTAATTGGTTCTTCCGGGTCTCTGGCAGCTCAGGCACGGTCGCCAAAACGATCTCTGCTTACGATATGACCATGAGCGACGTGATCTATGGCAAGGCTGCGCGCTATGTTTCGGAGTCCCGACTACACTCGATGCTCTTCTATGAATACGACTTGCTGGAAAAGCGTCTAGGGCCGGAGCGGGGTAAGGAGACGACTTTCTTTTCTTTTTGCAACACTGTGCGGGCGCGCGGCTATCAGGACGAGGGCGAGTGCCACGGCTGGCTAGGGGTGCGCCTACAGCTGAAGCCTGAGACAGAGCCTTGCGAAATCGTGCTGCACATGCGGCTGCTGGACGAGACTAACTCCGACCAAATGGAAGCTCTGGGCAAAGTGGGGGTGAACCTCATCCATGCGGCGTTCTACCATCGCGATAGTCTGCACGAATTTGTCGATTCGCTGGCCGATGGTGTGTCGAAAGAGAGTGTGGAGGTGGACATGCTCCGCTTCTCCGGCGAGGAATTCCGCTATGTGGACAATCGCTTGTGTGCGCTGCAATTGGTGCAGAGTGGCTTGACTGATGCCGCGATGTTTAACCAGAAGGGCGAGATCGTGCAAGCGGCCGATGCGCTCTACAAGCGTCCTATCCTGTTGCTACGTGGTAGTTTCAGCCCGGTGCTGAATCTACACTTGGACATGATCCGGCAGTCGCGCACGGCGTTTTCTAATGTGGTGAGCGGGGAGCAAAAGGAGCGTGCACTGGAGATCTGCGAGATCAGCATGAACAATCTACTGCGCGATGGCGGGGCGGTGGATCACGAGGATTTCATCGACCGTGCGGATGCTTTGCAGGCACTGGGCAAGACGGTCTTGATTAGCCGTAGCGCGGAGTTTCACCGCATCGCGACTTACCTGAGCCGCTACACTGCGGAGCCGATTGCTATCATTTTGAGCATCGGACTGCTCAACGAATTGTTTAAACCAAAGTGGGCGGCTAATCTGGCGGGTGGGGTGCTGGAGTCGTTCGGGCGGCTCTTTAAAAACCGGGTGCAACTCTACGTGTATCCTTGGCACAATACCAGTAGCATGGAGCTAGTCACCGCCGAGAATTTCAAAGCTCCAAAAAACTGGCAGCATTTTTATACTCATTTGATGCAAAATGACCGGATCGTGCCGATTGGCGTGGGCGACCCGAGTCTGCTGGCGAACACGGGGCGGCAGATTGTGAAAAAGATCGAATCCAACGATGAGGATTGGCGCAACTGGGTGCCGCAAGAAGCACGCGGTATGGTCGAGCGTAAGCTGAAACGCTGAAATTCTAAGACCTTTCCAATGGCTATTCTTTGGCAACAGACGATTGGGGACAATCACTACGAGGTGCGCACGGCGGGTGCCTCGATGCGGCTGTATCGCAACGGGGTGAATCACTCGCAGTGGAACCCGAATCGTCCGCTTTCTGGCTCGATTTGGGATCTGTTAGTTTTACCGGCCTTGCATCGTGCGGAAGGAAGCTTGAAAGATATTCTGATTCTGGGATTTGGTGCGGGCGCGGTCGGGCGACAGATAGGAGAACTGGTCAAACCTGATCGTATCGTGGGCGTCGAACTCGATCCGATCCATCTGTCAATTGCGGATGGATTTTTCGAGTGCTCTGAGCGCTGCGAGTTGATCGCTGCCGATGCGGTGGAGTGGGTGCACACGGGCGGTGGAGAGGGGGCTTATGATGTGATCATCGACGACCTTTATAGCGAGATCGAGGGCATCCCGGTGCGCTGCGTGCCGATGGATGTGAAATGGTGCAATCTGCTCTGCGATCTGCTCAAACCTGGCGGTATGCTGATCTTTAATATTATCGAGCCGGAGAAGATTCAACATTTGCCGATGTTTAAATCTGCCAAGTTGAAGAGGCGCTACTGTGAGACGATTATGTATCGAATTAATGGATACGAAAATAGGATTATTGCTTTCAGCGAGACGCCTTTTAATACGGAGGTTTTAAAGGAAAACCTTAACCGCATTTGCAAAGAGTATCCAGCCTGTCGAGGTGTTAAGAAGCGTTACGTAAAATGTAGGAATTATCGTTTGTAGGGGCGCGACTTGTCACGCCCGCCGGTCTTCAGGAACCATTCTGACGCGGGCGTGACAAGTCGCGCCCCTACAATTACCGTCCGTAAAGCGCCAATTGCTGACGTAAGTAGGGTGAGCTTTTATTTTGAAGCTCGTCTAGCTGATGCGGATGGTAGCGCCATTGCCAATTGCCGATGGGGACGCCGGGGGTGTTGAGGCGTGCTTCGCTGCCAAGGCCGAGCAAGTCCTGCAAGGGGAAGACTGCGAGGTGTGCGCTTGATCGGATCGCGGTGCGAATGAGATCCCATGCGATCTGATCACCGGAGATATTGAGATAGCGGCGGATGTGATCTTGATTGGCCGCGTCGAGCGATTGATACCAGCCGAGGGTGGTGTCATTATCATGTGTGCCGGAGTAGGCCACGCAGTTACGATCATAATTATGCGGCAGATAGGCGTTGTCGGCCTCGCCTCCGAATGCGAATTGCAAGACAGCCATACCAGGTAGGCCGGTGGCGTGGCGGAGTTGATTGACCTCGTCGGTAATGACGCCGAGGTCCTCGGCCACTAGCTTGGCATCGGGGCAGGCTGCGCGGATGGCTTGGAAGAGCTTTAAGCCAGGGCAGGGCGTCCACTTGCCATTGCGCGCTGTTTTCTCATTGGCTGGCACCGACCAGTAGGATTCGAAGCCACGGAAATGATCGAGGCGGACAATATCGTAAAATTCGAGGTTGGATTGGATGCGCTGAATCCACCAGGCGAAGCCTGTCTTTTCGTGTACAGACCAATCGTAAAGTGGGTTGCCCCAAAGCTGCCCGTCGGCGGCGAAATAGTCGGGCGGCACACCGGCCACGGCCTTTGGCTGGAAGTCTTTTTTGAGCTGGAAGAGTTCAGGGCTGGCCCAGACATCGGAGCTGTCTAAGGCGACAAAAATGGGCGCATCGCCCATGATCTCAACACCACGGCTGCCGCCATAAGCGCGCAGCTTGGCTAGTTGCGCGTAGAATAGATACTGGAAAAAGACATGCGCGTCGACGGTATCGGTGATGCTGGCTGAGAGCTTCTGCTTTTTGGCAGTCTTGACATCGCGATACTCGGCAGGCCATTCCAGCCAACAATTACCGCCAAAATTCTCTTTGAGTGCTACGAAGAGGGCGTAATCTTCTAGCCAATCGCCTTGCGCTTTGCGGAACTTGGCGACTGGACCGTAATCGAGAAATTGCTTTTTTTGGGTGGCTTTAAAGCGCTGGTAGGCGGAGCGGAGAACAGGCCAGAGAGCATGGTAAATCGCACCGTAATCGACGTGATCCTTGGGTAGTTTGGCCAGTTGACCGTATTCATCGTCTGTGATTAAGCCCTCAGCGACGAGCGGCTGTAGATCGATAAGATACGGATTGCCGGCGAACGCGGAGAAGCATTGGTAAGGTGAATCGCCAAAGCCCGTCGGGCCGAGTGGACAAATCTGCCAGACCGACATGCCAGATGCGTTTAGGAAATCGATGTAGCGGTAGGCGCCTGCGCCAAAATTACCGATACCGGTTTCGGAAGGTAGGGAACTGACATGTAGGAGAACGCCCGCAGTGCGTTCATTTAACCAGTTATAAAGCGGTGCTTGGTTCATGGGGAATTAGGTTGGTTGATCAATAGAAAAGATTAAGAGATTCTGCTTGCGCTACTTAGAGGGCATATATATAGTTTGATTTAGAGTCGGAGTGGTGCCTGCCCGGTGCCAATACCCTTTCTTCCTGAAAGGCCCCGGCTCTTTTTTGTGCCCTCATTTAAGGAACCTCTCTTTGCGAATGGTGAATTGGTCGTCTTGTGCGTGCTGAAGTCGAACTAAGCCGTAGAGTTTGGTTCCGAGTGTGGTCTCTGCCTCTAACTGAGAATCGGTAACGAATTTATAGAACAGCTTGAAGCGGTTGTCACCCTCAGCCCATTTACCGATAATAAATGCGGCTAAGTCTGCAAGCTGTAGGCCAGCGTGAACATTAGATACACCGACAAGCGGATGTGGGTGCAATGATGTATTGTCGGTCATGCCCGCAAGGTAGTTCGAAATTGCGATTGAAATACCTTCTTGCGCGCCAACACGTTGGTCAAAGACTATAATCCCTTTTTGTTTTTTCGGAATCGCTGCCATCATCCGTATGCAGAGCTCACGAAATGGTCTGGCGAGGTCTTTTGCCTTGGGTGCAAGTAGGCTAGGTTGTTGGCTCCCGTAGACGGTGACTCCAATAAAACGAATGGGGGATTTTTTAACGAATTCCAAAACTTCACGCACCAACCATAAATTATTGGAATGTCCGTGTTTTTCTTGCATTTTAAAACTGTTATTCCCGAGAAGCTTGGTGCCTTTGAGTTCGCTGGTACTATCTTTGGCGTGTGCTTCGCCTAGATATTTTTTACGCGCTCGATACATAACTTGCTCGAGCTTTTTAAAGTCAGCCTCTGATCCGACAGTAGCTGCTAGGACGCCGATTTTCTCGTTTTGTCCATCTCGCCAGCTTTCATCTATAAAACACCAATACGCCATAACTACACATTTAAATCGAAAGATAGCAGGTATTATGAAACTGAAAATATAAATTAGACATAATGTTTATTGTGCGTAATATTTATATATTATGTTAATGCTCAATATCTTAAAGTTTAGACTAAACTTCACTCTGCGACGCCCCAGCGTTTTGTGAAGGGATAATAGATGAAAATGGCTTTACCGATGACAGCTTTCTCTGGCACATATCCCCAGTAGCGACTGTCGAGGCTGTTGGCTGAATTATCACCGAGCGCTACGAATGAACCCTCAGGAATTTTCGCTGTGATGCCTGGGCTGGTCATGAGCTTGGGTGGATTTCTGGGATCTTGGTTAGGATAGACATAGCCGCCATATTCGCCTTCTTTGCTCGCGTTGCGCCCAAATGCTTCCACTTCAGAACGCGGCTGGCCATCGACGAGTAAAGCGCCCTCTTTAATTTCGAGCGTTTCGCCACCGATGCCGCCGATGCGCTTGATGTAGTATTTATCGACGACATTGCCTGCACCGCCTTCGACTCCGGGGATAGTACGCGTGCGGAAAACGAACGGATCGCCCGCTTTAGGGCGTTTGAAGTGGTAGCTCATGCGATCCACAAACAAAGCGTCGCCCAAGGTGATGTCGAATCGCAGAACAGCATCGCCTGTTTCCACATTCGTCTGTAAGTCCATTGCATAACCAGTGCCACCTTGGGTGAGCACCAGCTCAGTTTGCTTATCGGGAAAACTATCGAGCAAGGCACTTTGCATATCAAAATCCGCAGGCACTTGAATTGTGTGTGGCACGCCCCCGACCAGAATCGTATATTCTGCTAAAACTGTCGGGAAAACGAACCACTTTTTCCCTTTGACCTGCTGGGTAAAAAGCCTCGATCCATTCGCTGTCATAATGACGGGCAACTGCACGGCCCCCCCATTTTTAGCCTCTAGGACTTTGTGGCGCGCGCCTAATGTTAGAAAACGAAAGGTCTTGGCTAGGCTCGACGGTGCGTCGGCCTTATCTTCATACATGACGGCGTTCATCCCGCTGTAGGTAGGAAACATCGAGTTAGTAGGGATAATGAACGGTTGAAAAAAGAAGGTGCGAATGCCGATCACGATGATGGCGGCCACCAGCGCCACCTCTATATTATCGTTCCAAAACGTTTTCGGGTAAATTTTGCCACCGATTTTCCGCAGCAAGGCATCCAGCTGTGCCATCGCGGTATCGAGTGCGGATGAATTGGTGGCCTTATCAGTGATCAATTCGTCGAGCTCGCCGACACGCTTTTCTAGCTCGGCTAGGCGCGCCTCCGAGATAAGATCCCGGCGATAATGATACACCTTGTGTGCTGATTGCAGGAGCTCTTTAGCTGATTTTTTCTGTTTTGAGATACTCACGTGTTAAATTAGATACGAACCGCCGCCTCAGAGGCTAGCTAATTCTGTGGGGAGACTCGCCTACTGATATAACACCCGAATCTTCTTCAGCAGCCTGAGTGCGTCGGGGCTGTCGCCGTGCACGCAGAGTGTGTCCGCTTTTACGTTAATTTTGTGGCCTCCGCTGGTGATTAATTCCCCAAGTTCGCTCCATAAGAGTAAACGTGCCATCGCTTCATTTTCGGTCAGAATTGCGCCTGGTTCGGATCTCGGCACGAGTGAGCCATCGGGTCGGTAGTCACGGTCAACGAAGGCTTCGTGCTGAACCCGCAACCCTGCCGCTTCGGCGGTGGTGGCAAAAGTACCGCCCGCTAATGCGAAAACTGCCAGCGGAGTGGATTGTTGCCCGAGGAACTCGATAAAAACCTTGGCCAACTCAGGATCTTGCTCGACGGCATGGTAGAGGCTGCCGTGAAGTTTGATGTATTCAACGCTCGCTGCGAGCGAATGAGCGGTGTCTTGAAAGGAGCCGATTTGTGTTTCGAGCAACATGCGAAAGGCTGCTGGATCTGGCCACGCATTACCACGGCCGCCGTGGACCGGTAGCCCGGGGTGTGCGCCGATGCGGACGCCGGCTTTGAGTGCTAGCTGAATCGTAGCTCGGGTCTTCTCGGAGTTGCCCGCATGGAAGCCGCAGCCAATGCTGGCAGTATCGACCAGCGCCAGCAGTTGCTCAGTCAGTGCCAACGGTTCATCTTCGCCTAAGTCACAGTTGAGAATTAATCGAGCCATGAAAAAGTGAGATTGGTGCCGGGCGCACATTGTGCAAGCCTAGCGAGGTCGCTGGCTGGTAGCACCGCAATTTTGGCATAGCCACCCACAGTGGGGCCATCGACCATCGTGATAATTGGTTGGCCATTGCCCGGCACTTGAAAACTGCCGGGCAGCACGGGTTCGCTAGGGATGGATTTCGGCACTTTCAGCGGCTCACCCTCTAAGCGATAGCCAGTGCGATCCGATTGGGCGGAGACTTTCCAAGAGTTTTGGATGAACTGCTGCCTGACTTGCACGCTGAAGGTCTCGTGCTGCGGTCCTGGGTAGAGTTTAAAATGCGCGGCGTCGGCTTGGATGTGGTCTTGAGCTTCGTTTGAAGTACGACGCGCGATATTGCGGATGGAAACGTTAGGAAGCAGTAGCTGCGCTTCGAGACAGTCGTCCTTTTTGAGCCCATGCCCCATGCCGTTGCGTAGATCGGTCGCTGCGCTGCCCAGCCACTTTGCCGAACGAAATCCGCCGGGCACTGCCAGATAGGCGTAGAGCCCCACAGCCTTTTGGTCGAAGCTCAATACCTCTCCCGCACGTATCGGGATCGCTGTGCCCGAAGGCAGTGCACCGCAAAAATCAGCCCCCGCCACTGCCAACCAGACATCTTGCAAAACCTTGAACCGCGCGCCTTGCTGGGCGATTTCCAAAACAGGAGCCTCGCGCGGATTGCCCAGCAGTGTATTTGCCAAGGCCATCGAGCGTTGATCCATCGCGCCGCCGGAAGGCACGCCGAAGCGACGCCAACCGATGCGCCCTGCATCTTGCAGTGAGAGTCCCGAACCGATGGATAAAATTTCGAGCATCCCGTTCATTCGACGGCCTTCGGCTGGAAGCGCACTTGATCGCCCGGAGCTAGCGCAAAAACATCTTTCGGGTCGGGATATGGTTTTTGGGCGGCTTTGAGGTCGAAGAGCGGCCTATCAATTTGCCCCAGCAGGTGCCAACCACCTGGGCTGGCTACCGAGTAAATGCCAGCGTGCGCACCACCGATGGCGGCTGTGCCCGCTGCGATTCGTGTGCGCGGCGAAGCGCGACGCGGTAAGTAAAGCCGCGCGTCTAAGCCGTCTAAATACGGAAAGCCCGGGCTGAAGCCCATCATGCGAACGGTGTAAATGGGCGCGGTGTGCAGCTCGATGACTTGCTCGATGGTGAGCACACAGGAGGTGGCAACGAATTTCAAGTCGGCGCCGTTGTAGTTGACCACGATGGTATGGAGTGGACGGGAGGTCGACGGGGCTGGCGTCGCACGGCTACCAAATTCAGTGTATAGCGGTGTCGCGCTAGCGATGTCTCCCGATAGCAGCCTCTGCCCCACGAGTAGGATGCTGTCATAGCCGACGACGTAATCTTCGCAAGCAGATGGCAGCGCCTGCTCCAGTTTTGCCAGCCACGCGCTACGCTCTGCATCATCTAGCTCAGTCAACAAAACGCCACGATCTCCATATGGCCGTATTTTCATTGTCCCACTAGCCCATGCGTGGAGCCGTCAGGATCGGCTCCTTTTGGTAGGCGACGGAATTGGCCGCGACGGTGCCGCGAAACGCCATGGTCGGCATTACGAGCGCACGTTTCCCAAGGATCGCGCCTGGATTCAGCACAGCGTTGCACCCTACTTCGGCCTGATCACCCACCAGCGCACCAAGCTTGCGCAGTTCGGTGATATGCTTGCTGCCATCGGGTAGAATCACCGGCACATTAGCTTGATCGAGGCGCAGATTGGAGCAGATCACGCCTGCGCCCAAGTGGGCACCGTTGCCGAGGATGCTATCGCCCACGTAGCTGAAATGCGGCACCTGGACGCCATCCAGCAAGAGGCAGTTCTTAAATTCGCAAGAGTTCCCCAGCACACAGCCCTTGCCTGCGATCACATTGCCACGGATATAGACGCCTGGCCGCAGTTCGCAGTCTTCACCGATATAGGCAGGGCCTTGAATTGCGCCGAAAGCCGGCAGCTTGACCGAGGGATGGATAAAAACGTCGCCTTCGATGTGCAGGCCGGCTGGCTTTTCCGCGATTAAGTTGGAAAAAGTAAACGCGCTGAGAGCCACCTTGATCAGAGGTAGCCACTCCCAAGGTGCGCTTTCGGGGCGAAAGATTTCGCCAAAGGGCAAAGAAGCAGGAAATTCGAATAGGTCGGATGCTTTCAGCATGATGATAGAAGCAAAAGAATATTGACTAAGTGGCGAACAAAAAATGGGGGGTATCGTAGAAGCGACACTCCTGTCGCTTTGGTGGCGCTCCGAAGACGGCGCGGTTCAGACACCGCAGAACATGCTTTCATTGAATGTGTGCCCACCAGTTCGCTTCGCTCAAACGCCCAATATTCAACTTTAAACGCCCAAGTTAAAAAGAAGCTCATTCTTGAGAGTTGAAGGTTCCAAGTTGAGTGTTAGGCGTTTATTCTACACCCATAAAGCGAGTGCCTTCGACAGTTCGACAGGGCGCACCACAGGCAAGCTTGGGCCAGAAGAGTGCCGCTTCTACAATTTATCCCTATTTCGTGTTGGATTTACTGGGAAAGAGGGGTAAGTTTCGCACTTCGCTTTGAAATATCCATACTGTGCACGACGTTAAAGAAAGACCCACTGTTGTAGAGCGCGCCATGCTAATTGGCGTGACGCTCCCCGACGACACCATTCGCAACACCCGTAGTCTGCTCGATGAGTTGCGCGAGTTAGTCAACACGCTCGGCTTCGGCATCATGCACGAGCGCATTGTCACCCTTCGCAAGCCGCAGGCTAGACTCCTCGTCGGCTCCGGTAAGGCAGAGGAACTCATCGAAGAGGCCAAAGCTTACGGCTGCGACGTTATCATCTTCGATAACGAACTCACCCCTGCCCAGCAGCGTAATTGGGAGGCACTCGCGGAAAACAAAATCCTCGTTATCGACCGGCAGGAGGTGATCCTCGACATTTTCGGCGACCGCGCCCAGACTAAAGAAGCCGTGCTACAAGTCGAACTGGCGCGCTTGGAGCACAACCTCCCCCGCCTCAAAAGCGCGTGGACACACCTCAGCCGCCAACGCGGCGGTGGCTCCATGCAGCGCGATGCGGGTGAAACCCAGCTAGAGCTCGACCAACGCATGGTGCGCACCCAGATCACCCGCGTGAAGCGTGAGCTAGAGAGCGTGATTCAGCACCGCGAGACTCAGCGCAAACGGCGCATGACCGTGCCCGTGCCGACTTGCGCCATCGTCGGCTACACCAATGCGGGCAAATCTTCACTGCTCAACAAGCTGACCAATTCCAACATTTTGGCAGAGGATAAACTCTTTGCTACGCTCGACCCCACCTCGCGCCGCTGCCCCCTACCCTCCGGTCAACCACTGGTGGTGACAGATACCGTGGGCTTTGTGCGCAACCTGCCCCACCGCCTAGTGGACGCCTTCAAGGCCACGCTGGAAGAAGCTATTGTATCCAATTTTCTAATACACGTGTTGGACGTGAACAGCCCCGAGGTCGACGTTCATTCCGAGACCACGCTGTCGGTGCTAAAAGAGCTCGGTGCCAAGGATCAGGAAGTCATCACCGTTTTTAATAAGGTCGACGCTCTTTGGGACGAAGCCACGCGCCACGATTTAGCGATCCGCTATCCCGGCGCCCTCTTTATCAGCGCCCACACCGGCGAAGGCATTGAACTGTTGCAGGACAAAATAGAGGCCATCATTGAGGCCGACTTCGCCCAGCTACGCCTCTTGATCCCGCACGAGCGCTACGACATCGTCGCCCGCCTCCACCGCGAGGGGGGTGTGCGAAAAGAAGAAGCCCGTGATGAAGGCACCTACCTCGTCGGCTCCGTGCCAGAGCGTATGATCTCTTTGATCAGTCCGTATATTATTACATGACGAAGCTGACGTAGAGGAAGCCGAGCGACATGATAGTGAAAAAGGCGATGCCTGCCCAGCTGAGAAGCTTCAGCGCGATTCCAGGGCGATACGCTTCGGGGACGTTCTCGCCGTTCATTACGCGGTAGTTAATGTAGGCCAGCACGGGCGATGTCATAAACGAAATAATGGCGGCAAAGCTGAGCAGCTGTAACAGATTTTGCACAAAGAATAGTACCACGATACTGGCCAATAATGTGGAGGCGATGATCCAAAAGTTTTGGATACGCTGAAACTTTTCGGCGGGTAGGTCTTTGATGAGGCTACAGCAAGCGGCGAAGGAGCGCGGGTAGCCATCCAAGCAGGTCAATGAGGTACTGAACATCGTGATGAAGGCGGCCGAGAGGATCAGTAGATGCGACCAATCGCCGATGGTGGCTGTGTAGAGATTGACTAGTTGCTGCGCAAAGCCGACGCCTCCAGCTGCAAAGCTCTCGCCCGTGCCATACATCACGAGCACGCCGAGTGCGACGAACAGCACCGCCAATCCGACCGCCGAGAAGTAGCCAATATAGAAATCGATGCTCGACTCTTTGACGGTGGCAAAGTGCCCCGTTTGTTTCTTGCGGCTAAACATCCAAAGCGACGACCACGCGGACAAATCAATCGGCGCCGGCATCCACCCGAGCAGGCTGATGATGAATGCGAAGGAGGCCAACTGATAGGGACTCGGCGCGATGAAATCGACGACAATCTCGGGGCGATTTGGGATGGCGAGCGCGACGGCGATCATGGTGCTCACACCCAGCACGGCGATGATAACCTTAGCCAGACCATCGAGTAATTTGTAGTGACCGACGATGAGTAATAACGCGCAGATAATCATGACGCAGACAGTGATCTGCGGCACAGTGAGCGCGGTGATCCCGTAGCCGGCGAGCAAGGCTCCGCTGAGCATACTCACACCAGCGATATTGATGGTGCCAGTCAAAATATTGATACTAAGAAAGACCCATACGTAGCCGATGCCGAGGCGTTTATAGCCCGCGAGCAAGCTCTCGCCCGTGGCGGCGGCGTAGCGTTGACCGTAGAGGAAAAAGGGAAACTTCAATAAATTGGCAAGTAGCACCAGCCAGAGTAGCGACCAGCCGAATTCTGCGCCTGCGCGCGTCGACCACACCAAGTGCGAGCCACCGACTGCGGCACAGGCCACGAGTATGCCCGGGCCGATTGCCTTCCAGAGATTTGAACTATTTTTCATGCAATTATTTGTTAGATAAGTTTTTCCTGTAGCCGAAGTCGTGAGACTTTGGATGTTTTGGCCGAAATGCGCGGATCGTCCAAAGTCTCACGACTTCGGCTACGACTATAGAAAAAAGCGCCACCTGCCGACTTACAACTCTTGAGCGATCACATCAGCCAGACCCGCTAGCGCGGCGTTGAGCTTGGCCACGTAGTCGGCGACATTGTTGCGATCCCAGACGAGGCTCGGGGCGATGTAGCGCCCTTCCCTTTTCGCGCCGGTTTTAAATTTGATTTGCCATTGAGCGATGACTTCGACCTGTCCCGCAGCGTTGGCGCTAAAGCGTTCGAATTGGACGGAGATGGTGGGCGAATCGCGTGTCGTCTGTGACCACGGGTAGTAGCCGCGCACATTGGCCTGCCCCGTCGCTTGCAAGTGCATCGCAATGGCGCGGGGTAAGGCCTCGGCCAGAGCTTCTGCCCAACGAGCCCCTGAAACTGAGTCGAGCTTGCCATTAGCGGAGCGATAGTAGATGCGAGTGCCCTCTAAAAAGCCTGGGAGTTCCACTCGGGAGACGTAGCACTCGGGCTTGCCTTCGAGGTCGGCGACGGCAGCGACATCAGATGCGAGCGCAAAGACCTGCGAGCGATCCGGCTGGGGCTTGAGATTGACGCAGCCAGTCAACAGCGTCGTTAGAATGAGGGCGAGTAGAGCAGTGATTTTCATGAGATTAACTATTCCTCCTCGCTGCGGCCAGTGAGCAAGGAGTTGGGATTGCGTTCGAGGAATTCAGAAAGCAGGCGGATCGAGCGCGCGGCGCGGCCAAGTTCGCGTAGCATGGCCTCGAATTCGAAGCGCACATCTGAGCCGGGCTTGATCAGTGCGCTGGCGTCGTTGGTCAAGTTGTCGAGGCCTTCGAGCGTCTCGGTAATTTGCTTTGTCCAGGTCGCGATGGTTTTGGCGAGCGGCCCATCAGAGATATTGAAAGACTCGGCAGTATCGCGCACCTCCTCGAAAGCGCCGCGCACGGCGACCACGGAGCTTTGGAACTCGTCGGAGCCGACGAAGCTCTGAATCTCATCGGCCGCTGCGGCGATTGAGCGGCCGATTTCCTTTGAGTTCAAGTCGTCTAGCTGGGTTGTGGCGCTCACCAATAATGCGTTGATATTGGTATTCAGTTTTTGCAAATCGAGCGCTTTGAAATCGTTAATGATCTGTGCAACATCGGCAGTGATTTGATCCAGCGAAGAGTTGAGCGTCGGCACCTCGACCATGCCGTTGACCTCTAACAAGTGAATTTTGGCGGCCTGTGCCCTTTCGGGATCAAAGCTGAATTCTACGAAAAGTTGCCCAGTTATAAAGCTCTCCAGATTTAACTGTGCGACTAGACCGCGGTCTAAGGAACTTTGCATCCAATTCGTATCGAGAACTGCGCTGGGCACGCCTAGATCGTTTTCCAAGCGCGAACGGTTGATCTGGATAATGACGGGGATCGCGGTGGAATCTTCGCTCTGGCCATCGGCGCGGATCATGATGCGTGTGACCGCGCCCACGGGCACACCGCGAAATTTAACCGGGGAGCCAACTGTCAGGCCGTTGACCGATTGATCGAAAAAGAGGATGAACTGAGTGGAACGGTTCAGGAAATTGGCCGAGCCGAAGTACAGGATCATCGCCACGATGAGGGCGAGCATCACGGTCACAAAGGCGCCGATTAATTTTGGACTGGGAGAATTACGTTTCACGGTAGATCATTTATGTTGGGTTGAGGTGCGGCAAAGTTCAATCGTTATCCCCACGGCTAAGGAAGCGGCGCACTTTGGCATTGCTGGATGGGTCGTCGAGTAGTTCGTGCGGGTTGCCGTCGCAGAGTGCGGTCTTACTGTCGACATCGAGAAAGAGCGCGCTGTCGGCGATGGCAAAAATGCTGGCGAGCTCGTGCGTGACGATAATAATAGTCGCGCCGAGTGCGTCGCGCAGCTCTAAGATCAAGTCGTCCAAGCGGCGTGAACTGAGCGGATCGAGCCCGGCCGATGGCTCGTCGAAAAATAATATGTTTGGATCCAGCGCGATGGCGCGCGCCAGCCCGGCGCGCTTTTGCATGCCGCCGCTCAACTCAGACGGCATCCGGTGCCCATAGCCGGCGAGCCCGACCAGTGAGAGCTTAAACTCCACCAGCTCGCGGATCTCCGAGGCGGGTAGCTGGGTGTAATGCTCCAGCGGCAGCGCGACGTTTTCAAACAAAGTCATCGAGCTCCAGAGCGCCCCACTCTGAAAGGAAACGCCAAAGCGGCGGCGGATGCCTTCGGCCTGTGATGTGCCGGGCTCGAAGCGTTGATCGCCGTAATAAATCTCGCCCACTTTAGCCCGCTCTAGGCCGACTAAGTGTTTGAGCAAAGTGCTTTTGCCGCAACCACTGCCGCCCATGATGACTTTGATCTCACGCTTGTGCACCGAAAAATTGAGCGCGCGCATCACCGTGTAGTCCCCATAGGCGAGGGTGAGGTTTTTGACACGGATGGTAGCTGGCTGGTTCGACATCGGCTAGATCCCTAAGATTTGAAACATCACGGCGAAGATGGCATCTGCGATCACAATCCAAGTGATCGAAGTCACCACCGCCGAGGTGGCCGCGAGGCCGACGGAGCTGGCATCGCGCCCGCAGTTGAGGCCACGGTAGCAACCTGCCAAAGCAATGATCAGGCCGAAAATACCACTCTTAAAGAAACCGACCGCAAGATCATTTAAGCCAACCGCAACTTGTATTTGATTGCAATATTGCAGCACAGTGACGTCCGATATCGCGACTGCCACAACCATGCCACCGACGATCCCTAAGAAATTGGCACAGCCACACAGCAGCGGCATCATTAGCACCAGTGCAACCACGCGCGGCACAACCAGAAACTGCATGGGCGAGATGCCAAAAGTCGCCAGCGAATCGATCTCTTCATTCACCTGCATACTGCCGATCTGCGCGGCGAAGGCGGCACCCGTGCGCCCAGCCATGATGATCCCCGCCATGAGCGCGCCTAGCTCGCGCGTCACGGCTAGGCCGACGAGGTCTGCCACGTAAATATCAGCGGCAAACTTCTGCAGCTGAATCACACCGATGAAAGCGATGATTAGACCGGTGAGAAAACTCAGCAGTGCCACAATCGGCATCGCCTGCGCCCCAGTCGACTGCAAGAGCGTGAGCAGATCCTTACCCCGCAGCCGCCCGCGCCCACGCAGAAAGGCGAACAGATCGATGCAAAGTTGTCCAAGGAACTCGAAATAACCGTTGAGCCCGCGATACCCACTCAGCGCGCGTTCGCCCATGTTGCTCAAAAAATCATCAGGTGTGTCTTCGCCAGTCTGTTTGTTTTCCGGCACCGCGCGTGAGAGCGCGACCAAGTTTTGAACCCCATTGGGCAGCCCATCTAGCCGGGTGCGCAGCCCCTGCGTGTCCGCCCAATCGCAGAGCTGACGCACCGCGACGAGCAGCGAGCTATCCCAGCTGGTCAAGTGATCCGCTTCGAGGTGCAGCGTTTCCAGTTCTGGCTCCGACTCGATGTCGCGCCGCAGCGTATCGGCACTCGGCTTTGGCTCGCCATTGATCCACACGCCAGAAAAGTGGACGACGAAGTTGCCACCCTTGCGGCGGGTGCCCCAGTCTGCCTTTTTTGCTTTTTGCTGCGTATCGCTCATGTTTGAAAAAAGCCCCTCACACCTACGCTTGCCATAGCGGGCGAATGAGCCATGCATTGAAACGCGGAGCCTGTAGTGGTTCCCATTCCTAATAAAGCACAATTTATCATGCAATACATCCTATTCGACTTGGACGGCACTTTGATCGACCACTTCACCACCATTCATAAGAGTGTCGCCTTCGCGCAGCGCGAGCTCGGCCTGCCCGAGAGTGATTACGCCACGGTACGCGCCACTGTCGGCGGCTCGGTGCCGATTACTTTGTGTAAATTATGCGGCGAGGCAAATGCCGCTGCCGCCGAGCCACTCTTTCGGCGGCATTTTGACGAAATCATCTTCGAAGACGCTTTCACCCTGCCCGGTGCCGAGTGGCTGCTGCAGTCGCTCAAAGCGCGCGGCGACAAGCTCGGCGTGTTTACCAATAAATACGCAGGCCACACCCGCGCGGTGCTGGCGCACCTCGAACTCGATCAGTGGTTTGACGTCATCCTCGGCACCGGCGAGCCAGAGTGCCCCTACCGCAAGCCCGATCCTTTGTTTTCCGCTTATGTGCTGGAGCAGATGGATTGCGCCTCTGAGGAAACCACGATGATCGGCGACTCGCCCTACGATATCGCCGCCGCCGAGGCTGGTTGCATGACTTGCCACATCGTCGCCACCGGCAGCCACAGCGCCGAGCAGCTTTCGGAATATATCGACGCAACCCACATCCATACAGACCTCTACGCACTCGGCCATAAAGTTTTTGGGCTGAAGGCAGCAGCCCAGCTTGTGTGACTTTCAAGCGTAGAGGCGCGACTTGTTTGTCGCGCCCCTACGAATACAAGCCTATGAATCCTTCTCACTCACCGCAACTCCCCTGCCCGTCCGCTATCCTCTGGGATATGGACGGCACACTGATCGATCAAACTGCTGCGATCATTCGTTGCTACCGCGAGGTCATCACAGAGATGGGCTATCCCGTTCCGGACGACGAGGTGATCCGCCGTAGTCTGGGCGGCGTGATGGCTGCCACCATGGGGATCTTTGTGGGAGTCGGTCGCATGGAAGAAGCCTGCAAGGCCTTCCGCGCGCGCTTCTCTGCTATTATGTTTGACGGCCTCATTGTGCTGCCCGGCGGCATGGAGCTGATCGAGCGCGCTTACAAAGCACGCATCCCACAAGTGCTCTTCACCAACAAACATGGCGACACCGCACGGCAGGTCAGCCGCTATGCCGGCTTCGCTAAATATGTGCCCAACTGTATCGGCAGTGCGGATACGCAGTGGCATAAGCCCGAAGCCGAGCTCACCCAGCACGTGCTCCAACAGATCGAGGCCAGCGCCGAGGGTGCGATCATCATCGGCGATTCGCCGACCGATATCGCCGTCGCGAAAAATGCGGGGCTCAGCTGCTACTGCGTGGCGACTGGGGCGCACAGTGTCGACGAACTGCTGGAGGCCGGTGCCGGTGCCGCTTTTGAATCGTTGCTCGAACTAGGAAACTCTATTGATATCCCAAAACCATGATCCACAGCATTTCCAACATCCGCGTGCGCTATGCCGAAACCGACCGTATGGACGTCGTTTACCACAGCAACTATCTCGTTTGGTTTGAAACGGCGCGTATCCAGATGCTCGACCAGATCGGGATACCGTATCGCGAGATCGAGGCGCGTGGTCTCTTTCTGCCCGTGCTCTCTGTCACAGCGGAGTATAAGCGCCCCGCTCGCTTCGACGATCGCGTTGAGGTGCATCTTTTCATGAAAAGGAGACCCCGCGCTCGTATGCACTTCGAGTATGAAGTGCGGCGCGGTGATGAGTTACTAGTGACAGGCACCACCAGCCACGGCTTCATGGATCGCAGCGGCAAAGGGCAACGCCCCCCACAAGATTTACTAAAAATGATCGAAAGCGCCTGGGCGGAGTAGCGTGTCGGGCAGAGTTGGAGTCCCGCCTTTAGGCCACGCATTCCTAAGGCATTGCGCCCTCTTTTTAGCTATTTATAATATCTTGCAAGTTACTCATTAATAATAGCTTACGACAATTAAGATCCACACTGCTGATTTTTATAAAAGATTTACCTGTACTTTTACCGTTAGGTATTGCATGATGACTTAATGCCATACCGATCTACACACACACTTCTTCTTAAAAAAGCGCACCTATAATAATAGGTGCGCTTGAGATAATTAAAGAAGATTTGATGTTTCGGAGTAATTATCGACGGCGGCGGACAGCAAGAGCGAGTGCACCTAGACTGATGATCAGGGCCGTGGAAGAAGGCTCTGGGACCGTGGTGTAGCTAATTGTGTTAGTTCCGCCCACACTAGAGGTCCACGCCAGAGTATTATTGAAAGAAGCAGCGCCAATGCCAACTATAGTTTGGTTACCGAAAGTTTGGAAAACATTAACGCCACCAGAACCAAAATTATATAATGAAGTGTTGGCAGGGGCATTTCAGCTGTTTACCTAAATGCTTAATTTAGAAAGTTTTTTCTAAAAATAGCTAGACTTATCATATGGTCTCTGTTGAAGTTGGCAGACTATGAAAGTCCAAAATGATACCCATA
>Ga0307933_1000831_pt1 | contig 27334 bp, 39 predicted proteins | sample OrgLakmetageno88_FD_201811 | JGI IMG/M metagenome (GOLD analysis project Ga0307933, IMG submission 201811) | Saline water microbial communities from Organic Lake, Antarctica - #88 | ecosystem: Environmental > Aquatic > Non-marine Saline and Alkaline > Saline | place: Antarctica: Organic Lake... | reverse complement strand
TCCGACAATCCCACCGCGCCGACCACCCGCCAGACGCCGCAGGCAGGTGCTCGTGCGCACCACCATTCCCGCGAGCAGTAGTCCCCCCTTTTTGCCAGGCGTTCGTCTCCGAAATCGCCCAGCCCCCAGCTTTCCGAAGTCATCACCCGCCGCCCTCCATTCAAGGTAGGGCAACCGAACCGTGCAACATGAAACCCGTCAAGCGCACCAGGAAAACCAAGCCTGAAGATGTGTGCATCCCCTAGTGCTTTTTAGGGGGGACTCGTCAAACGTTGACTCAGCGTTGACTCGTTTTTGCACGAGCTATACACAAGTGTTTTTATCAGATTATAACCTTATGATAAGGTTAGAGAATTTGGTTGCGGGAGTTGGATTTGAACCAACGACCTTCAGGTTATGAGCCTATGGACCCGGATTTTGACTAATCCTTTCAATTCAGTAGATTAGCACGCAAGTCTTTGAAATCACAAAGCCTTGTGGTCGTCGTTCGCCTGCAATGGCCGGATTAACAAGGATTCTAGCGCTTTGGAACGGCGCAAAACTGCATACGTGGGTTGAGGTGGCGTTGAGGTGAAACCGAAGTGCTTAATTGAGCTTCGACCTGTCTAGCGCTGCAAAAATCGACTTAAAATTGCGCGCAGAGTGCTAGAGGCGGCAGAACCGGCCCTAACTGGACTTTCGTCGCAAAATACATTGCTGCAGTGCGGCTTCTCCAAAGTGGACTTTGATAGTTTGGTCTGATCTCTGGTCTAGCGAAGTCTGTTGTGTGGGCAAACCCGCTATCACAATTATAGCGAACCAACTGCTTGCTCCCTCTTCGGCGCGGCTCTAAATAGCTAGTTGCTCATTTCCCATTCAGTAACGATCCACTCTCCGAGACTGCCCTCAAGTTCCCGTCGTGCGGTCACTGCCGCAATCTGTGTCGGATGTCGGAAAGTCTTTACGCCGAACTTTCGCATCAGCTTTTCTACGTCAGGATCGTGCTTCGCACGGACTAAGGCGTTTGTCGGCGCCGTCAGAAAAAGCCTTCCCGTCAATCCTCCAAGGCGCTCGACGTCGGACGCCTGAGGGAGACCCTTGTTCCGATTCCAAGGTGTAAGGACTGTCACTGGGTTCTCTTCGAGAACCTTTTCCCAAAGGCCGTTATGATGGCCGGTAACAGAACCATGGTGAGGTACCTTGAGATAATCGACTTGTCCTTGTGGGCGGTTTCTTGACGAGACGACAGAGTCCCAACCTGCACGAGGGTCAGGCGTTGTTTCAAGGTCTGCACCGAGGATTACATTTGCGTCGCCAAACACGAGCCAAAGCGCCACAGAGTGGTTGTTCGGTCCGGTGGGAACAGCACGCTTGATTGCTCTCCCGGCTTTCGGCTGCCGCTCCGCAAACTTTGCTTCACTTACTGTGGTTTGGAAATCCGAAGGAGAGAGAGTCCATAGCTCGAAGGACTGGGCGTGTGATAGATGCCTCGCACCTATCGAGAGGATGCGCTTGTCTTGGCTTCCTCTATGGGGGCCGCGTCCGGCCATCATCATCCTCTCGACCACACCTATGAATTCATCGACACCTGACCCGTGTGCCGACTGAGTGTTTGAGGACAATGCCCCAGCGAACTTTCGGAACTCCCTTTCCGTCAGAGCCTGAGAAACGCAGATTCTTGCCCGCGGGCAAGCGTCTATTGTGGCTACCGCTCCGCGAATATGATCGTCGTGCCAATGAGTCATGACTACCAATTCGACGGAGTCTTCAAGGTCAACGCCGAGTGATCGAAGGTATCGAATCGATGCGGGTTCGCCGTCCCGATTGCCGAGTGTCGAATCGACTATGAACCACCGGTCATCGCCAAAGTGGACGACCACCGATTCACCATAACCCGGGCCGAAAACCGTGATCTCGGCTTCAGTCAGCTTCGGCTTCTGCTGCATCTATCCACTCGATACTTTCGAACATCGCTTCAAGGCGCTGTTGCGCTTCGTGCACGCTACTCTTTTTCCAAGCGGGCAGTCTGCGAAATACGACATTACAGACTTTCTCTCGGGTTCCGCCAATTGCTTGAGTTCCTATCAACAACCTGAAAATCGCGCCTGGCTCGACTAGTTTACGGTCGCCGGGCTGAACATCGGAGAGATCAAAGTCAGTGAACTCGTCGAAGTCGTTTTTTAAACCCTTCACCGCCACGAGCCGAGCGGAAAATTCGCCCTCTTCAACTGTTTCGACAATCCCTTCCCACTCAACGACATTACCGGTTGTGGAAGGATTGGTGCGCACTTGATGGTGGCTGCGGACTGCCGGGCGACGAAACGCTTTGAATTGGCTTATATCAACGCCGATAAAGTGTGGCTCCAAATCTTCGACCCATGCACTGAACCGGTCTGCAGACACGTCCACTTTTGCAGCCTGTTCGTCCGACAACTCTTCGACATGCAAGTCGAGAGGCAAAAAATTCAATTTCTCTCGCACTCGATCTATTGACGTGCTCGAGCTGGCGTCGATCTCTCTGAAGGCAGTGGCGCTCATGCTGAAATATTCGCTATATAATCAATAATTTCGTCGCTATCTTTTAATGCTTGGGCGAACTCTTGATCAAGCTTTCTAATTGCCTGAATTGCCCCAGAGCCTTCTTTGTAGTCGCGAAGATCGAAATGGCGGTTTACCGCAACAAAAATTCCACTCTTTTTGTCCAAGACCGGCGATGGCTCGATGCGGGCCTCAAGTGATCCTGTAGTTTCATCGTCGTTTTTAATTTCTCTCATTCTGAGAGACATCAATCCGCCAACCTGTTCGCCTTCACTGCTTTGGATGCGAGTTCCAAACTCACCCCATGGGTCGGTCGGCGCGAACATCCTTCCAATCTCTGTTCTTTTCTCAGGCGAAGATGCGCGGAAATGGACAGATTTATTGATCCCAAAGTTTTGCACTCGCGAGTGAGGAAGCAAATCTCCGAAAACCTTGGATACCAGATCGAGCAATATGATTTCCGGCGCTTTCGAAACTTCCACCTGAAATCTATTCGCTTCGCAAGCAACTCTGATTTGATTGCCGAGCGTCATTGAGGCTACCTCATTATGAATGACGCTAACTTCGGAAGACTCTGCGTGTTCTTGCGAAATCACCTCGTTCTTGGCGAACCAAGCGGGGTGAAAAATGGAAGGGTTGAAACTACCCAGAAGCACGATTGCCCAGTGCGATCGTTCAATTTCTACCGCCAAGTCCGGTCCTCCAAACCAACGAAAAGGTACGCCTTGGCGCACTTTCCTATTCCCACCACATAACGCTGTAAGGCCGATGTGGCAACACTTGCCAGTTTCCGCTGACTCTCATGAAATAAGACTGTCACCGGGAAGATAAGGTTTCGTTAACTGGGCGTTCGCTCAACTGGTATGCGTGAGAGCCTGCAACGGGCCGTCGCCCTCTTGGACTGTAGGGAACCGTCCGCTTGTCGCCCAACCCGAAGATTATCTCGCTGGCGCAGCGAAACTCCGCTTTCCGCCTAAACCGCTAAGAACTGCATCGACCGGAATACCCCTCCCCTCCCCAATTCCGGTCTCCGCCTGCATTCCGGTCCTTCCGCCATGCTTTGCTTGATATGGGCACGAATCTACGCCTGTGTCGAGACAAGCGAAGGAGAGAGACTTATGGTCAATAGACTGAAACTGAATGAGAAAACCGTCCGGGAGGCCGAGAACCTGGGGCGGGATTACCAGATCTTCGACACGGACGTGCGGGGGTTCTCGATCACCATCTACCCGTCAGGCAACCGGGCGTTCACTCTCGACTACAGGGTTGGCGGACGGCAACGGCGGATGACCATCGGCCGGTGGCCGGAATGGAACGCGGTGGCCGCGCGCGAACGGGCAAAGGAGCTGCGGCGTGACATTGATGAGGGGATCGATCCGCTCAGCCGGAAGGAGTCGGCTCGCGAGGCCCCAAGGGTCAACGACATGATCGCGCGCTATCTGGCAGAACACACTCCGCACCTTGCACCCCGCAATGCCGCCGACCAGCATACGATCATGCAAAAGCTGGTGGCACCAGATTGGGGTTCGAGGCTGGTGACCGAAATCACCAAATACGATGTAGAAAAGCTGCTGAACAAGATCGCGGCAGGGCGAGCCCGGCCGTCAAAAGCCAAGCCGAACAATCGCGCCCGCAAGCTGCAAGGGCCAAAGCCCACTCCGGTGCGGGCAAACCGCGTGGGCGAGGTCCTGCGCAAGATGTTCACGCTGGCCGTTGGCTGGGGCTGGCGCGATGACAATCCCGCCGCTGCATTTCGCCGACGGATCGAGAACGAACGCGAACGGTTCCTGTCGCCAGAGGAGATTGGCCGTCTGGCAAAAGCACTGGATGCGGCAAAGGACCAGCGCGCTGCGGGGATCATCCGGCTTTGCATGCTGACCGGCGCGCGAGTCGGCGAGGTGCGGCAGGCGCGCTTTGAACAGTTCAATCTGGACCTCGGCAGCTGGTCAAAACCCGCTGCCACCACCAAACAGCGCAAGATCCTCCGTATTCCAATTTCGGGCGACGTGGCGGCAATCATACGCCAGCGTGGCCTGCTGGTGCCGCGTGGCAATCCATGGCTGTTTCCCGGCGATACCCCCGGCCAGCCGGTACAGGAAATCCGCCGGTTCTGGATAGCGATCCAGAAGGACGCTGACTTGCCCGAGGTGCGGATCAACGACCTGCGCCATACATTTGCGTCGCTGCTGGTCAGCGGCGGGGCATCGCTGGAGATGATCGGCAAACTGCTGGGCCATACACAGATGCAGACGACCCAACGCTATGCCCACCTGATGGATTCTCCGCTGCGCGACGGGGTAAATGCCGTCGCCAACATCTTCCGGCCGCGCCCACAGCTGGTACACGATGCCAATCAGGATCAGAAAACAGCCTGAAGGGGGCCATGCTTGGCCCCTTCTACCACCGTCCTTTACTCTTGTTCACGCAAAGCGCGCCAGATCGGTGAGATTTTCTTGCGCGTCGTGCTTTCCTCGGGGATTTCGCCCGTTGGCGAGTTCTGGGCAAACCAGTCCTGCACTTCAGTGATCAGTTCACCTTGGGTCGCGGGCAGACCGTGGTCATTGAGGCGGCGGAACAGCATGATGTTGGCCCCTTCCCAATCATAGCGCGGCGCGGCACCGGCCGAAGGGGAAGGTCGACGCATAACGTCCCGCTCATCTTCAAACTTCCACACCTGGTCGACCAGAAGCATCGGGTCACTCAGCTTGACCAGCACGCCATCCGCTGGCTCGGTGATGTATTGCCATTCGACACTGCCCGGGATCCGGACGCGGAAAACCCGGCACTCCTCATCGCTGGCACCGTGGCGGCGGAACATCCGCATCATGTCGGCGGCGTTCACTGCCACGATTCCGGCCAATGTCTGTTTGCCGCAGATCACCAAAGCGATGCTGGTGACCAAGGAAAAGTGGTCCGTCGCGGCCCAGCCCGCGACGTCCGCAAGGGTACGATCCCAGCGGTTAGAAATCTCGTTCATGGAATAAAAGGCTCTCGGTGGCATGTTCATCTGGGGTACATCCTGTTGGTAATTTGCGACGGCGGTTTCAGCGACCGACGTTTGAGATCGCGTTACTAAACAATCACTTGCGAACAAGCTCTTGGTTCAATACTGCGCAGCGAGACACACACTCCGGCCATGCCTTCAGATCCGGGTGGCATGCGCCCCGGTGCTCTGAAACCCTGTTCGGAAGAATCGTCTCGATCTGACCAGATCAAGCTACTCGTCTTTTAGATGCATTTGCACTATCCATCCCTGACAAGTCCGGTCAGTGAACAAAGATAGATCAAATGCGTCTCAGCAAAGCTCTCAATATCATGCGTTTGGCCGAGGAAGCCGCCGCCCGGCCGGATGGAATTTCGCTGGTGCAGATCACCGAAACCTTCGGCGTGAACCTTCGCACTGCTCAGCGCATGTCGCGCGCGCTCGAGGTTGCGTTTCCGACCGTGCAAACCCGCATCGACAAGGACCGACGCAAATGGTGGCAGCTGAGGGACCACAGGTTGCTGCAGATGCAGGGTATCCGCGACTGTGAATTGTCAGCGCTGGAAATGGGCATTCGGCGTGCTGAACGCGAAGGGGCGGCAACCGAAGTTGCTGCTTTGAAAGCGTTGCGCAGTCGCCTTCTGGCATCCATGCCAGCCCCCTTCGCCCGGCGTGCAGAGGTCGATGCAGAGGCGGTACTGGAAGCACGTGGCCACGCCTGCCGTCCGGGGCCACGCGCGCAAAACGCTCCACAGGTCATCGTGTCCATAGAAGCCGCCCTCAAAGGGCCCTTCATGATGTCGTTCGATTATACCGGCGCGCAGGACGCGTCCCCAAGAGCGCGTGCGGTCGAACCCTACGGCGTGCTGGTTGGCATGCGAAGCTATCTGATCGCGCGCGAGCCCGCCAAAGACGCGAAGTATCGGCATTTCCGGCTGGACCGGATCAGTCTTATCAAAGTACTGCCGGGATCCTTTAAACGCGACCCGACCTTTGATCTTGCCACCCATGCAGCACAGGCATTCGGGTCGTATCATTCCACGTCCGAATACGGCCCGGTGATCTGGCGGTTCACACCGTTGGCGGCACCGGTCGCGCGCGATTTCATCTTTCATCCGGATCAGCAGGTGGAAACCGAAGAGGACGGCAGCCTGATCGTTCGCTTCACGGCGGGCGGCTGGCTGGAGATGGCTTGGCATCTATACCAGTGGGGCAACGCTGTGGAGGTTATCGCGCCCCTCGAGTTGCGTGCCTTGGTGGATGCCCATCGCCGTGGTGATTTCCCGGCACTTCCCTGATCGGGCGCGGGCCGCCTGACCCTCCACCGGAACAACCCTGTGCAGGGCATCGGCCGCTCCGCGTCGATCCATGGCGTCGAAAGCCGGATTGAATCGCCCACCACGTCAATCAAGCGAACATATCTGCCCGGCATGACCGGAAACAGCGGAATGGGGCTGGGCGGTTCTTCCATTCCGCTTTCCGGAACAACCGCGAAATCCCAATAAAACAAGGGGCGGAATTGGTTCTGCCGTTTCAATTCCGGTCTGCGCCTAGGTTCCGCCCCTGACCATCTGCTTGGCTCTCCCTGAATCCGGCACCTGCCGGGTTCTGGATAGGAGCTTGATATGCAGACCACCGTCCCTGCCCCGCAGGACAAACCTCTGAACCTCTTGGCCGACTGGATCAGCCGCGAGCAACTTGCCGGTGAACTCGGCTTGGCCAGCGACACTCTCGCCAGGTGGGAGGCCCGCCAACTCGGCCCGCCCTGCACCCGGATCGGGCGCAAGGTGCTCTATCGGCGCACCTCGGTGCAGGAGTGGATCAGCGCACAAGAGCAAACGCGCCAGGCCCGGACACGACGGGGGCGGAAATGACCCACGCCCTGTCCCACCCGCTTCTCGCACCGCCAACCATCGGCGATTGGATGCTGGACCGTCTGACTGAGGCGCGCGGCGTCTTGGCCGACACCACGCAGCATCCGGAATCGCTGATCATCTTGGCGGCCCGTGTCGTCGTCGGGCAGACAGACGATGCCCGCGAATGCGCCGATGCGATCGACCTGCTGCGTCTTCTGGATCGGCGGCCGTTGCACACCATCCCAGCCGCTGCCTTCCCGAAAGGCGGTGCCGCATGAACCGCCGCAGCACACCCGAGGCCGACGCCCAGCGCGCCATCGTGCAAGCACTGCGCTTCGCCCTGCCCCGCGACGCCATCGTCCATCACTGCGTCAACGAGGTGACAGAAGCCGGGCCGCACGGTGCCAAACGTCAGTCGATCCTCGTCGGCATGGGCGTCCATCCCGGCTTTGCCGATCTGATCGTGATCTCCGGCGGCCGCGTGCTGTTCTTCGAGGTCAAAAGCGAGACGGGGCGGTTGCGTAAATCACAGGAGGTGTTTCGCGATACGATCTGCGCCCAAGGCTTTGGCTGGGCGCTGGTGCGGTCTGTTGACGATGCGCTGGACACACTCGCTGATAACGGCTTCACCAGTCGTGTGCAGATCCCGGCGCGGAGGATTGCGCCATGAGCCACAAAGCGACTGTCTGGGCCATCCAGCAACGCGGGTTGAAGCCAGCCACCAAGATCGTGCTCTGGTTTCTGTGCGACCGGCACAACCCGGATTTCGGCTGCTTTCCGACGCAGGCCCGGCTTGCCGATGATGCCGAAATGTCGATCTCGGCGCTGAACGAACACCTCGCAAAGTTGGAAAAATTGCGCCTGATCCACCGCGTCCGCGTCCATGATCCGCGCACTCACAAGCGCCAGGCGACACGCTACATCTTGGGGTTTGAAGATGGGTTTCCACAAAAGCCAACTCCGGAAACCAGAGATAGAGCCGTGTCCGGAATCCGGACACTAACCTTGTAAGGGAACCCTTAAGTAAACCTGTAAAGGAGGAGGAGGACGCGGCTGCGCGCGATTCTGATTTTGATCGGTTCTTCGCAGAACTGCTCGGCGCGCTGGGCTTTGCCGCCAATGCCAGCCTCCCGGCCTGGTGGCAGGGCGGGCCTGCGCGGCTGCACGTTCGCCGCTGGCTCGATGACCTTGGGCTATCCGAAGACCGGATCGTTGAGGTTGCCACTGAAACCCGGCGCGACCATCCGAACCCGCCAGATGGTCCCAAGGCTCTCGACCGGTTCATGGAACGCGCTGCCCAGCGTGATGCCCAAGCCGCCGCAGATGCAAGCGGCAGAGCCCTGAAAGCCAAGCGCAGCCGCAAGGTCCAAGGGAAGCCACCGCCCAGCCCGGATGAGCTGGCGGCGTTCTATGCGGCCAAGGTCAACTCCAACGAATATCTGCCCGCCAGCATGATCAGCAACGCCATGTGCGAGGCAATGCTGGCCCGCAGGCTGGTGACGGCGGACAGGCTGCGTCAACGGGGAGTGCGGTGAATGGCCTGGTGTCACGTCCCCGGCACGGATTGTCCCTCTGCGCAGGCGGCGGTGGCCTTGATCTGGGCCTCATGCTCGCCAAACCCGGCTATCACGCCCGCGCGCTCATTGAGTGGGAGGATTGGCCTCGCGCCGTCCTCATTGCAGCCCAGCGCGCAGGGTATTTCGCCCCAGCACCAATCTGGGACGATCTGCGCAGCCTCAAAGCCCGGCCCTTCCGGGGTGCCTTCGACACCGTGCTGGCCGGATATCCCTGCCAGCCCTTCAGCGCGGCCGGAAAGCGCGGTGGTGCCGACGATCCCCGTCACCTATGGCCCGACGTCGCCCGCGTCATCCAGGAATGCGCCCCCGAGTGGGTCTTCCTCGAAAACGTCTCCGGTCATGTCACCCTCGGCCTTGAGACCGTGCTGCGAGAGCTTTGGGGCATGGGCTACACGCCTGCGGCGGGCTTGTTCTCGGCGGCAGAAGTTGGCGCGCCGCACCAGCGGTTGCGCGTCTTCATCCTGGCCCACACCGATGAGCCTGCATCCGGGCACGGCGACTTACAACCCGGCGGGGAACAGCTATTTTACCCGCAAAGCGGAAGCGCTGGCGCGGGGCATCACGAATTGGTCGACGCCGAAAGCGACAGATGGCGCGAAGGGTGGTCCGGGTCAGAGTTATGGCTCGGGCGGAGCACCACCCCTGCCTGCACAGGCGGCGCAGTGGTAAACGCCAGTGGCGGACGATCAAGTCGACCGGCTGCGTGGCAAGATCAACAGCCGGGGCGAGCCGAAGCTGAATGCGCAGGCGATTCAGTGGCCGACCCCGGCGGCGCAGAACTGGAAGGGATCGAGCGAGGCCAGCATAATGCGGGCGGATGGCAAATCCCGGATGGATATCCTGCACTACCGGGCGGAACAGGGCTTCACCCGCCTGGACCCGGTGACCACGGTGCATGGGGAGCGGTCCTGTCCACACGCCCCGATCTCGCGCCCGCTCTGGGCTTCAATGATTGCCTCACATGGACGGGTCGTCTCGCGACGGATCCTGAAAGCCCGGGCACGACGGCGGCTCAATCCGATCTTCGTCGGATGGCTGATGGGCTGTCCCATCGGGTACGCGCTCTGCGCCTGCTCGGCAATGGAGTTCACCCACTGGCAGCAGCACATGCGTGGCGCGCTCTCAGCGCTGCCCATGGCCTCGGGCCCGTGGATCTGGCGGCCGACGGACGAGCCTGAGGGCCCAGCGCAGATGAACCTGTTTGAAGGATTGCAGCCATGAGCATTCAGGGACGGATTGGCCGCGCCGGTGGCAAGAAGGTAAAACGCGCGCTGGGCGTGCAAGCGCTGCTGGAATGGGCCTTCCGGGTCGAAAGGACACAGCTGGAATTGCCGCCACCGAAAGATGTGGTCGAAGAAGGCTTTGGGTTTGGCATGGAATACGTCCTGATGCAGCGCGCCGCGCTGGGCTGCAAGGTGGACGGTGGCCAGCACAAGATGGGCAGCTACACCCATGCGGATGCCGAGGTAATCGCGGCCACCGTTGCCGGAATGCCCGACAGCCTCGGCGGCATCCGGATGGCGATCAGCGTGGCGGAAATGGCTCGAGCTGGGATGACGCCAGACTGGATGCCCGGTGTCGTGCCGCGCTGCGTGCCGGTGGAGACAAAGAGCAACCAGCATGGCGAGCGGGCGACCACCATCGTGGTTGGCACCGAACGGGTGCTATCACGCGGCAAATGGCGCACGGTCGAGAACTTGGCTTGCCCGGTCATGTGGCGACCGCATCTGGAACAGATCGCATCCGCCCGGCGCGGCTACGAGGATTGGTGGCAGGCGCTGGACTGGGTGCGCGATGGGCTGATCGCGGGCGGGATGCTGCGCGATGTCGAGGTGATGGTGGCGACGCCGAAGGTGCGGCCATGGATCAACCGATCTGGCAAGCAAAGCCCACAGACGGGTTAATTGAGCGACAACTTGGACTGAAGGTCTTTGACCGAGAACGGTTTGGGCAATCTGTTGACCGATGCAGACTCCGCGTAGTACCCGCAGGACCGAGATGTAGCGGCCGTTTGATGTCCATGGAGAACGGCTGCTGTGCGCAGAAAGCATATGCTTCAATTTTGCAGTTATACACGGCCGATGGTCGCAACCAGCCCATTGCTGCCTTTCAACAGTAGGCCGAGATGCTGCGGCGCTGCCCGTCGAAGGAGACATTCGCCGCGCACGTTAGATTCCATCTACGTCGAATTCACACCGTCCAGGAGCGAAGCCGACTTTCGCACTCCGCTTGCCGCTGTTAATCTGTGCTGACAGCGGCATCGCGTTACTGCATTTGACGCGCTGGGCAGCAGCAAAAAGTTGGGAGGGCATAGGTGTCTGAAAACATTGATAATTGTCTTTTGGATCGGGCAACCACAGGTGATCCAGGCAGAACGCTGTTGTGGGTGGATCGTTGGGCGGCGCCTCTTTCCCATAATCCCGAAGCAGTTATGGAGCTTGTCGACACGCTGTCAGATGTTGACACGGAATGCACCAATGATTGTCTTTCCCTTATCGAGCGCATCTTGGACGTGGCGCGTATGAACGATGAAAATGATGAGCCGGGTGTGGGCCACTTCTTCCAGGTCTTAGCGGCGGGTCTGGCAGAACGGGCTGAAGCAGGTCAACTCGCTGCCAAATCCTGCTTCAGTCTCTGCCAGACCTACCTCCGTGCCGGTCTCACCCCTCCCGACCAGCTGCGCACAGCACCAGACGCCCTTGAATCTCTTGCGGGAGACGAGATGCCCGAGCTTCCAGACGTCGCGGAGCTCGCGGAAGGGCTTGTCCCTAAAGGGGTTACGCCTTTTGAAACCTATAATGCGCTACGCGAAATTGTTGGCGCTATGCCGGTACAAATGACAACGGCATTTCTGACGCAGATGGTCGGAAAAATAGGACCACCTTACTCTCCGAAGTACATTTCAAACTCGTTCTCCGTTGAGAAGGTGCAGAAATATTGTTAAAACCATTTCGCTTCGCTTGGCCCTTACGTCAACGCCAAGATGAAGAATTATGCGTTCGTCTGAGTGATACTGTATGACGCTCCAAGGTCGTGCGATCCTGCTGATGATAGGCGCCATTTTTTGCATTTCGATCATGGATGCAGCAGTCAAGGCACTTGCACCCAGCGTAGGCGTTCTGCCTGCACTCTGGGCGCGCTATGCTGGACAGATGCTCTTGGTTCTTGTCTTGGTCTTGCCGCGTCTTAAACAGGTAGTGCGTACGCGATATCCCCGCCTGCAATTCCTGCGGTCAATCCTGCTGATGAGCACTACCGCTTTCTTTTTCACCAGTTTAAGTTTGATGCCCCTGACGGATGCTGCCGCGCTGATGTCGACCAATCCGGTTCTTATCACTCTGGGAGCGGCACTCTTTCTTGGCGAGCCTCTTGGGGCGCGCCGCATTGCCGGTATTGCGGTGGCGTTGGTTGGCGCGATCATTGTCATGCGCCCCGGCAGTGATGTATTCAGCCTGTCAGCATTGTTACCGCTGGCGGCCGCCGCATGTTATTCTGGCTACGCATTGTTGACGCGCCGTGTCGGAGCTGACGAAGATGTATGGACCTCACTTTTCTACACCGGACTGGTAGGAACCGTGTTGCTGAGCATTGCTGTTCCGTTCCAATGGCAATCTCCAGACAAGGCCGGTTTTGCCTTGATGATCATCATCGCACTGGCCGGGACAATTGGGCAACTGGCGTTGATCCGGGCATTTTCCCAAGGCGAAGCCGGGATGTTGGCGCCTTATTCCTATACAGGGCTGGCATTTGCAGCTTTCTGGGGGTTTGTATTTTTTGCGGAAATACCGGACTTCTGGACAATCTCCGGCAGTTGCGTGATCGCGGGAGCTGGACTTTATGTCTGGTACCGCGAAACCTACAAAAATGCTAATGTGCTTGGCCGCGAATGACGGCCCATTGTCGCCGTTCGTGCGCAACATTTCTAACGTCCGCTCCCGGACGAAGTGAGTTTTCGCTGCAAGAGCGAAAAAACCAACCTTTGGGCTGGTGATCGACACCTCAGGCGGATGGCCCTACCACTACCAGCACCGCGCCGAGATCGAGGCCGTCGTTCAAGGCACCGACCGTGACGCTACCTTTGACACCCTGTCCGCCAGCATCGGTGTGGCGATTGCCGCTGACCGCACACTGGGTGGCCTGTGCGACTGGGTCGAGGCGGAAGCACCCCAGCCGGTCGATCTACCCATCGAGGGCGCGGCCAGCCTGAAAGCAGCCGTCGTTCCGGTGGTGCTGCACTATTCCACGGCCGATCCACTGGCCTGATCAACCAGCTTCGTGTCTTTGGCATACGGTCGGGGCTTGTACTGCCCCTCCACCTCTGCGCCACTCTCAATACTGAGGCTCTCATAGGTGATTTCGCCGATCACCCGCGCGCTCGCATGTAGCCTTACCTTACCACCCATGACCTGGCCTTTGAAACGCCCCTTTATGGCGATGCTGGCGGCGTGGAGCTCACCCTCGACTTCGCCTGCTTCCTCAATGACGATCGCGGACGCTTCCACGCGCCCCTTGACATAACCGGGCAATTCGACGGTGCCAGGAAAAAACAGCTCACCACTGATGCGAGAGCCTGCGCCAAGATGCGCGTGGCCACCGGACCCGCTGGCGGAATACTTTTCATCCGTCATTAAATTCTGCCCTTTTAATTTTCAGCCCCTCTCGGGGTTCACAGGTTTCGATATACAGGAGAAACCACCATGGCACGAGCCCAAGGGGCGCGGGCGCAGATGGCGCTTGCGTTCGAGACGACCTATGGAACGCCCCACGTGGGTGGCTTCACGAAAATGCCCTTCGCCAGCACGTCGCTCGGCGCGGAGCAGCAACTGCTCAATTCAGAGCTGCTGGGCTACGGCCGTGATCCGCTGGCACCGATCAAGGATGCGGTCACGGCCGATGACGATATTGTCGTGCCGCTTGATCCCGAGGCTTTCGGGTTTTGGCTGAAAGCTACTTTCGGTGATCCAACTACGACCGGCACCGGCCCCTGGACGCATGCGTTCCAGTCGGGCGCCTGGACGCTGCCCAGCATGTCCATCGAGACCGGCATGCCCGAGGTGCCGCGTTATGCGATGTATTCGGGTTGCGTGCTCGATCAGATCAACTGGCAAATGCAGCGGTCCGGCCTGCTGACCGCGACGGCGCGGCTGGTGGCGCAGGGTGAGACGGTTGGAACGACCACTGGTGCGGGCACGCCTGCCGCTCTCAAATTGCAGCGCTTCGGCCATTTCAACGGGGCGATCATGCGGAATGGCTCGGCGCTCGGCAATGTGGTCTCGGCTGACATCACTTATGCCAACAATCTCGACCGGATCGAGACCATCCGCTCGGACGGCCGCATTGATGGGGCAGATCCCTCAATCGCCGCCCTGACCGGCTCCATCGAGGTCCGGTTCTCCGAGGATCGCATGATGCAAATCCGTAATCCTGTCTACACCGCGACCGGCGCCATCGACTGCGAGGTGGCGCATCCGCAACTGGGCTGGATCCCCTTCACCGCCTCGCCACAAGATATCGAAGCGCACGGGCGCGATATCTTTGCCGCCGCCCGGCAGATGGGACCGGCAGACTATGTCGCGCCAACGGGTCCTGCACCCGAAGACGTCCTGGCCACCGAGCGCGCCGGCATGCGCCTGAGCTTCAGCCAGTTACTGATCGGTCTGGTGGCAGAGGGCTGGCTCAGCGAGCCGGAAGGTGAGGCCTGGCTCGCAAGTCAGCTTACGGCGGCCGTCAGCGCCCTCATCGCGACGTTGCCCAAGGAGCAGCGGTTCGCGACACGGGCGCGCGCGCTCAGGCCATCGGTGGTTGAACGGGTGGACCCGCTCGTGGTCTTGCTCGCCAACGCGCAGAGCAGGGAGGCGGACGAGCTCGACGTCTTCTTCCGCACCTATGCGCTCAGCTGAGCCGGGCCAGCCTGGGGCAGATCCAAGTCGCGGATGGATATTTTGCTTCATCAAACGTCCTTTTGGGGCGCCAAGATCGGCTGAGCAGCAGAAGAAGGATCCGATGACACCACCCCGATCAGATCAGGGCTTCGTGCGCATGCCCGATGCCGAGTTCGAGGCAATTCTCGCGCGCGCTGCCGAGAAGGGCGCGAAGCATGCGCTCGCTGATGTAGGCCTTGATGGCGAGGAAGCCGCGCTTGATATCCGCGACCTGCGGTCCTTGCTCGATTGCATCAGGCTGGTGCGCCGCACGGCAATGCAGACCGCCGTCCGCATGATAACCACCGGCGTGATGCTGGCACTGCTGGCCGGCATCGCCCTGAAGCTCAAGATCTTTGGCAGCGGCCCGTAGGCAGCGGCCAACAAAATCCACTCGCCAACCCGCACCCGCCCTCGTGGCGGGTTTTTTGTTTCTGGAGGACCACCATGAACACGACGACGACCACGACCTTTTACGACCACTGGCGCGACGTGCCCGAGGGCATCTGGCGTTGGCCCAGTTTCTCGCCAGCAGAAATCGCCTGCCGCGGCACCGGCAAGCTGCTGGTCAACACGCCCGCGCTGGACAAGCTGTAGGCGCTGCGGGACCGGCTGGAAAAGCCACTGATCGTCCGTTCCGCCTATCGCAGCCCCGAACACAATCGCGCTGTCGGCGGGGCGACGCGCTCGAAGCACATGGGCGGCGCAGCTTTCGACATTGCCATGTCGAACCACGATCCGGTCGCGTTCGAGGCGGCGGCGCGCGCAATTGGCTTCTTGGGGTTCGGCTTCTATCCGCGCTCGGGCTTCATGCATGTCGATCTTGGTCCAACCCGCCAGTGGGGCGAGCGCTTCCCGGTTCGGGGCGACGGCGTTTGCTGAGGAAGTGCCGCCCGCGCTCGTGGTGCTGGCCCAGAGTCGCACCATGAAGGGCGGCGGTGCGGCCGGTGTGGCAACGCTGGGTGCGGCCGGGGTCGAAGTGGCTCAAAACGTCATTGCGAAGACCCAGTCCGCCGTCCTGCCTCTTGTGCCGTATCTCGATACGCTTCGGTGGGTGTTCATCGCTGTGGCTCTCATTGGCATCGCGGTCACGATCTACGCCCGCCTTGATGACTGGCGCAGGGGGCAGCAATGATTGCCGCCTTGCTCAGCGGGATTGCCGCCAGGCCATTTGGGCGCGCGGCCCTGCGCTACGGCGGAATTGCGCTAGCTGTCCTGCTGTTCCTACTGTCGATCCGCCGCGCCGGTGAGCGCGTGGGCTGCCTTGCCGAACGTCTTAAAGCAACGGAGAAAGCCAATGATATGCAACGCCGGATGCTGGAGGCGGCGGCTCGCCGTCCTCGTGATCGGGGCGAGTTGGTTGACCGGTTGCGCGACGGCGGGTTTTGAAACAAGTGGCGTGGCAGCATGCCCGCCGGTCGTGGAATACAGTCGGGAGGTCCAGGCGCGGGCGGCGGAGGAATTGGCGATGCTGCCGGACGGATCGGTAGTCGTCGAAATGATGAGCGATTATGCAGTGATGCGAGAGCAAGCACGGGTATGTGCAGGGAATTTAACCTACTGAAGTCACAGGAAGAATACGGCCCGGAGCGCAAAGCTGGAAGCACCGCATGCTTCGACAGTCCACCACGCATCCGGCCCAAAATCTCCGGTTCACATTGTCAAAGAGCGTGGCGGGACAAATCCTGCCAAATGCACAATAGAATGGAATGGGCGGAAAGTCCTTTCCCGAAATGGACAACATGTTGCATCCCGGCGAGAACGTTGGCTGAACAGACGTTACGTGGATCGACAGCTTGCGAAAAATTTGTTCATCGCGTCGGTGGATGGCAGATACATCTTCGGCACGACGTTGCTCAACAAAGGCGGCGTCGGCGCCTCTCACCGTGTCGATGCTTCAACACCCGCTACCTTGGCACATTCCATGCCGCCGCATAACGCCACAGGCCACACCTGGCATCACACGGACAGCGACCTGATCGGCTACATCACGCTGGGCGGAGAGGCCGCGCTGGCGCAGATGGGTGTTGCGTTCGACAGCGGCATGCCCGCATTCGGGGACCTGCTTAGCGAGGGGGAAGTCGTCTATATCCTTGAATACATCAAGTCCCGCTGACCCGAGCGCGAGCGCCGCCTCCAGTTCGAGCGAACCACGGTAGATGTTGATTAAGCCAAGGCCTCAGGCTGGCGTGGCAGGGTAGCCGGCTGCGGCCAGTGCCGCCTACAAATTTGCTGTCTCGGCCTGGCCGTCCAGTTTGATCCGTCGTGCCTCCATATCGAAATCGATCCGTGCCGCCGGGTCGATAGTATGGATTGTCTTTTCAACCGTCGCCTTGCAATGGCCGCAGCTCATGTCGGGAATGTGGAACGTTGTCATTTGGATATCCTTACTTTGGTTTACCTATAGATCCACCCGCCGCAACCGCAGCGCATTGCTGATGACCGAAACCGAAGACAGGCTCATCGCCGCCGCCGCAATCATCGGCGACAGCAAAAGGCCTGTGAAGGGGTATAGCAACCCCGCTGCAATCGGCACGCCGACGGCGTTGTAGGCGAAGGCGAAGAACAGGTTCTGCTTGATGTTGCGCAGAGTTGCCCGAGCAAGTTTTCGGGCCCGAACGATGCCCATCAGATCGCCGCCCAGCAGGGTGATCCCAGCACTTTCCATCGCCACGTCGGCGCCGGTGCCCATGGCGATGCCCACATCCGCCGCCGCTAACGCAGGGGCATCATTGACCCCATCGCCTGCCATGGCGATCTTGTGTCCCTGCTTGCGCAGCTCGTCGATCAGCACCTTCTTGTCTTCCGGCAGGACGCCCGCTCGAACCTCGTCGATACCCAGCTTCCCCGCCACAGCTTGGGCCGTGCGTTCATTGTCGCCCGTGGCCATAATAACACGTAACCCTTGCGCGTGCAGCTCCTTGATCGCTTGTGCAGTCGAGTCCTTGATCGGATCGGCCACGGCTACGATCCCCGCAAGCGCCCCATCGACCGCGATAAACATCGCCGTTTTTCCCTCGACACGCAGGGCATCGGCCCTTTCCTCTGCTTGCGTCGTATCGAGGTCCATCTCCTGCATCATCGCTGTATTGCCGAGAGCTACGGCACGTCCGCCGATGGTGCCGCGCACGCCCTTGCCGGTGACCGCCTCGAACTCCGCAGCCTCCTGCCGCGCTGCACCTTGCGCCTCGGCACCTTCAATAATGGCCTCGGCGAGGGGATGTTCGGAGCCGCGTTCAAGCGCTGCGGCCAGCGAAAGAAGGTCGGCCTCAGTGACGTCACCAAGGGCCACGGTATCAGTCAGCTTTGGCTTGCCCATGGTCAAGGTGCCGGTCTTGTCGACGATCAGCGTATCGACGCCCGCCATACGTTCCAGTGCTTCGGCATCCTTGATCAACACGCCTGCTTGCGCCCCGCGCCCGGCTGCCGTGGTGATCGAAATCGGGGTGGCGAGGCCAAGTGCGCAGGGGCAGGCGATGATCAGCACCGAGACGGCCGAGGCGATGGCGAAGACCAGCACCGGTTCGGGCCCGAAGATCATCCACATCACAAAGGCGAAGATCGCCACCCCGACCACGGTCGGCACGAAGACCGCCGCCACGCGGTCTGCCATCCCTTGGATCGGCGCGCGCGAGCGGCGCGCACTCGATACCATGGCCACGATTTGCGCCAGTACAGTATCGGCCCCGACTTTACCCGCCTCGATCACCAGAGAGCCGTTCTTGTTGATCGTCGCCCCGGTCACCGCGTCGCCTGGGCCCTTTTCCACCGGCATGGACTCGCCGGTCAGCATGCTTTCGTCTAGGGACGATCGCCCCTCGATCACCACGCCATCCACCGGCACGGCATCACCGGGGCGCACCCGCAGCTGGTCGCCTTCCATGATGTTTTCCAGTGGCGCGTCGTATTCCATGCCGTCGGGCAGGATTCGCCGTGCGGCCTTGGGCGCGAGGTCGAGAAGAGCCCTGATCGCGTCTCCAGTGCGTTCCCGCGCCCGCAGTTCCAGCACCTGGCCGACGAACACCAGCGCGATGATGACAACCGCCGCCTCGAAATAGGTGCCCACACCCTGGCCCATCCGGTAGACTTCGGGGAATACGCCCGGCAGGAAGGTCGCCACGATGGAATAGAGATACGCCGCCGCCACGCCGAGGCTGATCAGCGTCCACATGTTAGGCGAGCGGTTGATCACAGAATCCCATCCGCGTTTGAAGAATGGCAAGGCCGCCCAGAGCACGATGGGTGTCGCCAGAACGAACTCAAGATAGCTGGCGGTCTGATGGCCGGTCCAGTCGCGCACCGGCACGCCGACGAGTTCGCCCATTGTCAGGATGATCAACGGCACCGCCGCCGCAGCCGAAATCCACATCCGGCGGGTGAAATCTGTCAACTCATGGCTTGGCTCGTCCGAGGGCAACACCGGCTCCAGAGCCATGCCACAGATCGGGCAAGGCCCCGGCGCGTCGCGGACGATCTCGGGATGCATCGGGCAGGTGTATTGCACGTTAGCGGGTGCAGCCTTCTTGCGCCCTTCGGCGCGGCCCGAGGCATAAAACCATGAGTCCCCTTCAAACTTCGTTTGGCATTTCTCAGAGCAAAAATGGAAGGTCTTGTCTTGAAACTCTGCGTGCCGCGTGTCGGACCCGATGGCGACCGTCATCCCGCAAACTGGGTCCTTGGCCGTCTCAGTCCCCTCAGTAATAGCGGATTTTGCGTGCTGATGATCGTGGTCCATGTCCTGCCAACTTTCTTTTGATGTGTTGCAGTCTGAGACGTTCTGCCACTGGAACCTCAAGCCTTATTTAATGGTGACCATGATCGCCTTCGCTTACAGGGTGGCATGCGAGAAAGACGCCGACAAACAGGAACACCAGTGCCATGCCGATGACGCCGAGAACGACGATCAGCGGATCGGACTGCCATTTCATCGTCGCGAAGGCGGTCAGGACCACGGCGTCGAGCAGAATTGCCGTCAACATGACCCACCCCCGCGCCCCGATTTCCTCGCGGAGGTTCCGGTAGACGCCCGCGTGAATGATCATGTCCATCACGAGGTAAAAGAATGCGCCGAGCGAGGCGATGCGGCTGAGGTCAAAAAGACCGTCAGGAAACCGGCAATCACGACGGTGTAGACCAGCGTGTGGTCCTTGAACGTGCCAGGCATGCCGAAATGGCTGTGCGGGATCATCTTCATCTCGGTCAGCATCGCCAGCATCCGCGACACCGCGAAAATGCTCGCAATCAGGCCCGGGGCCGTGGCCACAAGCGCCAGCACCACCGTCAGATAGAAGCCGGTTTGCCCAAGCGCGGGCTGGGCCGCCTCTGCCAAGGCATAGTCCTTTGCCGCCACGATGCGGTCGAGCGGCAGGCTGGAGCCGACTGCGAAGGCGACAAGCAGATAGACAACCACGCAGATTGCGATGGACAGGACAATGGCCCGGCCCACGTTGCGGTGCGGATTGGTGACCTCGGCCCCGCTGTTGGTGATGGTGATGAAGCCCTTGAACGCCAGAATCGAGAGCGCTACGGAGGCCACAAAGCCGCCTGCGCCAGTATCTCCGCCATTCGCCTCGAAGGTGATCCCACTCGCCCAGAGGCCTGCCACTCCGAACAGGGCTATGCCGCCAACCTTGATCATGGCCATGACGATAGACAGGAGGCCTACTGGACGGCTACCGGCCACGTTCACGAGATAGGCGAGAATGATCAGTCCGACCCCGATGACCGGGACAACGAAGTTGTCGGGATCGCCGCCAAGGGCCCGGAGTGTGTAGGCACCAAAAGTGCGCGCGACGAGGCTTTCAGCGATGACCATCGAGAGCGTCATCAAGAGCGCTGCACCTGCCACGACCGTTGTCGGTCCGTAAGCTTTCTTCAAGATCATCGCTATCCCGCCAGCCGACGGATAGGCGTTCGATATCTTGATATAGGTGTAGGCGCTGAACGCGGTCACGATCGCCCCCGCGACGACCGACAGTGGAAAAAGTGGTCCCGCAAGTTCCACAATTTGTCCAGTGAGGGCGAAGATGCCCGCCCCGATCATAACGCCAGTGCCCATGGCCACTGCGCCCGGCAGTGAGATGCTGTTTTCTTTGTAGCCTTCCGCCATTAGGTTTCCTTCTCGGCTCGCCGCCTGGTCGCGATCCAGAGCAGGGGCAAACCAGTGACCAAGCCAAGACCCAGCACGGCCCAAGTGGTTCGACCAAGATCACCGCTGACCGCCTCGCCCCCGGAATGCGCGAGGACGAAACTCGCTGGAATAATGCCCGCCAGTGTCGCCAATGCGAAACGCCAGGCGTGCAGACGGCTAAGCCCTGCCGCGTAGCTGATGATGTCGAAGGATACGAATGGCATCAGGCGGCTGGCAAATACTGTCCAGGTGAGCGCATTCTGCGACCCAAGCAGTCCTGCATCGACCGAGGTGCCGAAAACCCGCCGCAACACATCACGCCCCAGAACCCGTGCCAAGCTGAACGTAATCAGCGCCCCAAGCTCGGCCCCGATCACGACCTGAATGGTGCCCCAGAAATGCCCATAGGCAGCACCCGCCGCCAAAGCGATCGGCGCGCTGGGAATAGGGCTGGCGACCACCGCAACAGTCATCAGGCCGATGATCATCAACGGGCCCCAGATGCCAGCCTGCGCCACCAGCGCTTCAAGCGTCTCGCGGTCCATCAGGCGCTGCGCTTCGACTAGGACCGACGGCGCAAACCACCACGCCCCCAGCCCAGCGAGTCCGAGAACAGCAATCGTCACGAGGATACCGCTGCGAAGGCGCATCTCAGATCGCCTCGATTGCCTTCTTCAGGAAATCGCAAACCTGACCTGCGACATCATGGAGTTCAGTATTATCGATCGCTTGCATTGAGGCGACCGGATCAACGGCACTAACCTCGACGCCACCATCGACCTCGCGAAGGATCACATTGCAGGGCGGCATCGCACCTACCCGCGGCTCAATACCTATGGCTTGGTGGGCCATCTTCGGGTCGCAGGCGCCGAGGATGCGATAGGCCTGCATATCGACGTCCAGCTTTTTCTTCATCGTCGTCTTGACGTCGATTTCCGTTAAGATACCAAAGCCCTTGCCCGCAAGGGCCGCGCGAGTGCGGACATCAACAGCATCAAAATCAACGTCTGCTATCAGGCGGTTAATTGTGTATTCCATCGAAAGCCCTTTCAGTTCATTTTCGCAGGTATTTGACCAACGCCGCAATAACGAGACCCATGAGCACTATGCACAAGGTCGCCCAGATCCAGCCGAAGCCCATGCCATATCCCATACCGTAGTCGTTCATCATCGTTCTCTCCCGTAATGCTGTGATGAGATCCCCCCAACCGGCGCTTGGCGCGATTGAGGGGAAAAGAGCGCCTCAGTCGTTGTCCACCATGCCCTTACGCATACCATGCATTCGACCCTGCTGGTGGCTCATGTGGCTTTGCATCATCGCGGCCATTTCGGCTTCCGTCACCTGTGCGTCACCGTCCGGATCGTGCATCTGGAAGATACGCACGGTCATCGGCCTGGTATGAGCCGCGTGCATCACGGCAAATTCCTCCAGCGAAAGTGCGCCGTTGGCATCGGCATCATAGGTCTTGAGTTCGGCCTGGATAGCTGAATACCGACACCCGGTTTCATCGACCTCCGCTGCAGTGGCCGGTCATCTCAACCCTTAGCTTCGGAATCACCGCGGCGATCATTCTTGTCGTCGTGTTCTGGTTTTTGTTGAGCCGGTTGACCGGTCCGCTGCGGCGCGTGGCGTCCGCCGCCGAAAGCTTTGGAAGGGGCGAGGCGCCCGGCGCCTTGCATGCTAACGGGCCACGTGAGGTGCGCGATCTGACGGTTGCCTTCAATGACATGCAAGGCCGCCTGACCCGCCATATCGCTGACCGCACCAGGGTGCTGGCGGCGCTGGGGCATGACCTGCGCTCACCACTGACGGCCCTTCGCGTGCACGCGGAGATCGTCGATGAGGAGGATGTTTGGACCAGCATGATTTCCTCGATCGAGGAAATGCAGCAGATGGTCGATCAGACCCTCGCCTTCGCGCGGGGCATGGCCACGTCGGAAGAGACGCAGACGGTCGAGATCGGCGCGTTCCTCGAAAAGCTACAGCAGGACATGGCAGGCGGTTACCACCTGCGCGACATCCCGGAGATAAAGGTTCGGCTGCGGCCGAATGCGATCCGGCGCGCCCTGCGCAACCTCATCGAAAATGCCGAAAGATATGGCGACGGTGCCGTGATCGCCGTTCGTGCGGGCACCGAAAGCCTCTCCATCGAGATTTTGGATGATGGTCTGGGCATTCCCGAAGAGGAGGTGGAGCGGGTGTTCGAGCCATTCTTTCGGCTGGAAAAATCACGCTCGCGCAATACGGGGGGTACGGGGCTGGGCCTGTCGATTGCCCGGACGATTGCGCGCGCGCACGGCGGCGACGTCACCTTGGAGAATCGGCCCGAGGGTGGGCTGAAGGCGGTCTTGATCCTGCCGCGACGAGGGGCTGACGCTCCGGTCTATTTTTGAACGGGCGTGCTCCCCACAGAGCAGTCTTCTGCGGAGGGCGTTCTTGTCTTGTCGGTGCCTAGAACATGATGCGCGTGCCGACGACGATCGAGAAGGCGTCCTTGTCCTCACCCGCTGCGCGCAGCATGTCGGTGGTGCCGCCAAAGGACCGCTCGTAATTGATACCGACATAGGGCGACACGGCACGGTCGATCAGATCGTAACTGACCCGCGCCCCGATTTCGAAGGTCGGGCCCCAGGCCCCCTGGTCGGCTGCCACATCATCTGCCAGCGGCAGGTTCATCTCGACGTTGGGCGTCAGGATCAGCGTGTTGGTCAGGAGTGCCTCGTATTCGGCCTCAAACCGAAAGAAGGGATGATCCGAAACATAGAGATCCGCGTCGATTTCGAACCACTGCGGCGCGAGACCCTTGACGCCGAAGACCGCATTATAACGATCCGGTCCGCCGTCGGGCGTGCTTGCCTGGATACCGACGACCGAGTCAAAGAAGGTCGAGATCGGCATCTGCAGGCGCAGCTGGTTTTCCAGCCCCTCGAAGTCGCCTGACGACTCGCCAACCTCGCCTTCGCTGCGCCAGACGATCCTTAGCTCGTCCGTGCCGGCCAGCGCGTCGAAATCCCACACGATGGTGTCTTCGCCCTCATTGAAGCGGTATTCCAGCTGCTCGGTCTGAAAGCCCCAGATGGCCTTTTCGGCGGCCGCTGGCGTCCAGGTCATGGACGCCAGCACCGCCCCGAGAGCAGGCAGGTAGAGTGTTTTCATCGGTTCAATCCTTGTTCTGGTGATGCCGTTCATGCCGGACCGCCTTCGACGATCACCTTGCGGAACATGCCCGCCTCGGCGTGGTAGGACAGGTGGCAGTGGAAGGCCCACTGGCCCGTCGCGTCGACCTCGGTTTCGGTATAGACGGTGGTGCCCGGTGCGATGCTGACCGTGTGCTTGATCGGGTCCCACTTGCCCTTGCCGGTATCCAGGATCGACCACATGCCGTGCAGGTGCATCGGGTGCGACATCATCGTCTCATTGACGAATTTGAAGCGAACACGCTCGCCGTATTTCAGACGGATCGGAGCGGCATCGTCCATCTTCACGCCGTTGATGGACCAAATGTAGCGCTCCATGTTGCCGGTCAGACGCAGCTCGATCGTGCGGGTGGCGGGGCGACCACGGTAGAGCGGCCGGGCTGCCTTCAGATCATTGTAGGACAAGAACTTGCCACCGTTCGCTGCGCTCGGGATCAATCCGCTGCCCGGTGCGTAGAATTCGCCGATCTTACTGTCGCGGGCGCTGTGATTCATGCCCGCCATATTCATGTTGCCGGGATCCACGCTCTTCGGTGCACCTGACATGTCCATTTGACTATGGTCCGTGGTCTGCGTGCTTCCCGACATGTCCATCTGGCTATGATCCACCTCATTCGTGGCGCCGGACATATCCATCTGGCTGTGGTCCATGCCCTCGGGCATGGTGCTGCTTTGCGAGGACATGGTCATGGAGCTTTGATCCATTGCACCCATGTCCATGGCACCCATGCCGGTCATCGCCATCCCGTCCATCATGCCCCCCATGTCGGCCATGGTCAGCTGCGGCTGTGGGCGCATCCGCGGAACCAGGCCGGCATAGCCCTGCTTGGGTGAGAGCGATCCGCGCACCATGGCGGTGCGGCCCATCGACTCGGCGATGATGCCATATGCCTTGGCATCGCGTGGCTGCACGATCACGTCGTAGGTCTCGGCAACTGCAATGCGCAGCTCGTCCACCGTCACCGGCTTGACGTCGTTGCCGTCGGCCTGAACGACCGTCATCTTGAGGCCGGGAATTCGCACGTCGAAATAGGTCATGGCCGACGAGTTGATCAGACGCAGGCGCACCCTTTCGCCCGGCTTGAAGAGGCCGGTCCAGTTCTGCTCGGGGCCCATGCCGTTGATCAAGGGCGCAAAGCCTTGCACGTCCTCGATATCAGTCGGCATCATGCGCATTTTGCCCCACATTGCCCTGTCCTGAAGCGCTTGCTTGAAGCCGTCCTCACGCGAGTCGCGCACCAGATCCTCCAGCGTGCGTTGCGAGCAGTTGTAATAGTCGGCGGACATTTTCAGATTGCGAAAGACACGGTTACCGCTGTGGGGATGCTTGTCAGTCAGTTGCACCACATAGTCGCGGTCGGCGCGCACCGTCTCGCCGCCCGCCGGTTCGATCACGATCGCGCCGTAGGCGCCGTCAGGCTCCTGAAACCCGGAATGGCTATGAAACCAGTAGGTGCCAGCCTGCTGGATCGGGAACTGGTAGGTGAACGTCGTGCCCGGCTTGATCCCGTTGAAGCTGATGCCAGGAACGCCGTCCTGACGGAACGGGACGATCAATCCGTGCCAGTGGATGGAGGTGCTTTCGCGCAGATTGTTCTTGACGTTGATCGTGACCTGCTCGCCTTCCTTGAAGCGCAGGACGGTCGGGATCTGGCTCATGTTATAGCCGATGCCGGTCTTCTTGAACTCTCTGGTGTCGATGCGGATCTTGTCGACGCTGAAATTATAGGTGCCTGCGAGCGTCATGCCGCCCGATACGGCGAGGGCGGCGGCCAGGGTGGCCGTCTTGATAAGGGGGATGGGTTTCATCTCCAGTCCTTTCAGAACTGATTTGGAAGCAGCGCAGTAGCGCCGCGTAACATGCTGAGGGGCGCAGCCCTACAACTGGTCATGTCGCGTCAAAACGCGTCCGAGTGATGCAAGAGGCTGCGTGTGTTCAGCTTCGACTGCCTATTTGACGGGCGCGAAGCGGCAAGGATCAGGCTCGCGGAGGCGGCGTTTCGCTGACGGAGGCCAAATTATAAGGCGCGACGACGCCAAACCCGTATTCGACCGAGATCTGCATGCGCGCCTGTCTTGGCAGCAAAACTGGCTGTGGCAGAAGCGACGAACAATGCGCCGTCATGGCTGCGCAGCCACCCGTTTTCTCATCGGATGACATGGTGAAATCACAGCCGTTGGAAGCTGCCACAATTTGATGCACGCCTTCGGAGTGATCCGGCTGGGGACTCGCGAACGACATATGCGGAAGTGCTGCCGTAACCATCACGGTCAGCGCAAGAAACCATCCCCAGAATATGCTGCGTCGGTGTGTCATGCCACTCCAACAATATCGACATATGCCGACCAGCGGTAAGTCACTCAAATCTGTAAAAACTGCAAGCTTACAATTGGTTACATTAAAAACGCGCCCGACCGATTGACCTGCCGCGCTGGAATGTCTTCGTTTGATGGTGTCGGGGCAGCGCCTCGCCGAGTGGGGCGTCACGTGCCCGGCATATTGCAAATACAGTTGAGGAATAAACATGACATTTATGAACTCTTTCGGAACAGCGACCGCACTTGTTTTGATTGCAGGGTCCGCGATGGCGGGCGCCGGACACGGATCTTCCATCGGCAAGGCAGGTGATCCCGGCAAAGTCGACCGCGTCATCGAGGTCAGCATGGACGAAATGAAATACAACCCAAAGACTGTTTCCGTCGAGAAGGGTGAGACCATCAAGTTCGTCGTGCGCAACGACGGAAATTTCGTCCACGAATTTAACCTCGGCACCAAGGAGATGTGGGACGGTCACACGAAGGAAATGATGAAGATGCTGAAATCTGGTATGATGACAATGAAAAAGCTCGATCATGCCAAGATGATGGAGGGCGGCATGATGCACGACGAAGGCAATAGCGCCCTCTTGGAACCTGGTCAAACCGCCGATGTGGTCTGGACCTTTGCGGATGCGACCGAAATGGGCTTTGCCTGCAACGTACCGGGCCACCGCGAGGGCGGCATGGTCGGAAAAATAGCGTTTGCCGGGAGTATCCGAAACTCTGTGTATGAGGCTCAGCCCATGCAGGTTTGACGGGTCATCTGTTGAACCGTTCTGGGTATAGGATAGCGAACTGATTGCGGGCGGCAACCCATTCTCTGACGCATCTGC
>Ga0307933_1000822_pt1 | contig 27490 bp, 21 predicted proteins | sample OrgLakmetageno88_FD_201811 | JGI IMG/M metagenome (GOLD analysis project Ga0307933, IMG submission 201811) | Saline water microbial communities from Organic Lake, Antarctica - #88 | ecosystem: Environmental > Aquatic > Non-marine Saline and Alkaline > Saline | place: Antarctica: Organic Lake... | reverse complement strand
TTACTCTCTCAAAAGAGAGTAATAGATCAAAGCTGGGGATCCGTGTCAAGACATTTTTAACAAAAATAGATCAAGTGCTTATTTAATGAGCGAATTTAATTAAAAATAGGGGTGCGGAATGACAGATTAATCAAAAATTTAACATTTCATCACAATTTGTATTGAATTGTTCAGACTTTAATACTACCTTGGTTTTTTTGTATCGAGCGTGCAGCTGACATGCGTCTTGTTATCGACATGTCAGTTTAGCTTTGGTAACGAATTTAACTTAATAAAGCCAAGTATATAAAACTATGAGTTCTGAATTAGCAATAATGAAACAAAGGTTCGATGATGGGGATCTAAATGTGGGTGAGTATTTGCCATTTCCCATTAAAGAATCTTGGCTGCGGTGCAAAAACAATTCGTTAGACATGAAAAGTGGTCTACATTATGAGCGCGTTAGAACCAGCCGTTTCGCTGAAATTAAATACGATTCGCGCTTACTCATAGAAAGTTCAAAAACTCACCTCCAACGTCTACATAATTCAGTTTCCGATGCGGGGTGGTCTATCCTTTTGACCGACGCAAACTGCAATACCTTGCAGGTAATACGGTCAAACAAAATTGTAAACGATCACTTGTTTTCGGCTTTCGAAAAAGGTGTGGTTTTAAACGAACGGAGTGTTGGAACAACCGCAATGTCGTGCTGCATCCATTCGAAACGGTTTACAAAAGTGTTTGGTAGTGAACATTATAGTAATTCACTCGTTGGTCTGAATTGTGCGGCTCTGCCAATACTTAATCCAAGAGGAATAACAGTAGGCTCGATTAATGTAACTAACGAAAATCCATTGAATGACTCAACCGTATTTTTTACGTTGAAAACCTGTGCCAAAAATATACAAAAACAACTTATTTGCTCTATGCCCGAGACCTTGGCAATTGAGCTGACTTTGTCGCTTGGACAATTTGGCCAACTAACTAATTTAATTATTGCCGTTGCGTTAGATACCACTATTGTGGGCTGCAATGAATCTGCCCAACGTTTTCTTTTTAACAATAGCCCCTTAAGTGGCCAGACATTTAACTCAATTTTCGATACACCGTTCTCAGATATTCTTCGTTCAGGCACGGCGGAACAAAAACCGTTTACACTAAGAGTGAGGTCGGGCGTCTCTTTATACGCAAAATTGATACAGCCGTTCATGCAAAATCAAGCTTCAAACAACGCTTCCGTGCAGTCACCAAGCACTTTACACAAAGCCGATTCAACATATTTTGGCGATCCGGTTGTAAGTAAAAGCATAGAACGCGCAAGTAAGGTGATTTGTCGTCTTCCTGTTATTTTATTAGGCGAGTCTGGGGTCGGTAAAGACGTTTCAGCTCAATATTTACACACTCAAAGTAAATGTTCCGGTAAATTTATATCAATCAACTGCGCGTCAATCCCTGAAACACTCATTGAGAGTGAATTGTTTGGATACCAAGGCGGTGCATTTACTGGCGCGGATAAAAAAGGACATAAAGGACGTATAGAAGAAGCACACAATGGTACTTTATTTTTGGATGAAATTGGTGATATGCCTCTGGTCATGCAAAGTCGTTTGTTGCGAGTATTGGAAACAAGACAAGTTAATCCCCTAGGCTCAAATGTAGAGAAGAACGTAACGTTTCAGCTTATCTGTGCCACTAATGTCGATCTTGCGCAATTAGTCGAAACAGGCGGATTTAGAAAAGACTTGTATTACCGCATAAAAGGCTATTCAATTCATTTATCGCCGCTAAGATCAAGACCCGATAAAATTGGTATAGCTGAAATTATTTTGCAGAGAAGCTGTAAAAACAAATTCTCCTTGAGTGAAGAAGTTGAATTGCTACTAGAAAACTATGACTGGCCTGGTAATATTCGAGAACTTCGTAACGTTTTGTTATATGCCGATACCATTAATGAAGGTGATAATACTATTACGCTTCAAGAACTGCCTGAAGAGTACCATAATCTTTTAGCGACTCATTCATTAGTTTGTGAAGGCGAGAAGTCACTCGGGCAAGTCGATCTTGAAATGCAAAAGTTAATCTCGACTGCTTTAGCTAAGTGTAAAGGTAACGTTAGCGAAGCTGCCAGATGGTTAGGAGTGTCTCGTGCAACTTTATATCGAAAATTATCAAAAAATACTGAAAAACTACCTTAAAAGTGTGTCATCTTGACACACTTTGAAAATCAACTTGTCTCAAGTTGATATACTTTCTTTTACGCTCTTCTAATACTCAATAATAAATCTACTTATTTCAATACATTAACAAAAATTTAACTTTGGCATGCATAATGCAAATTCGTTATTACTGAAGGATATTCAGGTGAAATAAACGCCAATTAGGATAACGACCATGTCAGATACCGATCATAACCGAAGACGATTTTTAAAAAACATTTCAGCGAGTGCAGATACGACAGATTCAAAACAAACACAACTACATCGCGATTTTACCCAGGGTAAGATTTCACGTCGCCGTTTTATGCAAATAGCGGCATCAGTCGGCGTTGTGGCGAGTGTCCCACTTTTCTTAAACGCGGCTCATGCCCAAGCGACATCGGCCGAAGAATACGACTATGTTGTAATTGGCGCAGGTTCTGCAGGCTGCGCGGTTGCAGCTCGTTTATCTGAAGATCCAGCAAACAAAGTATTGGTTTTGGAAGCTGGTCCTAGTGATACAAATGACTATATTCATATTCCGGCAACGTTCCCACTTTTATTTAAAACAGCTTTAGATTGGAATTATACAAGCGAACCACAAACTGCCTTAGATGGCGGCACACTTTATATACCGCGTGGTAAGGTATTTGGTGGCAGTTCGTCAATCAACGCGATGATTTATCAGCGTGGTCATTCTTCAATATACGATAGCTGGGGCCTTACTAACTCTGGTTGGAGTTACGCTGATGTGCTGCCAATGTTCAAAAGATCTGAGAGCAACTCTCGCGGTGAATCTGCTGCGCACGGCGCAAATGGTCCCTTGAATGTTAGCGACTTGAATGACCCTAATCCAATCACTATTGCTATGGTGGAAGCAGCTAAAGAAGTCGGATATGCAATGAATTATGATTTCAATGACGGTGATCAAGAGGGTATCGGTATGTTTCAGGTAACCCAGAAAAACGGCCGTCGTGAGTCTGCTGCGGTTAGTTACTTGCATCCAGCAATCGAGGCCGGACGTCTGACCGCTCAGGCCGAAGCAATGGTACTCAAAATAGTAATAAGCGGTAAGCGTGCGACGGGAGTTAAATTTCTTGCTGACGGTAAAGAATACATCGTATCCGCACGCAAAGAAATAATTTTATCGGGGGGTACTATCAACTCACCACAGACTTTAATGATGTCGGGTATAGGTCCCAAAGATCATTTGAAAGAACATGGGATCGCAGTTGTTAAAGACTTGCCGGGTGTTGGCCAAAACCTTCAAGACCATTTTATGATGCCTGTAGTTTACAGCTGCACGAAGCCAATCAGCCTGACCCATGCGGGAAATGCAGAACAAGCATCACTTTATGCTAAAGGTAAGGGTTTGCTGACCTCAAATATTGCTGAAAGTGGTGGTTTTTTGAGAGTAAACCCCAAGTCTCCGGTTCCTAATCTTCAGTTCCACTTTGTGCCAGGATATTTTATTTTAGATGGTGCGGGCAATCCAACAGACGGCACTGATGCCTTTACTATTTTGCCTTCTTTGGTGCAAAGTAAAGGGACAGGTTCGGTTACACTAGCCTCATCGAATCCGAATGCCAAACCTTTGATAGACCATAATATTTTTCAAAACGAAAGTGATTACGATGTCTTAATTGCAGGAGTAAAAATAGCACGCAAAATTATTGCTGCAACAGCCCTTGATGAACTGCGCGGGAAAGAGCTGTTGCCTGGCCCTGCTGTTCAGACTGATGAACAGATGAAAGCCTACATAAACAAATATATCCAAACCATATATCACCCAGTGGGGACTTGCAAAATGGGCAGTGATGACATGGCAGTTGTCGATCACAAACTACGCGTGCATGGTATCGATGGTTTGCGTATTGCTGATGCATCGATTATGCCGACAATCATCAACGCCAATACTAATGCACCATCTATTATGATTGGTGAAAAATGTGCTGATATGATCCGCACTGCATAAGCTTTAAAACGCTATGTAAATTTATACTAATGCGGGGCACTTGAGACATCAAACGGATCCCGCGCTATTCCCCTCGTTGTTACATAAATAGGAGAGCCTACATGCTAGGACAAATGATGGAGATGCCACTCACAATTGGCAGCCTCATTGAGCACGCCGAGCGTCATCACCCTCACACCGAAATTGTATCGGTCGAGACTACCGGTGAGCAAACGACTAGTAATTGGGGTGCAGTAGGGCAAAATGCCCGCAAATTATCTTCAGCACTGCGCAAACTTGGTATTGTAGATGGCGAACGCTGTGCGACGATTGCTTGGAACAATCGCCGCCATCTTGAAAGTTACTTTGGTATTTCTGGTGGTGGCATGGTTTGTCACACCATCAATCCTCGCCTTGCGCCAGAGCAACTCGCTTTTGTAGTTAACGACGCACAAGACAAAGTGTTATTTTTTGAACAATCCTTTTTGCCTTTGATTGCAAAAATTCGTCCTTTGCTAGAAACAGTTTTGCATTTTGTTGTGATGGGACCGCACTGTGACGATGCAGCGCAGACCATTGACGATCTTATGTTTTATGATGAACTGTTGACCACCGGTGAAGCTGACACAACGTGGCCTGACGTAGATGAACGTGCGGCATCGAGTTTGTGTTATACCTCTGGCACTACTGGTAACCCAAAGGGGGTTCTTTATTCTCATCGGTCTACGTTATTACACACTTTGGCTGCCAATCAGCCTGATGGTATTGCGCTTTCGGCGCAAGATACGGTGTTACCCGTCGTTCCGATGTTCCATGTGAATGCGTGGGGTGTGCCTTATATTGCAGCAGCCAATGGATGCAAACTTGTGCTTCCTGGTCCCAATCTTGGTGGTAAAAGTATTTTGACCCTGATTGATGAGACTAAAACGACAATTGCACTTGGCGTACCAACAATCTGGATGACCCTGCTAGAGGCGCTCGAGGATAGTGACTCAACATTACCTAGCCTAACGCGAACGGTGGTTGGCGGGGCAGCTTTACCGCCATCGATGATCCCGAAATTCGCCGCTTACGGAGTGGAGCTATTGCACGCTTGGGGTATGACCGAAACGTCGCCGGTTGCAACAATCAACCAATTTTTGCAACATCATGCGGTGCTCTCTGAGCAACAAAAAACCGAAGTACGCACGGGTCAAGGTAGACCATTATTTGGCGTTGATTTGCGCCTGCTGGATGAAAACGGTGAGCTATTACCACATGATGGCAAAGCGCAGGGCGATCTTCAGGTAAGAGGCCATTGGGTTATTAAACGATATTTTGGCAAAGAGACCGATGCGCTGAGTGACGCACTAACGGATGACAACTGGTTTGACACTGGCGATGTTTCAACAATAGATGAAGACGGCTATATGGTTATCCGCGACCGGTCTAAAGATATCATTAAGTCAGGTGGTGAATGGATTTCGACGGTTGAGTTGGAAAATATAGCCATTGCACACCCAGATATCGCAAATGCGGCTGCCATTGCCGCTCGACATGATAAATGGGATGAACGTCCAATTTTGGTTGCCGTAAAAGCCCCCAATAGTAATCCAAGTGAGGCCGATATTTTGGCGTTCTACAAAGGTCAAACTCAATCATGGCAGATCCCCGACGCTGTTATTTTTGTTGACACCTTACCCATTGGCGCCACTGGAAAAGTACAGAAAATTGAATTGCGCAAACAATTTGGCGACTACCTGTTAAATAAAGGAAAAAAAGATGCTTAGCACCGCTACACAAAACCAAAAGCCGCACAATACTATTTTAGTTAAGGAACTTGCTGATTTGTCTGCTGCCAAGGATAACTGGGCGCAAACGAATATTGCTGAACGTATATCACTGCTATTGGAAATCAAAGACCGCCTTTTGCCGATTTCCAAAGGCTGGGCCGAAACAGCAGCGCGGATGAAAGGAATTCCCGAAGGCTCTGCATTGGTGGGTGAAGAATGGATTTCAGGCCCATACCCTTTGATGTCTGCTTGCAATGGCTTGCTGCAAACTTTGTCCAATATGGAAGGTAAAAGTTTCCTCAACGTGTTGAAAAAACGTAAAACACAAAGTGGGCAAACAGCGGTACGTGTGCTTCCACACTCAATTTGGGACCACTTACTTTTGTCTGGTGTTTCAGCTGAAGTGTGGATGAAAGATGGTGTTACCGTTGATAACCTTGCACAGCATACCGCCGGCGCTTACGACATACCAGCCAATGAGCGCCAAGGTAAGCTAGCTCTGGTTTTAGGTGCAGGTAATGTTGCCGCAATAGCGCCGCTGGATGCATTAGACAAGTTATTTAGTGAACATCAGGTCGTTATCTTGAAGATGAACCCTGTTAATGAATATCTGACCGATTTTCTAAAGGACGTGTTTAAGCCTTTAATTGACATAAATGTTTTACGCATTGTGAAAGGTGGTGCCGACGTCGGCGCTTATTTGTGTGAGCATAGTGATGTCGACGAAATTCATATTACCGGTTCTGGCGCATCCCATGACGCAATTGTTTGGGGTCCCGGCGAGGAAGGGATGCGTAATAAGGCTGCTAGTACACCAAAACAGATCAAACCTATTACATCGGAACTAGGTGCTGTATGCCCAACAATTGTTGTGCCGGGTCCATGGACTGCTGCAGACTTGAAGTTTCAGGCTGAAAATATTGCAACACAAAAAATGCATAATTCAGGTTTTAACTGTGTTGCCTGCCAGATGCTCGTTCTACCTAAAAATTGGGACAAGAAGCAAACACTTCTTAAAAAAATTGAAGAGACTATTGGCAAGCTCGATCCTCGCCAACCATATTATCCGGGTGCAGAGGACCGTTTATTGGCATTTGAAAAGCACGCACATAATGTGCTTAAGTTTGATCGCGGACCCGTGCCTGCTTGCTTAGTTAGCAATGAGACCGACTCTACAGACGATACATATCTGATGACAGAGGTTTTTGGTCCTGCGTTAGCCACCCATGAAATTTCAGATGATGATCCAGAATCTTATCTGCGTGCTGCAGTGAAGTATGCTAACGAAAAACTGCATGGTACCTTGGGTAGCAACATCGTTATTCACCCTAAGACTATTAAGCAGATTGGTAAAAAGCCATTTGACGAAATCATTGCTGAACTCCACTATGGAACCATCGCAATCAATACTTGGAGCGGAATCGGCTTTCTCACGCCTGTTTGCCCGTGGGGTGCATTTCCTGGGCACACATTAGCAGACGTACAAAGCGGCATTGGTTTCGCTCACAATACCTATATGTTTGACAAGTCCGAGCGCGTCGTTTTACAAGCACCATGGCGACCATTCCCACGTAACCTTCTTTCTGGCGACTTAACGCTATTGCCGAAGCCGCCATGGTTTGTGACCAATAAAAAGCAACATAAAATAGGGATGCTGCTGACCGACTTTCAACACAGTCCAAGTTGGCTCAAACTGCCACGCATTTTTCTTAATGCGCTACTCGGCTAATCAGCCCGCGCTGGCATAAAACGCTGTATAGTCTATACAGCGTTTGCTATTGAAAAAAAGATATGCTGTTAAATTCTCTACAGCTGACGCCGCCAGCTCTGATAAATCACCCATGTTAGGTGCCCGCAGTATTTTTTCAATACAATCTAGTGAATTCAATTTATCAGTTAAGTCAATGGCAAAATAAATATAGTTAAACAGCAGCATTGCTGCGGCAAATAAGCCGGTTAATAGCCCCTTTTTAATGAACATTATAATTGGTTAATCTTTTAACGAATTTTAAAAGTATAAAGTAACTCTAAAAGATAGTAAGCATAAACTATATATCTGATCTAATAAACAGGGTCGGGTTTTGTAGGGTTCAGAGTTATTGAACTGACGTTTGGAGCAGGCCTTGCATTTGCAGTCAGTTATCCTCATCAATCATCAATTCGCTGATAATGTCGATAAGAAAGTATGAAGCTATGAAGCTATGAAGGTAGGTGTCGTTTTGCAGCCTTAACAAAAGCCTTTACTGCAACAGGTGTCTATTTTTCTCTACAACGGACACTCTACTCAATAATTGCGGCATGCTAATTTATTTTTATTACGTTAGGCTTAACATAAAAGGGGAAACTACATGACCTCAACGCTTCCTGATAAAAAGTCGAGCAACCAAGACATTCAAGCATTTATTGGCAAGGTCAAAAATGTTCCAATGGTTACAGGCAAAGGCAAGGGCAGACTGATATTTGCAATGGATGCCACAGCAAGTCGTGAGCACTGCTGGGACATGGCTAGTGAACAGCATGCGGCTATGTTTGTTGAAGCGGATAAGGTGAGCGCACTGAGTGTGCAGCTTTGTTATTACCGCGGGATGGGAGAGTTTAAAGCACTTCCGTGGATACGCGGCGCCGATGAAATTAAACAAGCCTTACTTTCGGTGCGCTGTCTAGCTGGACAAACCCAGATTGCCAAAGTATTGATGCATGCATTGAGTGAAACTCGCACAAGCAAAGTAAATGCACTGGTTTTTGTTGGTGATTGTGTTGAAGAAAATCAAGATTCATTGCTAGGCTTGGCAGGTAAGTTGGGTATACTAAACCTACCTTTATTTATTTTTCAAGAAGGAAAAAATTTAAAAGTTGGAAATATTTTCTCACAGCTGGCGTCATTGAGTGGGGGGGCACATTGCCAGTTTGATCAAGGCAGTGCTCGACAACTAGGTCAGTTGTTGGCCGCGGTTGCGGTATATGCAGCGGGCGGTAGAAGCGCTCTGAAAAGTAACTTACTGAGCAAGGATGAGAGCGTGCGGCGGTTATTGCAGCAGCTAAAGTAGTCATAATGAGATAGCTGCCCATAATCCAACTTTTCTCAAGGAAACATCAATATCGTAAAATAAAGGATGCTAGGCTTTGCGGCTTGACTGGTATCTCAAATAAGTGAGAACTCTATGTTAGTGCTTGTCGTTTTAATCTCGGTTACCATTATCGGCTATATTGCAGTGGGATATATTCGAGACCTGAAACGGAAACAAAAAAAGAAAGTTGGTGCAAAAGCCGGCGTGCTGGCGTTTATCACGACATTGCTGTTACTAACGATCACTGGAAAACTTTATATTTTGGCAGCACTGGGAACAGGTTTAATTGTATTTGCTAAGCGCTTGTTTCCATTTCTACGTTATTTTCCGTTTTTAAAAGGGCTTTACCAGAAGGCTAAAGCGACCCAAAGCCCCGATTCATCTCAGCATTCTACGGTTGAAACCAGCTTGCTCAGAATGAGCCTTGACCACGAAAGTGGGAATGTTGATGGTGAATTATTGGCCACTGATAGTATGGGTAAATATCTGTCTGAATTAACTTTGCCAGAATTAATCGCTTTGTATGCTCTAGCAGATGAACAATATCCGGATTCGACTGAAGTGTTGGCTGCCTATCTTGATCGCAAGTATGGTTCTGACTGGCGCGAAGCTGCCAATGCCGGAAACGATTCAGGAGAGAGTTCACAACACTCTCGCGATAGCGTTAAGATGACTGCAGTAGAAGCTTATGCAGTGCTCGGCCTTGATAATAACGCAACGCAGGAAGAGGTTATCGCAACTCACCGCAAACTAATGCTAAAGCTCCATCCAGATCGAGGAGGCAGCAATTATCTAGCAGCAAAAATAAACCAGGCGAAAGATTTACTAGTAATGGGTAAGGACCAGTAAGCACAAGACTCAATTTCAGCGTCTGGCAGTTTAGCTATGCAGCAATCCGTTCAGACACGTCTAAAGCCTCCTTAACTTCAATTCCTAAACATCTAACTGTGCTTTTAAGGCAGCTGTTTTTCTGGATCGGTGTTTGCGGCACCGAGGTCATTCCTAAACAAACATGGGAGTATTTTTAAGCAAAGTTGGCATACGAACAACTTGCATAAGACCGATTAATCCAAATGCTATGATTGCTTAAGTATCATTAATATCAATTCGTGCTAATGGCTCTTAGTAAAATAAATGCAAATGCCTTACTAGAAACCTTCTGCATGATGCGGTCGTAAGCATCAGTTTTCTTCGCGGATGCTTTTGTTTTGTTTCTAGTTTAGCTATGCTTCGTCGTACGACTAATTAAATTTGGTCTGTTGCGCGTATTCAATTGACCTCGGGCAGTCGAAAATGATCTGCATCGGGACTGATCCCTAAGGCGGTATAAATTCGTTTAAAGTATTGTGTCGTTCTTTGCCGACTCACTGGGAGACGGGCCAAATAGTCGCCGTGTTTATTCAACTGAGACGCATGTCTCGTAAGTTAGGTCATTAGCATGAATCATAAAATATTTTACTTCGTTCTGGTTCTTAGTCTGGGCTTTATTGGTTTCAAGGCCATTGGACTCAATAATGTGGCTCCTCAAGCTCCGCAGTATGCACCATCTGATCCATCCCTCAAGGTCGCCATGTTCGCAGGGGGCTGTTTTTGGTGCGTCGAGGCTGGTTTTGAACAAATTCCTGGGGTGGTAGAAGCAGTTTCTGGCTACAGCGGCGGTATCGAGAAAAACCCAAACTATCAGCAAGTTGCAAGCGGTGCAACGGGCCATACGGAAGCTGTTCAAGTTTATTATGATCCACAGGTCATTACTTATGAGGGACTGCTACAAGCACTGTGGCGAATGATGGACCCAACTGATGTCGACGGTCAGTTTGTAGATCGAGGCAAACAATATCGTCCGGCTATCTTCTTCCACAACGCTGAACAAAAACGTAGCGCTGAAGCTTCTATTCAGGCCCTGCAAAACAGTGGTCGCTATGACAAACCAGTTGCGCTGGAGGTAACTCCGTTGAAGTCATTTTATGACGCAGAAGAATATCATCAGGATTATTATAAAAAAAATCCGATAAGGTATAAGTATTACACTTTTAACTCCGGCCGCTATCAGTTTATTGATAAGGTATGGGGTAAGGACCGTGTCATTGACTATGCCCAATACCGGCCCAAAACAAGCGAAGCTGCTGATACAGGCCAGCGTGGTGGGTTTGATCAGCAGGCCTTTAAAACGCCAAGCGATGAACAACTTCGTAAAAAATTAACCAGTACTCAGTATAAAGTTACCCAACAAGATGCGACCGAGCCCTCCTTTGACAATAAATACTGGGATGAAAAACGCGTTGGTATTTATGTGGATGTGGTCTCGGGTGAACCTTTATTTTTGTCTACCGACAAGTACAAGTCAGGTACAGGATGGCCGAGCTTTGTTCGGCCAATCAGTTCGAATGCTGTGGTGGAGAGAGAAGATCGTTCTTGGTATGGGGGAGTGCGCACCGAAATTCGCAGTGCACTGGCAGATTCCCACTCAGGCCATGTGTTTAAAGATGGCCCGAAACCAACTGGATTGCGCTATTGTATGAATTCAGCCTCGCTGAGATTTATTTTGAAAGCTGATATGGACGAAGCCGGATACGGTCAATACGTTGACCTAGTGAAAAAACCCATCAGTTAGGGCTATTGGATACCGATGAAAGCAACACGGCATACGCTTATTCTCGCCGGCGCCGGCCATGCTCATCTAGTTGCTATGCGCGGCTGGATCGATAATGGATTTCGACCCCCACGAGGCACAATATTGCTCAGCCCCAATTCGCACGCTTGGTATTCAGGAATGATGCCTGGCCTCGTTGCCGGCCGCTTTACTCAAAAGCAGTGTGCGATTGAACTTGCGCCTTTATGCAAGGCCTGCGGTGTCGACTTAATGATTGGTGAAATTGCCACGTTAGAAGCGGTAAGTCGCAAAGTCCAGCTGCTTGACAAACGAGAACTTGTGTATGACCATCTTTCATTAAACGTAGGTTCGGTGCCACCTCAGCCCAGTCTAAACGACGGTACTATCAATGTTGCCCCAGCAAAGCCGTTTGCGGCTTTTAACAACCATTGGCAAGCGTGGCGTGAGCGTAACGAGCCAATGCAGCTAGCGGTATTGGGTGGCGGAGCGGCAGCATTCGAGCTCGCACTAGCTTTGCACCAGAGTTTACCTCAGGCTCAGTTGTCATTGATCTGCAGCGGTGATTTGCTGGACGGTTATTCGCCGGGGCTGCGTAAACGTGCCAGCAAAATACTACATAAACGCGGTATTGACCTGCGCCAAGGCACTCGAGTCGATTGTATCGCGGATGGTTGGTTATTGAGTAACAAACAACGAATACAAAGCACCGATGCGCTTGTGATTGCAACTGGCGCTGCGCCTCAGCCCTGGCAGTCTGACTCTGGTCTTAGCTGCGACAATTTAGGCTTTGTGCGAGTACGGTCAACCTTACAAAGTGAAAGTCACCCCGAGGTCTTAGCGAGCGGAGATTGTGCAAGTCAGCCTGGGGCATCGCATTCTGGTGTTTATGCGGTGCGACAAGGAGCGGTGTTGAGTGAAATTATTCCCGCACTGTTGTCAGGCAGAACACTGCGCGAATACCAGCCCCAACCACGTTCGTTAGCTTTGCTCTCCACTGCCGATGGCGGCGCACTGCTGAACTACGAGGGTTTTAGTGTTGGTGGACGCCTCTTAGGCATGTGGAAGGACTATCTAGACCTGAGCTTCATGAGGCGCCATCGACTGGGCTGAATTGCGCAGGCTTGCAGCGTATTTTGAGGCAGTTAACTGCGCAAATATGTTCAGCCGGAACAATCTCATTCGTCGCACGATGCCTTCAAATCTTGCTCCTTTAAGGTATAATAGCCTCCGTAAATTCGTGTGAATACAGTGATACTTCCGGCAATTGCAAAACCATAGGCTAACCATGGGAAATGCTCTGGCCAGATGCAAAAGGCGATAAAAATTAAAATGGTTTCCGTGCCTTCGGTTAAACCATGTAGATAATAAAAACTTTTATATTCAAATTGAGGCTTAATTAACTTATATTTTTCCGCGGGTATAGCAAAGGCCAAGAAGCTCGAGCCTGTTCCAATAAAAACGGCTAATAAAATAACTGCTGGCAGCGCATTTTGAGCAGTGTCTCCAAGCGCAAAACCAACTGGCACCGCCGCATAAAAAAGAAAGTCTAAGCAAATATCTAAAAAACCGCCTGCGCTGTTGCTAGATCCTTGATAGCGGGCAAGAGCACCGTCTAATCCATCTAAGATCCGATTACACAAAATGACGGTTAAGGCCAAATACCACCATTGCAAAGCTAAAAAAGGGATTGCCAACAAACCGATGGCAAAGCCGGTGAACGTTAATTGATTTGGCGTTATTTTAGTATGGTCTATAAGCTTAACCAAGGGCATTAATAACACTTTTACCGCTGGCGCAATTCTTGCGTCTAACATTGTTAAGCACTCCTTGTATTTGACAAATTAATCACCTTACCTGCAGCGGCATCTGCGTCGCTTTGATCATGGGTAACCAATATGGCGGTCAAACCGCGCTGGCGTATTTGTTCAAATACTAGCTCTCTTGTTGCTTGCCTGAGTTGACTGTCGAGTTTGCTAAAAGGCTCATCTAGCAAAATTACCCGTGGCTCGTTCAACAATACTCGCAGCAGTGCAACACGGGCTTGTTGGCCACCTGATAGGCTCTTAGGTGCTCGCGTTTCCATACCCGATAAGTCAACTGAGGCCAATGCCTTTGATATACGCTGTTTTTTGCTGTTCGATTTTGAAGCCTGCATACCAAATTCGATGTTGCCTGAAACTGTAAGATGATTAAACAGCAGCGGATCTTGAAAAAGAAGCGCAATTCGTCGCAAATGACTGGGAGTTTGGCTTATATCTTGGCCACCTAGCAACAGTTTCCCTTCTGCTGTGAATGCAGGATCTAGCATTCCCGATAGCCAACTTAGTAAAGTCGATTTGCCGCTTCCTGACGGCCCCATGATGGTCAATATTTCACCCGCCAATACGCTTGTATCTAGCGTAAACAAATGTGACTCATTTTTGTAAATACATAAGTTTTGAATGCTTAACATGTTGCTTGCTGGATCCATTGCTTAATACCTTGGACGAAAAAAAAGTTTAGGGATCAGCCAAGCAAGTATAAATCCGAAGGCTGGCAGGAGAAGCTGTATTATGACATAGACCGCGCTTATACGCCTACTGGCGCCGCTTGCAATAGCCACAGCTTCAGTGGTTAGGGTATTTATACGTCCGCCACCTAGTAATAATGTTGGCAGATACTGACTGAAACTAATGGCAAGTCCAAGCGCACTAGAAAATAAGATAGGCGGCATTAATTGTGGCAGTTTTACCGAATAAAACACGCTCCATGGCGAACGGCCTAAGGACGCCGCCACGTTTGCATAGCGCAAATCGAGCTTGCGATAGCTTGTGGCTAAAGACAAAAACACGTATGGCATAACAAATAGTAAATGGCCGAGCACCACCATGCTAAATACGGCATTAACGCCAATGATTTCTTTAACCCATACAATGCCAAATAAAAAAGCGATACTGGGTACCAACAAAGGTAAATAAATCATGAGACTAGCAACAGAACTTAGCTGTGTACGGCGTTGTTGCTCTGCCTCTAATGTGAATAAAGCAAGGAATAAGGCAATACCGGTGGCAGCAAGAGCGACTAAAATGGTGTCGCCGATAGTTTCTGGCAATTGCTGTAAAGCGCTTTGCCAATGCAGAGTAACTAATTGATCGGGATAGGCTTTTGGAAAAGACCAATAGCCAGCAAAAGACCAGATCACTAAGCCAATCAATGCCAAAACGATGGCAAAAAGCACGAGAAGCGTTATGCAATGAGTTAGGAATTTCCAAGTTATATCAGCATATGTTCTACGTCCATTTATCAAACTAGATAAACAAAATCGTTTAACGCATTGTTCTAATAACCACCAAGTAAATAATACACACAGGGTTAGCATAATTTGCACTAGCGCGCCTGCCGAGGCTTGGATCCTTAAGTGCAAGTCAACATCGTTAAACCACTGCATAATGGCAACTGCCAGAGTGGGTGGCGTATTTGGACCTAAGATTAACGGGATTTCTATGCTGGCGCTGGAATAGGCTAATATGGCATAGATAGGTAAGCGTATAAAAGGATAAAGGATAGGTAAAACGGCTTTGCAAAAGCTGGTAAAAGGGTAATAGCCAAGGCTGAGTGCGACTTTGTATTGTCCCTCAATAGCTTGCTTAATTTCTTTTTGCTGCATGGCGGCCATCGCTATTAATAAAATGAAAGGTAGCTCTTTTAAGGTAAGCCCCAAAATGATACTAAACCCGCAGGGATCGTTTGGTAAAAGTATATCAGGTGGCAATTCAGCACCGCTCAGCCATGGCGAAAATAAACGCATAATCAAGCCAGATGGCGCAATTAGAAATCCAATTGCGATAGCTGCTGCCGCATGAGGAATAACCAATATTGGCCCTAAAAGTCTTTGAATGTGTCCTAATAGTTTACTGTTGAAGTAGTTCCCGAGTATTAAAATACTTAAGAGGACCGCAAAAAATGTGCTAACAAAGCTCGTTGAAAAACTTAAAGCAAGCATTTTGACGAAACCAGGAGTTGCAAATAAAGCCTCAAAACCTCTTAAGCCAACGGTCTCTTCGCCAAGTGCAGGTAACCAACCAAATGCCGGCAGTATAACGCCTAATAAGCCGGCGACAACAGGCACTATCAGCAGTGTTATTAGAATGCTTGGACTGAACTTTACCCAGCGTGTAAAAAGCGATGTGTCGACTATCATTGCTTTGCACCGTATCGTTTTTCCCATTCTTTGGAAATTACTGCGCTCCACTGTGGATGAGGTTCACTCAAAGATGGACTCGTATCCAACTCGGGCAAGGCGCTTGGATGCTGTTGAAGCGAGCTAAACATCAATTGTTTATCCGGCGCGAGTAAGCTTAAATCTACTACGGTCCGGTCACCCCAATTACTTGGCTGCTGTTTTTTTGCTTGGGCTTCTATGCTCATTAAAAAATTAGCGACTACTTTTGCGCCAGCCTTATGCTTGGCGTTAACCGGTATAGTGACAAAATGCACATTGCTTAAACTACCGTCTTTCATTGCATAACTTCGAATGCTAAGAGGTAAGTCAAAACGGTCGACAGCGCCGGGTATATCAGAAGCAGAAAAAGTAAAGCCTAGGTCAAGCTCGCTGTCACCAACTAAGCGCCTAATGCTTGTACCGTCGTTCACAAAGTATCGACCTTGACGCCATAAGTGTGGGTGAAGCTTATCTAAAAACGTCCATAAAGATGATAATAATTGGCGTTCACTTTGCGCTGTTGGTGCTATATATAGCTGCTCATAAATGCTTACATCCTGCTGCTGGTTGAGTATTATTAAAGCATATTTTAAAAAGCTCAAACCTAAGAAATCAGGCGGTTTAGCATAAGTAAAGCGTCCTGGGTTAAGCTCGCTCCAAGTTAATAGTTGTTGTAGAGTTGTTGGCGGCGTGGATATGGACGCACTGTTGTAATAGAAGGTCAGTGCGGCTCTTCCCCAAGGTGCTTCCATGCCGTTTGTCGGCATACCAAAATCCATCGTCATGGCCGGGTTCTGATCTGGATTGGTCAGGGCAAAATTGGGTAGGTTGCTAACCCAGTTGGCTTCAAGTAACTTGTTTGTTGCCATAGTCGCAAAATTTAGGCCATTTATCCATAAAAGGTCAACCTGTCCTGCGCTGGTATTTCCCGCTGACCTTTCTGCAAGCACGCGACTCACAGCATCACTTGTTTGCGCCAGTTTGACGTGCTCTAAATTGATGCCGTATTTGTTATCAACTCTTTTTGTAACCCATTGGAGGTAACGGTTAACTTGAGGATCGCCGCCCCAAGCATAAAAATAAACGCTGTTGTCGCGAGCGTCTTGGAGTGTCTGCTGCCAAGCTGTTTTTTCTGATAACGTCTGCGCGTTAATAAACGGACAAAGCAAGAGTAGTGTCCAAATTAACCAGCGCCTTAACCTAAAAGGTTTATTTTTGATGATGGGCAAGCGATATCCAGCCTATTTTTTCACATCGTTTAACTGCCAATTATAGTCTGAGTAAGTGATTGTCATCTTTTTATTCTCTAATTTAGCCTTTTGCTCGGCAGTCAAGTCGAGTGACTCAGGATACAATAGTAAAAATGATCCTACGCTATTTGCTCCTCTGAACTCTTTTTCAAAATCGCCCTTGTACCATTTAAATATTGACGACAAATATAGTTGTTCATTCTGCACATAGTTTCGGTTTTTATCTGATAAGAACCTTTGCGTTTGCTGTTCCAGCTGGTTATCAAGTTGATCAGCATCGTAAGCATCTTCACGCAGCGCTGGACAGCCTATACTTGCGCAATTGACTGCAAAATGAATACGCGGCTCTTTATATTTATTGCCGCCTCTGATGAGCTCGTGTTCTATGTCATCAAGACTATAAGTATGCCCTAGTAATGGAATAAAAGACCTTCCCCAAGGCGACCGAAAAAAGCCACCTAAATCTTTAATGGATTTAACATCCGGATACTCAGTTAGAATAAGTTCTACGGTCCATGCGTTATAAGCATTGATTAAAAAGGCTAATTGCTTAGCATCACTCCACTGACTGAAGTCTGAGAGACTGATTTGTTCGAGCTCTTTAAGATAAGCCTTTAGCTGACTTCGTTGTGCTAAAAAACCGCTGTAATCTACCGCGGTGCTATGGCCCTGATTGATTGGACTTACGTGCTCAGCTAACAAGGTGTTCCAGCTTTCATGGAGGGTTTTTGCTTGAACTAAAGAGGTAAAAATGGCGAGTAAAATAATGCTCGATATTGCATAGCCTTTTACTCGTGAAGTTGTCACCGCCCAGCTTGTCAATGTGTGCATATTATTATCTTCTTATGAACGTATGGTACTTCTCGAGTAATCTGAGCACGACGTCGGGAGCATGCGCCCGTTTCCATTCACCAGCGGCATATTTATTAGCCTCAGCCCAGGTCGGATAGCTATGAATAGTACCCAAGATTTTTTCAAGACCAAGACCGTGTTTCATGGCTAAAACAAATTCAGCGATTAAGTCGCCAGCATGCTCTGAAATAACCGTCACCCCTAGAATCTTGTCTTTGCCTTTAAGCGTAATCACTTTTACGAAGCCTTTGTTTGCACTTTCAGTAATGGCTCTGTCGAGCTCTTCAAAGTCATAACGCGTTACCTCGTACTCAACTTTTTGTTGAATAGCTTCTTGCTCATTAATACCTACTCGGGCAACTTCAGGATCGATGAAAGTAACCCATGGGATCACGCGATAATCGACCTTAAACTTTTTAAAATGCCCAAATAGACTATTAACCGCTGCATACCAACCTTGATGCGCTGCAACATGCGTAAACTGATAAGGTCCAACAATATCGCCAGCAGCTAAAATATTTGGGTATTTGGTCTCTAAAAACTCATTAGTACTAATTGTACGACCGCTTTCAATACCCAAAACATCCAAACCGTAACCTTCTAGACGAGCGGCGCGGCCAACTGCACAAATCAACTGATCGTATTCTATCGAAAGCTCTTTTTGATCGTGCTTTACGATGATGAATTTTTTGTCATCACGTTGCTCAAAGCGCAAGGCCTCGTGCTCGGTTAACACATTCACACCGCTGTCCTGCAGGCTTTGCATGGCGAAGTCAGAAACCTCTTGGTCTTCTTTTGTCATTATACGTTTGGCCAGTTCAATCTGGGAAACTTCAGAGCCTAATCGGGCAAATGCTTGTGCAAGTTCACAGCCAATAGGACCGCCGCCCAGCACCACCAGTTTTTTAGGAGCCTCTTGCAGTTTTGCAAACTCTGTCCACATGGTGTCGCTGGTAACATAAGCAGAATCATCAATGCCCGGTAACGGCGGTACAAAGGGGCGTGCACCGGCAGCAATAACGATATTACGGGCGCTTAAGCGTTGTTTACTACCATCATTTAACGCAATTTCTACAGTCCAAGGATCTACAAAGCTAGCGTAACCTTTAATAACTTCTACGCCTAGCTTAGTGTAGCGCTCAACGCTGTCATGCGGGGCTATTTGTGCAATAATGTCGTGCACGCGCTGCATGACTTTTGCAAATGAAAAGCTCACTTTGGTCTCGTCGAAGCCGTATTTTTCTGCTTGTTGGAATTGGCTGAGTACTTTTGCACTCTTAATGATAGCTTTACTTGGCACGCAGCCGTAGTTTAAGCAATCGCCCCCCATTTCGCCAGCTTCAATTAACGTCACTTTGGCCTTCACAGCGGCGGCAATATAACTCGTCACTAAACCACCCGCACCCGCGCCAATCACAATTAAGTTGCGGTCGAAACTTTTTGGTTTGTTCCAATCTTTATACACCCGCTGCTTTTTTATTATGTTAATAATCGTATTGGCTATCAGTGGGAAAATACCCAACAAAACAAAGGAAAGAATAAGGTCGAACGATAAGATACCTTGCAAGCTATCGAGTTGAGAAAGCTGCGTGCCTGCGTTTACATACACAAAGGTGCCGGCCAACATGCCTATTTGACTGACCCAATAAAAGGTCCATGATTTAATTGAGGTCAAGCCCATTAGCAGGTTAATTAAAAAGAACGGAAAGAGGGGGACTAGGCGCAGTGTAAATAAATAGAAAGGGCCTTGTGTGGCAATGCCTTTATCTATCGAAGATAAGCGTTCAGGAAATTTTCTTTTTATGGTCTCTCTTAATATATAGCGAGACACTAAAAAAGCTAATAATGCACCGAAGCTTGAAGCGAAAGAGGCGAGCAGCAAACCTTCTACTAATCCAAATAGCGCACCAGCGGTGATGGTCAGTATGGCTGCGCCTGGCAATGAAAGCGCGGTAACCGTAACATATATTAAGAAGAAACCGCCTAATACTAAAACAGGAGAAGCGTCACGCCACTGCCTGAAGTCGTCAATGGAGCTCTTGAGACCGTCCAAAGTGAGGTAGGTATTCAAATCGAAGTAGAAAAAGCTTGCGATTAAAGCCGCTAAAACGACGACTACGGTAATTTTTTTAAACATGTTATCACTTCCTTAAAATGAGTAGGTCAGCTTCACTTCGCCATGAATGGGCAGCTCTGGAAAGACTAATGTTGAGCCAAAAAATCCGCCTTCGAAAACGGGACGCCAATTTTTTTCATTGGTAATATTAGTAAGTGCAAAACGAAGTGCCAAGCGCTCACCAAACATATAACGAGTATTGACATTGAGGGTAAACTGGTCACGGATCATCACCGTTGCTAAAAAATCTAAAGGATAACTCTTTGTGTAAATGCCCGAGAAACCTATGCTCCAGTGTTCTTTGATGTTAACACCTGCGCTTAATCCTACGCTTTGCTGTGGGATCCCTTGTACCCGATTAGTTGATGCTGGAAATGGCGTAAAGTTAGGCGAGCCTAAGGCAGTTCCTTGAATAATATCAGGGCGGGAGTTGTCAAAAGCATCGGCTACTTGTCGAGACTCTTGGCTTGCTCCGCTATTGTCGTAACGTACATCTATGTATGTATATCCGGCGTTGAGCCAAAAGCCCTCGGCGCTATAAAAGGCTTGCAGTTCCACGCCTGTTGAACGAATTCCTGTGTTGCTGCCATCTCGGTTTCTCAGGCTTCTCTTTTGATTAAACCAAGCGCCATCTATATACCAGTCGCTGTCGTCGGGTGCATACTTTAGGCCCGCTTCTAACAAACTATTATCGGTGGCAAAATTTAGTTCGCTAATGGTGTTATCACCACCCAAGGTATTGCCACCTGCCATGCTGTTTGAAGTCGCTTCATTGTAACTTGTGGCAAGATATGAGGTTAACGAAGGAGTAATAGCGTAACTCACGCTAATTTGCCTAGAGAGCAGAATATCATTAATACTGTCGTAAGCAGCCATTTGTCCTCGCGGCGCAATGGGGTCTTGGGCGTTAACATCGTAATAATCTAGTCGCAAGCCGATACTTGTGCTTAGGTCGTCAGTCCATTTACTGTCGTGCTGAAAAGCCAAACCGGTTTGTAAGCTGCTTGAATCAGTGGTGTCTGATAGGGAAAAGTCACCCACGCCGTCAGCATTAATATCATATTGCCCACCGGGCGAAACAAATACACCTGGACGCAGTTCGACTAAGCGGGCTTGCTGTGCGCTTGTCAGTGTGATGCGCCGGTTTGTGATAGGGCCAGTTAGGTCGATTGGAGCATCGGCTTCTGTGGTAAATTGACTATAGCCAAGCACGCTATTATAGCGAACATCAATTGCCAATATACTTTGTTGATTGTCATTCCAACTGTATGCTAATTCGGTGCGGTTTTGCGCGGTTTTAGCAGCATCAATAATTTCTACAAAACTATTTTGGGCAATTTCTTCACGCTCAAGGTGTTGATAATAGGTGGTATTTTTTATCTTTACTCTATCGTTAAGTTGACGTCGGTAGACACTGTGCACTAAGAAGGTTGTCGCATTGTTGATATTATCTGGGTCTGTTAAAACTCGGTTTCTGTCGATGCGAATTTGCGCCGTCGGTGAGATGATTGCGCCCGCGCCAGGAATGAAGCTGCCGTTAGCTTGAACGCCTTGGCCGGTGATATACAAGCCATTATCAATCAGATTTTGGGTGGGTCGATTTATACCTGCGTTGTCAGTAAACTGCACATCATAATATTCGACGTTAATATTCCAAGTGCTGTCCGAGTCGGGCACTAATCGAAGTGCTCCGTACAAGCTGTCACTTTGATGTGAGCTAAAATCATAAAAGTCACCATTGTCGATACGCTCATAGCTTAGCCGTAAGCCGCTTTTATTTTTAACTAACATCATTGACGTATCTATTTGGGCGCGATAACTATCCCATCTGCCCGCTGAAACAGAAAATTGACTGTCTTGTTCAGTAATTGATGCTCGTTTAGACTGTAAATTAACAAACCCACCGTTGCGCTGACTGGTGCCAAATAATACTGGAGGTGGTCCTTTCACAACGTCAATTTGTTCAATTGCGTTAAATGATAGCGGCACACCAAAGCCATTGTTACCTGCTTGACGCCTCACGCCGTCTTGCAGTAATTCGCCTAATTGCCCTCTGATTGTCGGCAGGCTAGGAGCGCCAAAACCCGTTGCAGCATAGGTATTCGGGCTAACGGCTAAAATATCTTGCAAGGTCGTGATGTTGAGTGCTTCCATCATTTGAGCCGAGATGGGCGTTATCGAACGGGGAATATCTTTTATGGCTAAGCCATCGCCAAAAGGGCCATTGATTAAAGTATCTTTAGGTGACATTAAACTCGCATTCGACCCGCTATCAGTGACCTTAATAACTTCAATTGACGCTTCTGTTGTTTGCTGAGCCGCAACTGTAAAACACAAAAGTGAAAGCAGGACAGATAGCGCAACAACCGTGAGGCGCGGTGTGGACGAATTTCTTCGCATATTTAATCAATCCATGTAAGTAGTTAATACAATATTCCTGCGCCCTGTGACTTTAAGCGATCAGATATAGAACGTATTGTTGCAGTATTCAGATTGTCTTATTAGACCTGTGTTAGTGGCTTATTATTTCAAATAATTATAAACCGATATATCGTTTTTACCCAACATGCCCAATAATGTTTGTGTTGCTTACAATTATGCACAAATATCAGATCTCTATAAACAGTAACAATGTTAAAATTGAGCAAAACCCTAAGGCTGCCGTAACAGTAGGGCCGTCCTGATTGCCTGATAGCAAATGAGTTTTTTTGATTTGCTGCTGCTATTTACAAATGCATTTTTAATTAATGAATTGGTCTATAAAGCCTTGAATTCTTTTCGCATTAGCACCTAAATCGCTTTGACCGATCCTCGATACCGAGCGTAAATCGATGTCGGTAGTGTCAGGCGTTTGTGCATTTGAACGTACCCGAATAACAATATCATCCTTAAATTGCCACAAGGTTGTTGTTTGCGTTGCCTCAATAATGCCCTTGGTTTGATTCTTATTGACGATATCCCAGCCTAAACCCTCTGCAACATCAACGGCCTTATCAAAGGCAGTTTGTAAGTTGGAGCTTACCGTAATAGTGTTGACGTTAGGGTATGCCTTTTTCTGGAGCTCGCCTATATCACCATTTTTAATGCTGTACTCAAGCGGATTTGTGCCTTCGCCGCGCATAGCAACGATAGCATCAAACTGCGGAGGGTCAATAATGTCAGTAGAAATGTTATGAATTGCCGGTACCGAACTTGCGATCAATACTTGAGAACCCAAGCCTAGAATTGGTATTAAACTTATTGCTACTGCTATCATAGCGCTTCGGCTGCTCGTTGGTTTAGAGCGCCTATGCATAAAAAACAGGACAAGGCCGACTAAAAGCACGGCAGCAGCCAAATAAAACGAATAGTTTAAAATCTTAAAGCCTGTTCCAAATTCGTACAGACCCACTCTAAATCCGACGAGCGCAAGTGGGAATCCTAACGCACTTAGCACTGCAAGCCATTTAAGTAATTTACTCATATCGGTTATGACCACTCATTAGTTAATTATTATGGAAGTTCTTGGGTCATACATTACCACTAACGCAGTGCAATAAGAACATAGATGATAGATCGGCGCAGCACAGGAAGATTTCGACTGGGGGTCAGCGCTATCAAATCCTAACTTTCTCAATCATGGATCTGTTCCAACGCTCAGTTCAATGACCCTGAACCCAGCAAAATCAGACCCTGTTGAATAGATTAGGTATGTGGTTTATTGTTACTAGCTTCATGATCGCGGTACTACCAACATAAGGTGAGTTTATGGCATTGCGATACTGGGTAGTTCTGACGATCCTTGTCGGTAGTTTATTCGCGTTGTTGCCCGGAATATACTTGCGTTTGGCGGCGAATGACCCGCACATGACAGGCGCGCTGCTAGGTGGTTTGGTTGCAGCTGGGGCAACCGCGCTGGGTACGATCCCCGCGGTTTTAACGCGCCAGCTTTCGCAGCGCTTTATCGATACGCTGATGGGCTTTGGTGCTGGCGTTATGCTGGCAGCAACGTCGTTTTCATTGATCATACCGGCACTGGATACTGCCGCTGATCAGGGTGCAGGTTCTTGGCTGGCCGGGGGCATTGTTGGCGGTGGCATCATACTGGGCGCTCTGGGTTTGCTGATGATTGAACGGGTTGTGCCGCATGAGCATTTTGTGAAAGGCCTTGAAGGCGGCGCCCGATCTGAAATCAATATCGAGCAGGCAACAAAGCTTAAGCGGATCTGGCTTTTTGTCGCAGCAATCGTGTTGCACAACTTTCCTGAAGGCATGGCGATCGGTGTTTCATTTGCCGGGCCGGATCTGGTGGGTGCAAAAGCCCTTGCGGTGGGTATTGCGATACAGGATATTCCCGAAGGCTTTGTGGTGGCTTTGGCCTTGATGAGCGTTGGTTACAGTAAAGGGTTAGCCCTCGGCGTTGGTGTTTCTTCTGGTCTGGTGGAGCCTATTGCGGCCGTGTTGGGCGTCGCATTGATCGGCTTTTCGGTTCATCTTCTGCCCTGGGGATTGGCGATTGCGGCAGGTGCCATGCTGTTTGTGATCAGTCATGAAATCATCCCCGAATCCCATCGCGCCGGGCATGAAAGCTGGGCAACGGGTGGGCTTATAATTGGGTTTGTGCTGATGATGCTTCTTGATACAGCGCTTTGAGCGCCAAGCGTTCGATCTGCACCACAACGGGGGAAAATAGTCCAAAGGTTGCCATCTTACTTTTGAACACGTCAAGTAAAGCTTGTTTTTCAGCCTTTGGCAAATAGCTGGTTACGATAAGCGACGAAGGAGCAAAACCAACTGTTTTTCGTCCTTGCTTAACAGCTTGTTAGGCATTTAACTGGATATATAAAGTGTGTTAAAAAACCAGAATATGCCCATAGTAAAGTACCTACAATAGTTAACGTTACACCGATGGACTCAATTTTAAGGATTTTTTTAGCTGTATTTTTCATTAGCGCTTCATTATCATCACTAACTTCAGGGATTGATAGATTGACTCCTCTTGCTGTTGGAAGCTCAGACATTATCCCATCTCGAGATTTTGGGAATATTGAAGCTACATAATATTGAACCTCTTCATCGGTTTTTGGCACTGAATGGCTGACTGTCAGTAATACACCAAATATAGTTGTGACACCACCGGATGCAGCTAACCAATTAAAATCTTTTAGGATTATTGAAGCAAACAAAGAGCATACATTAAATAAAAGGATACCTATCACAGTCACTGAATAGTGCTTTGCTATTTTATTCAATACACGCAGTGATACAGGAACAATTATCTTATCCGTCACAAAAACTCCAGACTTTAAGTAATGCATAACGAGGCTGCAGATTCACTCGTTTTGAATTTGTTTTATTAGACCTCAAACGATAGCTGAGTTCATCTTTTGTTTCAATAATAAACCGCTTGGAGAGCATCGCTCCGTCCCACAAAGGGTGTGGTTATTTTTCACTCCAAGACCATTCTAAACTCTTATCAAGGCGGCATCTCGACCGACGGAGATTGTATCTAACAGGGTTGTCTTTATAATAATCCTAATGGTAGTTTTCATCTCCTTAACATAGTTTGGTTGGACACAAACTCCTGAGTAGCTGGGTCGTGCTGCTAGGCTTGGTGCTTGCTCAAAATGTCAACTTATGTGGGTCTCCTATTTTGTAAATATTTACCCATTATTTATTGATATGCTAACGTTTATTTTTTCAACGTTAAAGGCACTAAGCGAACGATTAAGGCTTAACACCATTTACACCCCCTGCGACACAATTGCAGAAGCAAGTCGTTGAAAGGCTGCGAGGTTAGCACCATCAGCGTAATTTATTGAGCCGTCTTCTTTCTTCCCATAATGAACACATTTTTCATGGATGGTGAGCATGATGGACTGAAGTTGCTTATCTAAATCAGCAAATTCACGCCGTTCAAAACCAGCATTTTGCGACATTTCTAAATTCGATAAAACGACCCCACCTGCGTTAGAGGCTTTTCCTGGAATATATACCGCAGACGCTTCCCTGAAGGTGTTTATGGCTTGTGAAGTACATGGCATATTAGCGCCTTCAATAATAAATTTGCAGCCATTGCTCATTAACTTCTTCGCATCGTCTTGTTCAAGCTCATTTTGAGTTGCACAAGGCGCAGCAATGTCACATTCAAGTTGCCAAGGTTTCTGGTTTGACAGCCATTGGCCTCTGTTATGCTCCTCGGCAAATGCTTTTAAGACGTTGTCGCTGCCGGAACTGTCGTGTATCCAATCCAAGTCGTTTGAACTTAAGCCGTCTATCACATGAAGGGTTCCGCGACTATTGGACATAGAAACGACAAAGGCGTCTTTTTCAATGGCTTTATACGCAGCGTAGATCGCTACATTCCCAGCACCTGAAACCGCTATTCGCTTACCACGAAGCTCTTCATCGTGATCCTTAAGGACAATTTCTAAAAAATAAATTACCCCAAAACCTGTTGCTTCGGTTCTTACATGACTACCGCCAAACTCAATATCTTTACCCATTATATAACCGCCAAACTCGTTTTTAATACGCTTATATTGACCATACAAGTAACCTATTTCTCTAGCGCCTACGTTAATGTCGCCAGCAGGTACGTCTGTTTGTGGACCTATATGACGATATAACTCCAACATAAAAGCTTGGCAAAATCGCATAATTTCATTGTCGGAACGACCTTTCGGATCAAAGTTTGCCCCCCCCTTTCGCGCCGCCTAATGGCAAACCGGTAAGCGCATTCTTAAAGCATTGTTCAAAAGCCAAAAACTTGAGCACCGACTCATTTACGCTAGGATGAAATCTCAACCCGCCTTTATAAGGCCCTAGCGGATTTGACTGCTGCACGCGCCAACCTGTGTTCACGTGAATGCCGTTATTGTCGTCAGCCCACGTAACGCGAAAAGAAATTATACGGTCGGGCTGCGCTAGCCTTTCTAATACTTTGTTCACCCGAAAAGATGCAGAATTATTAATTGTCGATTCAAGACTGTGCGCTATTTCTTTTGCTGCTTGTAAAAATTCTGTTTGTTCGCCGTTTTCTTGTTTTAACCAATCTAAAAATTTGGTGGGTTCAAACTCAATGCTATTCATATATCTCTGTACTCTCTTTTAACGCTTAGTTGACATGCACATTTTAGTTCAACGAACCTTTCGTTAAGGGTATAAGTTAATAATGTAAACGCTCGGCATTTTTACCCGATCACTTTGACTCCCCAATAGTTCTTTTACCGACTGCTCTTAACCATTGACTATGGCGGTTTTTAAGGCCGCAAAGTCTGCGATACCAAATAAGTCGATGCAGCGATGTGCAGCATTGGCAAGGGAACCCGACCAAGTATCGTTTATGGATCTACCTGCAATTTGTCTTTGATCCGCGCTAAATAATCAAGGTCATTCAATTTGTCATGGCAATATTCTGGACTGGCTTTTATTTGCGATATGCTAATGTCGCAGGTAATTGTATTATACTCCCAATCTACGCTCTCTAGCTGTTCGGTCGATATGAGTATCT
>Ga0307933_1000821_pt1 | contig 27494 bp, 27 predicted proteins | sample OrgLakmetageno88_FD_201811 | JGI IMG/M metagenome (GOLD analysis project Ga0307933, IMG submission 201811) | Saline water microbial communities from Organic Lake, Antarctica - #88 | ecosystem: Environmental > Aquatic > Non-marine Saline and Alkaline > Saline | place: Antarctica: Organic Lake... | reverse complement strand
CTGGATATCAATTTCGTTTCATAGTCAAACACAAGAAATGGTAAAATATAGTAAACTAATGAATCTATTATATATCTATATTGATAATGAATGCAATATACACCTATTCGTGCAATACAATTGCTTGACCAATTCTGAGCACTTTTGGCACAGCATAATTTTCAAGTAATACGCACCTTGCAAATGAAATCATTTCATCTAGAGCTTTTGCTCAGGCTGATGTATGCATAGGAACAATAAATTTTGATTGAATATATGAAGCCGCAATAACTGCATCATCAAAAGATAATGCTGTATCATCTCCAAATGATAAAAATGCAACATCGATATCATAGTCATTATGAAGGTCTTGTAGTCATGAATCTAACTTATGTGAAGTGTAATGAAATATATTTTTATTTCATATACTCACAAGTGTTCATCAACAAGCAGGATGTGATATCGTATGTCAATGAGTATCAGATTTTTGGTTATGCACGTCAAGTGGATCAATATACACTGATACTTCATCAGTACATATCTGAACACAGGTTCATCAATGAAAAATAGTCTCTAACATACATTAGCCATAAGATAAAGTGATATTTCTTAGAATAGTTTATTTATCAAACTATCCTTTTTCGCTATTTTTCAAATCATTCCATATGCAGTTCTAACCAATTCTCTAAGGTTTCTATATTCAATTAGTCACATAGCAGACTCAATATCCACCCATCTATACATACCTACATATCATTCGACATGAGCAACATTCACATCTTCTGGTTGGCCTGAATGGAGAATCAAAAAGTAAGTTATATCTTTATCCACTCATAATTTTCCATCATCATTGTACAACTGCAATGAGAGAGTATCTAACTTTTGTTTCACTTGCAGATCTTTTGACTGGAGTCACACCTCTTCACCAATTTCTCTAATTGCTGCCTGTTTTGGTAATTCACCATTCTGAATTTTTCATTTTGGTGCTACCCATTCGATTTTCTTCGATAATGCATGTCTTTTTACTAAAAGAAATTTTGGAGTATGTGTCTTTTTATCAATATAATACACTATTCCTCATGCACTTTGTACTTTTTTTACCATTCTTGTTATTAAGTAATATGTATAAAATTTATGCAATTTTCGATGCAATATAGTTTGGAACAAAAGGACTTTTTGCAATCATATCTTTTACTATCACTTCATCTTCCTCTCTTTTCTTCCTAGCAGCAAGATGAGCATATTCATCTCTTTGTTCACCATACGGTATTTCATTCAGTATTTTACTTTGTGTTCCTCCGTCACTCTCTATAAATCTCTCTTTTTCATCAAAGGCAACTTCATACGTATCAACTGCAGCTAACAATGCATCAAACCTACTATCAAATTCATCGTTTGCTCAAATCTCTGACTCTTTGAGTAGCAATAAAGCTTGTGTTAGAGGTTTGAGTGCATCTCTTTCAGAAACGATTTTTTCTTCAATTCAAGGAAAACCATCATCTAGATCCGCCAGTAGTTGCTGCTGAAATATTTGTAATTCTTTTGCTTGTTGTATAATTTCTTCATTAGCTACATTCCCTTGTAAACCATCTATAATTATAGTCTTCAAACGATTTATTTGTTGAGATTCGTCCTCTGATCAAAACTGTTCTATATTCTCTTGTACCATTAAATTCACAATCAACAAATAAAACTACTTCTTCGCTCTTTACATAAACTCTCAAAGGAACTGCTTCAATACAGCTACATTTTTTTTATGATCCATTCTTGATGGTCACAAAACGGCTATCATTGCATTATATCCATTCACTTCAACCTTAGTATACATGATAGAAATCAGTTTTTCTCCGTTTTGTATAAACGTATAATATACATTACCTTTTTTTGTCAATTTTCTGTCAAGTTTTTGTACAATTTCTTTTCATTCAATAAATTTAATAATATATCTTGTGGTTTCATGATCTGCAATAAATGTTTCTTTCAATAGATTATTTAATCCTAGATAATAATACTCATCTTCTTTCAAAAATCATACAACAGCTCCATCCATGAAATCACCTAATGTTTCAATAATAGATCTAAGATCTCATCTTGTATACAAAAGATCACTATGAACTGGGTCCTCCTCTTCCTCTTGTACAGCCAAAATACTATCCATATATGATTCTAATCACTTTACTGTAGGTATTCTTCAGGCACTATGGTATGGCTGATAAAGTAACCCTTCTTGTTCCAAAATATTTAGATACTTTCTCAATGTAGAAGGAGCATAATTTGTATCTTCAAGAGAATGTAAAAATTTCGATCAAATGGGATCTCATTTATCTATATAATTTTCAATAACTATTGATAATAATTTCTTTAGTTTATCTTCTCTCATACTATGGGATACAGGTAAACAATACTATAGGCTTTAGAAATACACTAACTATACTTATAAAGCTATAACAAATTAATATAGTTATACCACTTCTACAATATAATGCAAGGAAACAGTTGCAAAACAAAGTATTTTATGCATACAAAGTATAAGAAACATTAAAAAAACTATAAAATTAAAATCATGACTCTATACATAAGATGTTCTATGTCAGTTTATTTACTTATAATTTCATCTCTATATGGATATCAAAACTATTGCTCATCAACAATTAGATACTAACGAAGTATGACATAGACCTACTTCATTTTCAACATTTATCTGACAACAAGACACCAAAAAAGTTGTTCAGGCTGCAATTACTAGCGCACAAAGTCGCAATGAAGCACTTGGGCACGTTTTGTTTTCATGAGAAAGTGGATATGGAAAAACTACTCTCTCACAGATTATTTCACACGAAATGCATGCCCAAATAAAAATTATTACCTGATATGCACTAAGCAAACCAGCAGATATGGTATCATTATTAAACTCTCTAGGAAAAAATGATATCTTATTTATTGATGAAATACATAGATTGAAAGCAACTGTAGAAGAAGTGCTATATATAGCAATGGAAGATTATCGTATAGATATGGTTATGCCTGACTGAGGCTCTCTAAGTATTCCTTTAGAGCCATTTACCTTGATTTGAGCGACCACCCAACTCGAGAAATTAAGCACCCCTTTGAAAAATAGATTTGTCTACAAATTTCACTTTGACGTGTATACAGAATCTGAAAAACAAGCAATCATCAAAAGATATATCAGAAAAAATAACATCGAACTCTCATCTCCCGTCTTGTTAGAACAAATCAGTGAATATAACTCAAACGTACCCAGAGATATTGCTACTGCGTGCATACAATTAAGAGATTACCTCACAGCTCATTATGATGATCTTACCTTAGATCAAGAACGTTGGATGCATTTCTGGCAATGGAGAAAACTAGATAAGTGATGACTCACCTTATTGCACCAGAAATACTTACATATTTTAAAAGAAGCAAACTATACTCCAGTATGACTGAAAACACTCTCTGTCAAACTATGAATGAGCGAACAATCAGTTGAGGATGACATAGAGCCGCTCCTCTTTAGACTATGAAAAATAGATAAGACGAGTAGATGAAGAGTATTGTCCTAATATTATGTTCCATATAGTATCTAACTACTAATGCATAAACAAAAAAAACGAGAACATATGTTCTCGTTTTTTCCTTGCATGCATCATATATCTAATTATTCAACAACTGTTTCAGCATCAACTTCAGCTTCAATATCGTCGATAATTACTGCTTCATCAACAATTACTGCTTCATCAACAATTTCACCTTCAGGAACTACTTCCATATCTACACCTTCATCTTGTAATTGTTCCATCATTAACTGCATAAATTCACTCATATCTCTTACTTCATCTTCATTAGGAATCACAAACACACTTTCATCTACTTGTGTAGAATAGTTAGACACCTGAATAACTGATCTCATTCCAGAGACTGGATCAGCATCTTCTCCATATGCAAATATACCATCTACCAAACATACTTTTCCTTCTGATTCTGGCATATAGTAACATGTCATCATCGTTCCATTTACTTCTTCTTCTACAATTTCTGCAGTGTCAGCATTTAACATCAGTTGTTCTTGCATCACAGCTAGGTCGAACATTGCTCCTCATTGTTCATCAATATTTGCAGCTTTGAACCACATACTTTCACCATTCATATCAATATTACTATATAGGTCTGTACCTATAAGAAGATTTTGTGTAGGAGTAAATGGTAATTCTTGAGGACCTGTCATTTCGTCTATCACGTACAATGATTTATCATCTTTTTTATACATGGTTGTTTTTACTCAATATTCATTTCAGTCAACATCAGTTGAAACAATATCTACATTTAGTTGATACTCAGAAAATTCTCCAGTAGGAATATCAGCAACAGCTGTATTTTCTTCAACTACAGGTGCTTCAATAGTCGGCTGTACTACTGCTACTTCTTCTTCTTTATCTTTTCGACAACCAGACAAGACAACTACACTCAAACACATTCACATTACAACAACCTTTTTCATACTAGTAACTAAATAAGAAATAAACAAGAAACTTTTTAGTACTCATACTAAAAAAGTAACTATAACTAAAGTATTTACAATACGAAATACCCTGATATAGACCTAGGTGTATTGCATTTATAGAAAAAATATCTATAGCATCTATATATAAATAGTTTTTATATCATTCTAGTACTCATGTCACACAAATCAAAGAAAAAATCAAGCAATAAAGACAACACTCACAAAACCACTAAAAAACAAAGTGATCAAGCAAGTGATACAACAATAGACACCATAGCAGAAAAAATTAATCCAGCTGTACAGCACAAAGCACAAGAACTTCTAGGAAAAGCTGATGAAGTTGCGCATAAAGTAGATGAAATGGTGGAGCATGTTGATGAATTCGCAGAAAACTTTCTTCCTCACAGTTCAGGGTCATCTGCTACATTTAATGTACAGTGGTCACCAACAATATCACGTGTATTTGTTTTTCGTTTTTTGTGGCTTATTATTGAAATATTTGTCATTTGATTTCGATGAGTATGGATCTGAATACTCAGTGTTGTACATGTTTTATATATGTTAGTATTTGGAAAAAGAGAACGTAATATATGGAATAGGCAAGTAAGATACTGGAATCACGTAGTAAAATGGGAATCATATCTCATGTGTCTTAGTGATGAGAGGCCTGATATTGTTACTCCTGAATAATAGAAATATATTCAACTATACTTAAAAAAAGTGAGTCTAAGACTCACTTTTTTTTAATATATATTATTTCTTTCTAACCTGCATTAGTTAGCAACTCTTCTAGCGTAAACAATCCTTTAATATTCGTTGCTTCATCACCATCAAAGACTGTAACAGTATGATATTTATCAACACCATATTTTGCTGCTAGGTCAGCAGACGTATCCCAGTCAGCTTTGAAGATAATAGTATCATCAGATATATTTCTTGTGTTGGCCACTATGTCTTCATCTAATTTTGCACATGAACCACAAGATTTAGAATGAAAAAATATTGCGATATCTTTTCCATTGTCTTTTGCTTTTTCAAATTCAGCTTCATTAAATGCTAAATATCAATTAGAAACGGATACCTCTACGACTTCATCAACATTATCAAATTCACTAATAAGATCAGCTAAAGTAAACAATCCCTTAACATTTCTTTCTTGTCAAAGATAACTTACTGTATGATATCCAGCAACATCAAACTCATCAGCCAAGTCAGCAGACGTATCCCGATCTGCCTTTAAGATCACAACATCATCGGGTATACTACTTGCATTAGCCAAAATATCTTTTTCTAATTTTGCACATGAACCACAAGATTTAGAATGAAAGAATATTGCGACATCTTTCCCATTATTACTTGCGTCAGATACTGCTTTTGACGAATAAGGAATATAGTTTGTAGAAGCTAATTTTACTTGTTCAGCAGCAGGAGGTGTTTGTGTTGCTACATCATTTTTTACAGGTTGAGCACAACCAGATAACAGAACAATACCTGCTAAGAAAGGTAGGATAAGTATTTTATTCATGAATAATATATAAATAAGGTAAAGGAGAACATACACCTTCCGGTGCAGTATTTTATCAATTTGAAAGTTATATAGAGTATATTATTTAAAATCCTGTACTTGAGATATTTCCCATTGAGTGGTATCTATAATATAACCATTTTGTAACAACCATGCTTCTGCAGATTTATCCCACTTCATAAACATAGCTATACCTACAAATATCAAGACAATTGCAATAATTTTTTTGAACCATCAATTAGGATTTGCAGCCCACTTCAATTTTTCTACTATACGTCTTCATCCATAAGCAATCAATCATAATACAGCAGAAAGTCCTAGTATATAAGCAAGAATATTTACTAATCACCAAGCAAAACTTACAGGTAGTATATTTGCTACCAATACTGCATAGGTTGGAGAACATGTATTAAATACAGGACCAAGCACTGCTCACAATAATATATCTCATCCTACTCAGGTAGCATCAGATTGTTGTGCTTTATTTGTTGCCTTTTCAATTCATGTTAGATGCATCAATTTTTGCCATAGTCATGGAAACAATAACAGCACACCAAAAATAATAAGAATACCAGCAGCAACTTTAGTAAGCGTACTTGGACGTAACCCAAATTGTTGAACTAACCATTGTAGAATTAGAGTGAATACAAGTATAGATACTGCAAATGAAGCAATAATAACTCGTGGACGAGATTTTTTACCATTGACTACAGATCATCCTACAATAACTGGCAATATAGGTAGTACGCAGGGAGCCAACACAGTAAGCATTCAAGCAACCAACGATAATAATAAAAGTGACATAACAAAAAATTACATAAAATAAAGTTATTATAAAAAAAGCTTCTATGTTAATAATAAATGAGAACCAATATATGTCTCTAGAAATGATATACGAGCATAGGTAATCCAAGGAGGAGCTTGTGCACGTCATAAAATATCAAGAGTCCTTTTTCATTTATTCTCTCATAAAAATATGTGATTGGTAATTGTTTTGTTTAGATATATATAATTTTCAGGTAAAAAATCATATACCAAAGTTGTATCTGCAGTATTATGATCATTCCAACATGACCATTTTGCTTCAAAAGTATCTAATTTTTTTGTCATACAAAAATCCTCTTGTGAATAGAGTGAGAAATCTGTACTTACCCATGCTTTTACAATAAATTGTGAAAGCAACAAATAGCAAAATAAAACAAGACAGCTAAGAAACCTTTTTCAGTACATACACTATGAATATGTAAATGATAAACTATTAAATATTAATTTATCTAATTTATAATAGGGAAATGTATCTATTTAGGACTACTTTTTGTTAGAGACGAACATATCTTCTCTTTGAGAGATTACAAGAAATCAACATCAAATCGCTACAAACACAAACATTATCCATTGACTTATACTAAATATGCCAAGCATTTCTGTTGAGGGAAGTTCTTTTAGATACTCAGCAAAAAATCTAAACGTACCATAACTCACAAAAAATAATCACGTAATCATACCCGGACGAATGTTGTTTTTCATATATCTAGTAAAAAACACAAACTGAGTAAGACACAATATAAGAAATCATTCGGTAAAACTTTGAAAAAAGTTCGTATTTACTCTTACTTGAGTATCCACAGTAACATAAACATAGTCAAGTCAAACTCCTTTCACCAGTGACTGAACAAGTGGTTGTAATTGATCTACAGGCAATCACCACAATTCTTGATTTAAAAAGTTCCCAATTCTTCCTAACATACTTCATAGAGGAACAATACATAAGATAATATCTCCCAACAAAAATAATTCTTTTTTTTTGAGTCACACTTTTCTTGTAAGCCAAAAAAGTCATAGAATTACTCATATAACTCCGCCTACAAAACTCATTCATCATTGCCAGAATGATAATATTTCTGAGGGATTAGATATATAATATGATAATTCATACAGTACTACATGCCCTAACCTTCATCAAAGAATCACTCACAACAATGCAACAAACACCAAATCATCTATCTTATCGGTGAGTAATGACTGCAATCATTTGAATTGAGAAAATACCTTTGATTTTCAGACAAATAGAAGAAATTGATATCAGGCAAAAAATGTAACCAGATAGAATATTCCATACCAATAAATAGGCCATCAAAATACCGTAAATGCAACCATAAAGAAGAAAAAAATAATAAATATATAACTAGATGTATATGTATCGAGCTACTTTTCCGATTGGACACTCTCAAGGCGACCATCAAAACGTTCAAACATTTCGTTAATGAGATCAAGAGTATCATAATATGAGTCTTCCTCCAACTCCTTTTTCCCCTCTAACCATTGCTGTTGGGACTTAAGAATATCTTCAAGCAAATAGTTTGACCAAGATGGATCTGCATTTCAAGATATTTCAGATTCATCTTGCTCTTGTTCTAGATCATCATCCTTCGTTGGATCTTGTTCTCAAAATGAAGATTCAATAGATTCTATTAGTTCTTCTACATCTCATTGCCCTGTATTTGTAACTGTCTGTGAACATCGTGACAAAAATGCATCCAAGTCTTCCTTGATCACAATATCCTCAACAAACATATACGTCTCATATACTGTATCTAATATTATGTGTAATGCATCTAGATATTCACTCACTGGATCTTCCAATAATTCAATATCTTTTGCACAATACACAACATCTTCTAGACAAACACCTATCTTTTTTTCTACGATCTGCTGAATATCTTGAATAGTTATACTAAGCTGTGAAAAATCATATATGTCTGTTGGATCCTGTAATATTTTTTCTTTACACACGACTCATAGCTCGTCTTCTATCTCCCAAACTGACAGAAAAATGTATACGTCTTTGTATACTCTATCAATACTATTCATAGATGTTATAATCGCATCCAAACGTTCAGAAACAATAGTAAATTGTTCCAAAATATACTGATACGAAAGTATATACTCTATAAATTCAGCGAATACAAGATTTTGTTGTATCTTTTCATACAATCATGATTGCTCACTCACTAGATCACTTGCCACCTCAAATGCCTGAATACTTTCTTCAATATCACCAAATCAGTTATGCTCAGATGCATGATATAACTCATCATATGATTTCAATAAATAGATAGTTCACTTATTGAACCATTGAGATGCTGTGGTTGGATTTCATAAATACTCCAGTGCTGAAGTATACTGTTTTCCCAATAAAAATATATTACTACGCATAAGAGCATCTTCTTCCACGTATATATCTTGAATCAACTCATCCATAAGTTGAATATATTTTTTTGTAGAAACGCTAGCAAGCCCATCATCAACTTTTGAAAAATCATTCGGGAGCTTAATAGTCTGAGTAATATGATCATATACAGCTACTCTTTTTTGTAAGTCCGAAAATTCTTGGTGCTTAGTATATAATACTCAGAGTAATCACACACATACCAATGAACATATGACAATGAAAAGTCATTTTTTAGACATCAACTATATACAATATAAACTAGTATATTCTCAGCAAAATTGGTCTATATAATTTCACGACTCATCCATGGTTTGAGAACGTCTGGCACACGGATATCACCTTCACTTGTTTGATACGTCTCTACAATACATGCCAAAGCTCTTCATAATGCAGTTGCAGTTCCATTTAGAGAATATGCATAATATTTATCTACCCCATCCTTCACTTTAATATTTCCTCTACGTGTTTGAAAGTCAGTTGTATTTGAAGTGCTAGTCACTTCTTTAAAACTCCCAATTCATGGAAACCAAGCTTCAAGATCATATTTTTTCGCTGCTGGTGCTCACAAATCTCCTGTAGCAATCAATATTTGCTGATAATGCAATCCAAGTTCAGAAAAAATCTCATTTTCGATTGCGAACAGCATTTCATGTTCCTTTTCAGCATCCTGTGGGCGAACAAAACTTACCATTTCTACTTTTTCAAATTGATGGAGTCTAATCAGTCCTTTGGTGTCTTTCCCATAGGTCCCCGCCTCTCTTCTATAACATGAAGAAAATCACACATATCTTTTTGGCAATTCTTCTACATCAAACGTCTCACCTGCATGCTGCCCTATCAGAGGAACTTCAGCAGTTCATATAAGTCGAAGATCATCTTCTTCTCGTTCAGATTCAAACTTTACTTCTATTTTTGATTCGTTTTTCATTTTCTCAAATTCATCTATAGTCTCCTTAACATAATTTAAAGCAGATTCAATAATTCAATATGAAGTTTCTCAATTAAAGGTATTATCAAAAATTTTAATTTCATAGTCATTAAAGTTAATAATATTTTTTCACTCATTTTCATACAAACATAATTCTAACTTAATCTTTTCTTCTCTTAATTGTTCAATCCATCACTTTTTTATTTTTCAATTCACTCTATACAAATTACTCGCTTCGTTTGGTAGAAAACCAGTTGTTTTCATAGCATCCTCTCTCACCAATTGTGGCACGAGTGTAAGTTCAAATCATTTTTTTATAAGTTTTTGACTTACCCATTGCATCAAAGCAAACTGTAATTCTGCAAGACCACCTCTTACTATTTGAAATCTAGATCATGACAACTTCACTGCTCTATCCTGATCAAGATATCATTTTGCTTCCAAAATATCCCAGTGTGTTTTCGGTTCAAAATCAAATGCTGGCTTTTCATGTACGGTGGTTATAACTTGGTTATCATGTTCTGATCCTACAGGAACATCAGCCAAGGCAGGACTTGGAATAGTAAGTAAGATTGTTTGAAATACTTCGAAAGCTTCATCATATTCAGTTTGTTTCTCTCAAAGACTTCATTTCATAGATTGTACTTCAGCTACTACAGCTTTGAAAGCATCGCTTCATTTTTCAAGTGTCTGGATAGACTTAGATAGCTCGTTTCTTTTTGCATTCATCTCATCTAACTGATGTTTAAGACTTCTGACTTTAGTATCTAGAGAAGCAAATGCATCCCAATCAATAGTTGATCATTTATCTTTAGCTCATTGTATATATTTTTCTGGATGTTCACGGTAATCTTTTATATCTATCATCAATGTACAAAAATAATAAATAGGTAACAAAAATTTGATCTAGAGTTTGTGTATAGTGTTTTTATGTGTGCATTCTAGTGAATTTTAAACTCTTAGAGCATACATTACACTCTAAACACATACTTTATCAATAAACAATCTTAGTATATTTTTCAGGTGCAACGATATGTTTTTCTATTGTATCAGGAAATACACTGAGTATTTCTTTACCATCAGTAGTAGTTCTCAAAAACAATTCTCTGGCTGACATGTGTTTCGATCTTGCCTGATGACGCATATCAGGATGTATACGAGGAAGTGGAATTCACCATTCACGGTAGAACTGCAATTCCTGTGGAACAATCCTATATGGTCTTCAAGACACACTACACACTATAATCTTTTCTAGAATATCGTCATCTACTTCAAGAATACTCTCTGGAAGTTCTGTCCATCTCAATATATCAGCATGTTCGGGTATATTAACTTCAGTCTCTTTTGTTCTTCGAAGAGTTTCAAATTGCTTTCTTCACACATCAAGTTTCGCAGAAACTATTTTCTCAGTACCTGAGAGTAATATCTTTCCTTGACCACGAGGATCAAGTGATACATTTCTTCAGTCGGGCAAAATAGCTTCGTATAAAGGAAAGGACTCATAGGCAACAGTATCATTGATTGGAAATGCAGAAACACATGGATCAAAAAACCTTCACCACTCATGTGTTTCTTGCATATGCGTAATAAGTTTTGCGACTAACTGTGCATATTCGTCCTTAGTATACTGTGTATTGAAAATACAAAACTCTTTGTTTCTAAGTCACACACATCAAAAACATTCATTACAATCAAAACAAAACATAGAATATAATACATTTGTACAGTTTTTTACACGAAGAGTAAAATTTGTACGATAGGATTTTTTGGTTGCAGAGGTTGTATAACACAACTCAGAATCACCTCAAGAATAATTATCCATGGATGATTTGTAATTTACATTGTCCCATGCCCACCTAGATCACACACATCATTTCATCATAAAGGTCATAAAACAATCTGCACATTCAACCAAAGAACTACCGATACAAGATTCACATTTTAGCTGACTCACACTAGCATACATTGTTTTTGACTCTAATAAGTTCCACTTGTGTACAAGTGATTTCAGTTGTTCATGAGTAAGTACTTTGAGTGTTGACATTATTTTTTCATACTCCTCCTTCGTATATTTCTTGTTTGATATACAATAACTCGCATTTGCTAGATTGCAGCACATAAAACAATCATGACATCATTCACAATCTATCAAAAACTTACTATTGAAACATCATGAACAATTTTTCAAATACATACTCATTTGACAATCATTGCACTCAATACATTCGTAAAGTCTTTCACAATTTTTTACCTGAAAACAATCAACACATGATGAAGAACGATTCGGCCTATAACTATACAAGGTATCTGAACAATAATGACAACGAAACGACATATAACAATCTTTTGAATCTCCAGTAGAATTTGTGTATGTACAATTTTCAGACTCTTGAATACTCGTTGCCATTTTAGGCACAGCATCATATAATGTTTTGAATTGCTCATTGAATGTTTGAGTAAAATCTATTTTTTGACCATACTCGAGTGGGTTCCAATCATCAGACCATCGATACTTCTGTGTACATACTGCTCACTGATATTCAGGAGCATAGATAGAAATTATAGACTCACCAGTTTCAGTACATAATCTTTTATATAATATTCTCTCATTCCTAAATAACATTCTGTTGAATTGCCTCCAATGAAACGATTCGGTAGGTAAAGGTAAGGCAAATGTTTGACTTCATACTGCTACCTGCATGTGTTTCAATAGTTCTATATCACGTTCAAAGATAGGAAAATCAAGTCATGACCACGAGCATGATCTTCGTTCAGCTACTGATTCTCAATAATGTGTTTCCATGTACTTAGCTACAACTTTTTGCATAGGACTATTCTCCATCTAAAGATAAAGGATTTGATCACAAGCTATATTTCTGATTATCTAACTCACTAGAAAATGATTCTCCTGACACTCTTTTATTATCTTTTGGATCTTTGGACGGTTCAGTCAACGTATGTTCCTCAGTATCAAGATCATCTTCGGTATAAGGAGTATATGTTTTTGTATCATTTTTCAGTATACGAACCAAATGTGAGACAATACCAAATCATCACAAGAACACTACTAAAAGGATCAGACCGCTCGTATGCATATTATGTTTTTAAAATAAATTATTTCCCATCCAAAGAAAAAGGATTTGTTTGTGATGTTCATAAATCATCATGATTTAGTGATCTAGAGGTAGATTGATCTGAATAAGATGCATCTGTATTCTGTAGATCACTTGTATAGTCATCATCTTTACCATCTAAGTTATGTTTTCAAGCTATTTCATTAAATTCTACTTGCTCACGTTCACGTTTCGATTTTTGTTGTTGACCTTTTGCGACATCAATATTTCTCTTCACTTGTTCGACTCATGCGTAGCCTGAATTCTCTCTTATATATTTTTCATTTCATTCGATAGCAAGCTTCTGAGCCTCTTCCAAAAACGAGTATACATTCTTAGCAAAACTTTTTTTTCAAGTAAAACCTATTGATTTTACAATAACATAGAAAATAAATCACCAGAAAACTAATGTGCCTAATCAGCTAGGTATTCCCTGTATATTATCAAATACAATCGCAATAATAAAAAAAAGTATGAATCATATACCAAATCATCCACTTTTTTTTGCCATTATATAAGAAAAAATAAATTGTTTTAGTAGTTGTATTTGCTATGTTGTAGGTAAGTATTTTAGTTTCGCAAGAGCACATGATAGATATTAACTTTTTTTGAGTAATCTGATGAATATGAATATGATTGTTGTTTTGATATTTCTTAGCAAGAATATATTTTCATACCTGAGTGAGAAAACATCGCAAACAAGCAGTAAAACAATCCAAAGCTACCACGTTATGATTTGTAAATGAAAAAATAGCACCTATCTTACCAAACTTTCCTTACAACTACAAAGACCTTATGTTTATGGGTAAATGAGTTGATTATATTGTCTTTGATGGTCTGAGTGAGGGATACGTTGAGCAAATAGTTCTCCTAGAACTTAAATCTGGTAAATCCAGACTAAATAAAAACGAAAAACTCATAAAGAATGCTGTTGATAAAGGGAAAGTGAAGTATAAAGTGCTGAGAATAAACATTTAGATTTTCTCTTAAGATATGTCAGCACTTATAGGATCTATTTTGATATTACTTATCATTGCATCATTTGTTCATCATATTGGGAAAAAATTACATATTCCATATACGATTCTCCTCTTCATTCTCTGATTAGGACTTAGTTATCTCATTATCTATATACCTCAGTTAGCTATTTTAACTAGGCGATCATTAACTCCAGAATTACTGTTTTTAGTATTTCTCCCCGTGTTGTTATTTGAAGCATGATACAATATCTCCTACGAACAACTTTCAAGAAATTATCTTATCATCTGGTGATTAGCAATTATTGGAGTACTTATTTCTACTAGTGTTATATGATTTTGATGATGGTACCTCTTACACATACTAGGACGAGATATTCCGCTCTTAGTCATGATATTATTTGGAATAATTATATCCTCTACAGATCCAGTTGCTGTCTTATCTATTTTTAAGCATTTCGGTGTACCAAAAAGACTCTATCTTATTTTTGAATGAGAGAGTCTATTCAATGATGGAACCTCGGTTGCGCTATTTATTATATTGCTATGAATCATACAAACAGGAACAAATCCAATGAGTATGATTCCCCAATGAATACTCTCATTTGGTATTATGGTAATATGAGGAATTCTCCTTTGAATTCTTATTGGTGTATGATTTGCTGAACTAATCAAACATATCAAATATAATATAGAAAGTGAAATCGCCCTCACCATGATATTACCTCATACAACTTTTCTCCTTAGTGAGTATCTTTCGAGTATCCTCTTTATATGAAGTATGCCTATTCATATTTCAGGTGTTATCGCTACAGCATTTACAGCAATTATTATGGGGAATTATGGTAAAACAAAAATCACACCTAAAGTAGAAAAATATATGGATAAGTTTTGGAGCTTTTTCTCATTTGTTTGTAATTCATTGGTATTTCTGATGATGGGAATAATGGTAAAAGACATAAGTGCACCTGTAGGAGAACTACTCCTTCCTATAGGTATATCCATCTTGTTGGTACTTATTGCTAGAGCAATTAGTGTCTACCTTCCTGCAGCAATGTATAATATGACTAATTTACAAAAACATCTTCCCCTGACTTACCAACATCTCTTAGTATGGTGAAGCCTAAGATGAGCACTGGGACTCATGCTTGTTTTGATGATTCCAGATAACTTATATATAAATGGACGGAGTTATGCATACAGCATCAAGGAATTTATTCTCCTTTTAACTGTGGGGACTGTACTTTTCTCACTTATTGTCCAATGATTAACTATCAAAAAAATACTTAAAAAAATCAATTTAGATCAATTATTTGATCTCGAAAAATTCGAGAAATATGAAGCAGAAATATATATATACAACAAAATAATCAACAATATTGGTAAAAGTTATGATAACGAAGATATTTGCAAATCTACTCATGAAGAGTTGAGAAAAAAATATACAAAAAAACTAGAACAATCAAAACTACATATACTCAAGTTTCTTGAACTACAACAACATCCAGAGCAATTTATCTTTAAAGCACTCTCTCTTCATGCATTAGGTATTGAAAAACAATATCTTCATGAAATGTATATGTATAATGAAATTCCTGAACATCTTTTCAACTATCTTGATCAAAAAATAGAAAGACAAATACTCAGAGTTGAGAAAGACCAACCTCAGATTACTCCTGCTCATACCAAGAAAAAAGAAAAAAAGAAAAAAATACCCTATAGCAGTCGTGATCCCATCAAACTCCTTACTGGATGGTTACAATATACAAAACACAACCAACATGATAAATATATCATCAACAGAACGAAAGCAAGTATTAGTCAAAAAGTAGTTGATGAGCTAGACGCTTATAGAAAAACTCCTTTTGGTTACGATACAATAACTCCAATTCTTGCAATTAGTAAACTCTATACACAGTTCAACGAAAAAGCTCACCATGAAATAGCAGTGATACAAAAGAATACACCAAACCTCATCAAAAACATAAATAGTATTCTTTTGGATAAATGACTTATCAAAAAAGAAGAAGATATGGTACGTGATCTGTATGAAAAAGAGATTATTACCCATAAAATTTATAAACAATTTATGCACGAGATTGAAGAAGAAGTATTGAAGACGTATTAGGGATGTGTACAATACTTAACAAGATAAAATAAGTATTTTTAACTTTACACTCTCAATCATGAGTAAAGAAATAGAAATTAAAATTTTCGAAATAGATAAGGAAAAAATAGAAGAGAAAATTGTATCTTTAGGCGGAATTAAAAAACACGATATAGAAGTAGAAACACGATATTATGATATTGAACCTGAAGCAGCATATGGAGAAAAAAGAAAATTTCTTAGAATTAGAAGAAAATGAAATGTATACAAATTCACATATAAATGACTTTCTATCCAAGAAAATATGCAAGTTAATGACGAAATAGATGTTCAGATAGAGTCCCCAGATAATTTGAGAGAAATTTTACCAAAAATATGACATCCAGAATATGATCATGTAAAAAAACAAAGAACAACATATGAATTATGAAATATAATATTTGACATAGACACATATGATTTATTTCCTACATTTATGGAAATTGAGGCACCAAGCATTAAGTTAGTAAAGGAATGGACTTCAAAACTATGACTAGATAGCTATCCACAATCTTGAGATGGATATCCCAAAATTAAAACTATATGATACGACACTTTTATTACTGAACTAAAGAAAAAACAATGAATAATCTAGACCTTGTTAACTATATTCGTCATGGCATGATACTTAAAAATCTAGAAGAAAAACATATGTTTGATGCAATTATTTATGAATCTTTTGATAATAAAAAGATTGAAATCCCTGAAAATATACACATCGAAACTCTTGATACATACTCACTCCACAACGTACAAGCTCAACTTACTGCGCTCTATGAATACTATGATCATATATGTATTATACTTGATAGTTTATGTCTAGAAGATATCTGTTGATTTTTGAGCACTTTACATACAGATAATGAAGACAAGAAAGTAACAATTATCAATTTATGAACCTGAGCCTCAGGCCTATTACATAAATGAAAAGCAGAAATACATGATATATCTATCAGTATAGAATATGGAGCGCAAACGTTTGAACCTCATGATTTTGTGAGTATGTTTTCATATCTTTGACAAGAACATGCAGCTATATCCTATATAAGAGTTCCCCACAAAGAATTTTCTGGAAATCTCATGCCAGGAGTAGAAATTGATAGTGACGCATGAATCACTGATCTAAGTACGTATGAACTTTCAGGAAGTGATACAACTCTACTATGTCATGGATGACATATCACTTCATGTATCCAAGCACATGAAGCATTGAAACATGCAGGAAAATCTTGCGATATATTTTTAGCTCACACATATACACTTCCCCAGGAACATGATACATTGCTTGCTAGTTTACAAAAAACAAAACAGTTGATTGTGGTAATGGATCAACATGAAGTGAGCATGTACCAATATTATATTACTACATGGCTCTACAATTCATGAGTAACTGATATTGTTCGTATTCAGTTTATCACACCAGATATCTCTACTATTACCACAAATCAAATGCCAGCTATATATGAACAAGCCAATTTTGGTGCTGAGTGAATTGTCTCACAAATACTTAGCTAAGTAACTTTACATTATATTCTATATATTATTATGAATTCATTACAAAAACTTACAGGAAAAGACGGAACATTACTAAGTCCAGTTCTAGAAGACGGTAAAAAGAACTATCTGATTGATATAGATGGAACGATAACAGATGATGTGCCAAATGAAGAACCAGAACGTATGGCCACCTGCGAACCATTTCCAGATGCACTAGAGACATTGAATAAATGGTATGACGAATGACATATCATCACATTTTTCACATCAAGAACTGAAAAACATCGTGAAGTTACTGAAACTTGGTTGAACAAGCATGGATTCAAATATCAATGATTACTGATGTGAAAACCTAGAGGTGGTAATTATCACTGGATCGATAATCATATCGTGAGAGCAACAAGATTTAATGGGAAATTTACGGACTTGGTTCAGCAGCAAAAGGATGTAGAAGTATTTGATGATGAGTAATATTTATCTAAGATATATAGGAGTTCATCAAACAAATGCTTGATTATGTGGCTTTTGAAATTCTTCTTGTGTATTAGATTCTTGTAATCTATGGACTACTCATCATATTAACTGATTAAACTGCTGAAGTAATGATGCGTAGCTGTCATCATCAATAGGTCACATATCAAGAACATCTTGAATGCTATCCTCAGAACTAATCTTTTTTATTGGTATAGTTATAGGCTCTGCAAGAATTCTATGAATATTAGGTTCGGGATTTTCGTATGCTCAATGTGTAATAATTCGTTTCCTAGTAAAAAATTGTATTGTTTGAGATCATTCTTGATTAGGTATATGTACAGCAGCATGAATAGTTGGATTATTGTCTGAAGATCATGCTTGATAATCATCTCTAATAGGTATATAGAAATCTAGAAGCAACTCTGCATTATCATATCTTCATTGCTCACGCATTTCATCGATAAGTAATAATGTACGTGGAACACAACTATTCATATAAAATACTTTTCATAGTTCCTGCAACTCTTTCGCTGATGCTAATAAGTATTGTTTAATCTCATCATTGTTAACTCTAGCATATGGAATATCCATTATATGTTGTATCATTTCTATGTGCATTGCACTTTTATCTAATAACAAGTTTGTCAGAATATCTGAAATTCATGATGTATTGGTTGATTCACCACCAAGTTCTAGCGATTCGGCATTGCCTAATTTCATGGGTTTACATAACTACTAAAACATTACTTGACAATTTACTTATTTATTGATTTTTATCAAGACTTTTATATAAATACAAAAATTAGGTAATAAAAATAGATAATTAAAATAAGTAAAAATGAAAAAGAAAAAACTTAGAAAAAGTAAATGTGACAACTGCCCCAAAAAGAATGGAGGTGGGAAATGTTTGTTTCCTTGTATATTTGTTCCAACATTTATACCAAATAACAGAAAAATAAAAAAAATCCAAGAAAAAACAAACTTCTTGGTTAAAAAAAGTTGCGGATAAACGCAACCTTTAGGATTCTTTTTAGAAACCCACTCAATGTTTTTACATTGTGCGGTTTTTTTTATATTTTTGGAAATTATTCTTCTGCTACCACGACTTCCTGACCATTTTGCATAAGTTTCATCAACAATCTTGCTGTTGCTACCACGTCTTTTTCGCAATAGGTCATGATTCTTTCTAGATCTTGCTCATCCCAGTACACACGAGCTACTTGTTCTCCAGAAATATCATCTTTTGGTGTTTCTACTCACATTACTCTACACAATAAATCCAGTGAACAAAAACTCTTTCTATCACCAAACTTCCATAATTCCATCGTATCTATATGACTCACTTCCCATGGTTTCTTACCAGATATATCTATAATTGATGGCAAGGTCAAGCCATGCACCATAGCTCTTCTACAAATATATGGAACATCAAACTCTTTTATATTATGTCCACAAAGTTTATGGAAGTTTTTATCATAATGACTATTCAATAAATCAAAAAAGTCAGTGAGTATTTGTTGTTCATCATCTCCATAAAAAGATTTAACACGGAACGATAATCATCCTTCATCATTTTTAGCAAAAAATCATACTGAAATAACAATAATTTTTCACCATTCTGCATATATTCCGCTACGATTATCATACAACTCATCTGGAGTTGCTTCCTCCATTCCCAATCATTTTCATAATCTATCCGATTTTTTCTCCCACAACGCTTTCATTCCATCATCTAGATCAAAAAAGCTACTTTCTTGTGGTACACACTCCAAATCCAAAAACAAAATATTACCCAATCTAACCTGTAATCACATGTATATATATTTAGGAAATAAACAGCATGACTAATAGTATTGATACTACTTACATATATATGTATAGAGAAAGATTTTGCAAGAGTGAAAAAGTATATAAAAAAATAGGTGCATAATACATTTATATTCTATATTTCTATCAAAAAATAAAACACTAAAAAATAAATATGTCAAACATATTACTTTGTATATCTTTGCATTAGAGAATGCTTTATCTATACTCCTCAAGTCAGACTTTACTCTTAAAAACATGTACAACAAATGAAAAAATGAATATCATTTTTCTTGATCGTAGCACTCCTGATGACAACTGGGCTGTGGTTCTTGAAACAAACAAATATTTCTAGAAGCGATGCAGGAGAAACTACTATTACTAGTTCAACCTCAGAGGAAGTAGACCTCAACAAATTCTTAGAACTTTATAATTCTGAAGCTTTCGAAAGAATTGAGCTCAAAGATACTGTGAAACTGAGTGGATATGAAGTCCTTGTAAACACTGGAGAGGTAAAAACTAATTTTCTATGAGTACCCATAGATAAAGAATATCTCGTGTATACTACAAATAAACCGCCCGAGACTTCTCTTGTAGATCTTGGAATATCACTTACATGAAGCACTATCATTGAGGTAGATTATTCAGAAAATTCAATGATTGCGAGATTGCTTTTGGAGCAGATTCTACCGCTTGTTTTTTTCATCTTCTTGCTCGTATTAGCATTTAGATTTTTCTGACCAAAATGAGGTTCATGATTTCCTTTTGGAGCAAAAGCAGGAATACTTAGAACAAAAACTGATGTTAAAACCAAATTCAAAGATGTAGCTGGTATGGAAGAAGTAAAACAAGAACTTATAGAAATAGTAGATTTCTTGAAAAATCCAAAAAAGTATCAAGATGTCTGAGCAAAAATACCTGGATGAGTACTCCTCTACTGACCTCCAGGATCAGGTAAAACCATGGTAGCTAGAGCTGTCGCAGGAGAAGCTGGTGTCCCATTTTTCTCTGCATCAGGTTCAGAATTTATGGAAATGCTTGTAGGTATGGGTGCTGCAAAAGTTAGAGAACTATTCAAAAAAGCTAAAGCTGCTGCTCCAGCAATTATCTTTATTGATGAAATTGACACTATTGGTAAAAAAAGATGAGGAGGATATACTGGTGGTCATCAAGAACAAGAACAAACATTGAACCAAATACTTACTGAAATGGATGGGTTTGACACAAATACAAATATTATTGTGATCGCCTCTACAAATAGACCAGAAATACTAGACTCTGCACTTATGAGATCAGGTAGGTTTGATAGAAAAGTAATGGTAGGAAGACCTACTCTAGAAGAAAGAGAAATGATTCTCAATATTCATGCTGAATGAAAAAAATTGGCAAAAGATATAGATATGAACTCACTAGCTAGACGTACAAGTTGATTTGTAGGTGCAGATCTAGCAAATATCCTCAATGAAGCAGCATTGAAAGTAGCAAAAGAAAATCGTAAATTACTTACCAATGATGACTTTGAATATGCATTGGAAAAAGTAGTCATGGGTCCAGAGAAAAAAATCAAGACACTAAAAGAAAAAGAAAGAAATATAGTTACCTATCACGAACTTGGACATGCTGTTACTGCTTACAATGTACCAAACGCTGATCCTGTAGAAAAGATATCCATTGTCTCTAGATGAATGGCACTATGAGTTACTTGGATGATGCCTACAGAAGATACCTATCTGTATTCAAAAAATAAATTTAAAGATGAAATGGTAACTCTGTTAGGATGAAGAGCTGCAGAAGAAATTTTCTTTTGAAAAGATGAAATCACTACTTGAGCATCGAACGACTTTGAAAAAGTGACAAAGATAGCCTATGATATGATATTGAAATATGGAATGGATGAAGAACTATGAACACTCATCTACTATGATAGTGCGAAAGCTGAATATACTCCATTTAAACCATATTCAGAAAAAACATCTGAGCTCATAGATCAAAAAGTAAAATGACTAGTAAGTGAAGCATATGCAAAAGCACTTAGTATCCTCAAAAAGAATAAAAAACTGATAGAAAAAATGGCAGAACTCCTCCTAGAAAAAGAATATATATCAAAAGATGAATTTATGGAGATGATGGCAGATCCTAAGAAAATTGACAAACTTACTGCTGAGTACAAAAAATCTCATGCCAAAAAAATGAAAAAACAACAGAAAACAAACGCAAAAATAAAGAAGGAGCAAGATAAACTTTTCAAGGAGGAACCAAAAACTCCAAAACAAGAAAAGCAAAAACAACTTGAAGAAGTACAACAAGCGTTAGAAAAATTCTTGGGTAATAAGAAAAAGAAATAGATTTTCTATAAAAAAATAAGCCTCAGTAAATACTGAGGTTGAATATCATAGTGGTCAAGTTTTTCATGACCCTGATGTAGACTTAGCAAATAGATAAATAGAAACAAGTTCCTATGAATACAAACACTAACACAGGAGCAATACTCATAAATAATCCTGGGAAAAAGGTTTCTAAAATCATTCCAAATACCATAGCAAACATGCTACAGCAAATCATTAGTTTGATTGCTAACTTTTCGTTCATTTTTTTTACTTTTTTCTTACTCATTTTTATATATTTTTTATTATACAATATTTGTTTCTTGTTATTACTTATTTAAATAAAAATGTCAATACAATATTGACATTGTATAAAATTAAACTTTAGAAAGATATGCGGTGTACTTTTCACCTAATATCTACATACTTACATGAAAATTAGTTATCTTACTACTTGTTTCATGAATCTTGTCATAAAAGACGCAGCGCGACAAATTATATGAAGAGTGTGAAGCGCACTTGTTGGTTTTCTTATTATCAAGATAATTTCACCGTATCTAGGTACACTGAGATATGGAGACTACAGTACGATTATTGCATATTTTGCTATATGGTCAGCATTCGCAGACTTTGGTGTGTATGTGATATGACTTAGAAAACTCTGAGAGATAAAAAATAAATTTAGCTCTTTAGATATTGAAAACAAAGTACCTGCTCTGCAAGAACAATTAACTTCCTACTATAGTAAATTCTTCTCCACAAGAATCTTTATGATAGTACTGGTATATATTATCGCCTTAGCAGTAGCATATATGATTCCTTCATATCGCAACAATCCTTATCTTTTCTGGGCTCTCCCACTAGGAATGCTATATTCCGCACTCTTTATGCTTGCTGGTATTATACAAACACCACTACAACTCTATCGAAAAATGGAACAAGTAAGTATATGACTCCTCGTCGCAAGATGATCACAAATCCTACTTATTCTTGCTACTGTATATCTATGGTTTGTCAACCCAGATTTCTCGAGTACTTCATCAAACACAATATATGCATTTGTTCTTATTATTGCTTCACTAGTTATAAGTGCTGCAAGTCAGTGAATATATGTATATCACAAAGCAAAAAAATATATCACACTCCAATGGAATCGAGATCGAACATTTACAAAAGATCTCCTCCTCTCCAATCGACAATATGGATTTGCCTACTATCTTAGTAGTTTTCATACACTCATAGTAACTATTTTGCTCTCTATATTTTTTGCTACCACCTCATGATTTGATTATGCATGAACTCGATGATTAGCTCTCCAATTAGTGACTATACTACTTATCATACCATCAGCACTAGGTAATAGTCTCATACATAAACTTTCTTCTGCAACAAAAGATACTAAAAACAATAGTTTTGGTGCACTTCTACATACAGTATTTCGAATTTGATGTATGTGTATTGTATGATTTAGCATGTTTTGACCGCATATTATCAACTTTATTTGATGAAGCGAATATCTAAGTACTCCAGAACATTTGTGATCAGATATTATTTTACCATTTCTTGGAATTGTACTTACATTTAGTTTTATCAAACAAGTATTCAATTATATTTTCGTAAGCAACGATCTCCAAAATAAATTATTATGAATAAATCTCTTTGGTGTAGCGCTATGATGTATTATTTGAATTCCACTCGTATGGAAATATAATCTCGTATGATGAATAATCATGCAAGTACTTCTAGAAATATGTTTCTTATGATGAGCACTACGAATAGCAAAAAAACATATGGTACTACCACATGTCTCATATAAACAACTATGTATCATTTGATTCGTTACAGTCGTAAGTAGTATCATTTGACTCAGTTATAACTCGCTATTGCCTCTTTGAGGACGAAAACGATTAGGTTTGTGATGTGTTTTTGTCGTTGTATATACGTGATTATCATATCCATGGTTAAAGAAAACCATGAAACAATTATAAATTATACACTATATATACTTATTTCATCATCAAGTACTGAGCCAATGCCGCCTTCAATTCAGCTTTTGAGGATTCCGTCTTTGAAGATAGGTCTTTTTGAGTGTTATTAGTATTTGGAATACTAGGTGTTGGAATAGTAGGTACTGTCCTAACTGGAGCTGCTGCATGTATTTTTTCAGGTACTACATTCCTTTCTCTCAATATATCATGAAGAAGTTTCATTTGACGAACATAAGCATTACGTTTTTTAATCACTTGCATAATAGAAAAATTACGTGATCTAATAAATGCAAAAATATCTATAGGAGAGTTATGCTCCTGTATATGTTTTGTATCATCATGTTCTTTATCATTATCTTCTGCTTCGCTTTGATCTTCAAGAATTAAAGCATCTTCATTTGTATCTTCATTGGTTTCTTTATCTATCTCCTCTTCTTGGTCTACAGATGCTGTCGAAGCTACAAACGTAGAACTATTGGAAGTAGATCTACTTGATCCTTTACGACTAGGCGGAGGTCATTCTGATACACATATTGCATCACATCCATCATCAGATTCAGTATTCCCATCATCACATGTCTCTAATCATTCTTGGACAGCATCACCACATACTGCTAACTGACAATCATTTGGACAAGCATCATTATTTTCTGTATTTCCATCATCACACTGTTCACCATCAAGCAGATGTACAATTCCATCACCACATACTCATCATAATATATCGACTGTTCTACATTGACTACTACAATATGAACATGAACCTCAATACGCTGGATCACAAACAACACCATTATTTACTCATGCATCACAAGTTTCTCATATTTCCTGAAGTCCATTTCAACATTCAGTACTTGACTGAACAAGGTCAGCACATGTAGCAGTTACAGCGCCATTGTCAGTATTTGCAACCGTCATCTGAGCAAGAAAACTACCTGTAGTCACATAAGTGTAGAAGAGGCATTTATCGTTCCATCTTGCCAGTCTATGTCTACCAAGGTTGCCCAAGCTGGTAACGTATATCCAGCAGTTACTGAAAGCGGTGCAAATCCTGTTCAAGGAGTAATATCAAGAGTACATGAAGGTACTTCCCACTCACATATAGTTGAACACCCATCATCTCAGAGATTATTACCATCATCACAAGCTTCAGCTCATCATGGTACACTATCTCCACAATATAACTCTGTCGTTCCACACGTTACATCTGATCATCCATTTATCGATCATAAACACGTCCAGTCAAATGTATGCGTTGTTCCACTATATACAAATCACGTAGCGATTGATCCACTACATAACTCACTATTTCCTCATGTCAATTGATCTCCGTTACCATCTACATCATATACTGGTAATCCATCTGCATCTCCACAGACTCCATTCGTTGTGATTTCACAACTACTATTACATCCGTCGTCTTCGATACCATTTCCATCATCACATGACTCAGCTCATCACATACCGTTGGTTGTTTGAAGTATACCATCTCCACAAAATGAAAATTGACATGTATTCAAACATGCATCATCCTCATCTGTATTTCCATCATCACATACTTCTGATCCTCACTGACCATTGGTAGCTTGAGTTGTTCCATCACCACAAAACGTGAGTGTACACACATCTGTACAAGCATCAGATCACGATCATCAATCATCACACTCTTCTTCAGGATCATCTATAGTATCTCCACAATATCTGATATCTGCAGTACAAGCATCTGGTTGACCACCAGTATTACTAATACAATCCCAGACAAATCATGAAGTGGTTGGTGAAGGTTGATTTGCATTAGCAGGATTGAATGGTAATCATGCTACACAAAGTTCAGGTGAGTCATTGAAAACATAGCCACTGTAATACACTGCACCACTTGCAGTACCACACTCACCGTCTATGATAGAATTGATTACTTGAATACTAGTCGATGCGGTATTGTTTGCTGTAGTTTGTTCAGCCGGAGCTGATGGTCAAGGAATAATTTCAGCTGTAGTAGCAAAGCTTCCCACAAGTATTCATCTCATGATAAATCTAACAAAATTATCTTCAAACTGAGTATCTGAAAATGAATTTATATCCCAAGTTATGGTATTCACTCAAGTAGAAGTTAGTGTAGCAATAGCAAAAGGTTCATAGCTACCTTCTGATACGAATTCTAATCCTGTTTCATCGAAGGTAACTTCTAACGTTGCTCATGTATCTGTGTATGCACCTCAAGCACTATCATTGAATAACTGAACTTCATATTCCACAGTATCCCCACTAACTACTTCGAACTCTGTATCTATGGATACACTGGCATCCCAAGCATGGATTCATATTGCAAAACATAGTACTCCAGAGAGTACACTGTATAGAAGTATGTTCTTTATATATTTGTACATATGTATAACTAAATGAACAAAGTACTTTCTAATATAAGTATATGTAGACATTAACTTTTTGTCAATTTTAAGCACCTCTTTAAAGAATCGACTCGAAAGAAATTATGGAATACATGCTTATTACTAAACATTACGAAAAATCTTATCTATGTAATTCTTGAAGATAATTATGTAGAAAGATACATCTCTATATTGTTGATTTAGATAATTTTATTTTTCCAAATATACTACTCACTCAAGCATTTCATCACTTCATGGAGGTAGTTCTGTCCATAACTCTGGTGCTACTTCAATATACAATGATGATCCTTCGCTAATAGTTTTTCTTCTTTGTTGTATTTCTCATATTACGGTTTGCTTGTGAGAAGTATTAGAAAACCATGCAGCATCATTTGCACTCAGCACAAGTCAATTCCCTAGTGTTCATAACATAGATTCTACATCCATAAATGATACAAATGCATTTCTAAGTATATCTAAAGAGGGAACTATTGTAGAAGGAGATGAAAATCATTTCACTATCATATGTTCCGTAGACATATGCCATCAGCTAGAAAGAGGAATAGGACAAGTCAACTCTATTCATTCAGAACAACGTTCTATACACGTCACAT